>ERZ888423.235-NODE-235-length-58788-cov-15.173923_pt1 | contig 58788 bp, 52 predicted proteins | sample MGYA00520523_ERZ888423 | MGnify/ENA primary metagenome ERZ888423 (study PRJEB32303, sample SAMEA104408611) | aquatic metagenome | biome: Brackish water; feature: Pelagic; material: water | place: Baltic Sea | collected 2014-06-08T10:24:00 | depth 30,27 m ... | reverse complement strand
GCATCAAGATTAGCTGCTAATGCATTCTCCTCTTGATTAGAGGATTTAGACTGTTTGCTTCCGCTATTAACATCAATAGAGTGAAGTGCTTCAGTATGTTCTATAATTAGATATGCTCCCCCTGCGCAGGATACACTTTTACCAAAAGAGGCTTGTATTTGCTTATCGACACCATAATGTGAAAAGATATCTTCTTTTCCTGAATATAATTTCAGAGCTTTTGGAAGTTGCTTGTCTATTGTTTCGACGTGCACCTTCATATCATCATAAAGCGTTTTTTGATTTACAGTGATTGAGGTAAACTCATAACTAAGCAAATCTCTAAGAATTGCAAAACTTTTCTGATCTTCTCCTAAAATCTTATCCCGTACTTGCGCACCTGGCAACTTTTTAAAAATAGTCTCCCATTTTTCTTGAAGCTCTAAGATATCCTGGTGTAAATCTTGTCCACCTTTCTGTTCTGCTGCAGTTCTGCAAATCAGACCAAGTTTGGGCGTTTTTAAACTACTACCCAAATTCTTTAATCTCTTGCGCTCATCTAAAGTACTTACTTTTTTAGAAACGTTTACTGTATCATAGAAAGGAACTAAAATAAAGTATTTGCCAGCTACAGAAATTTCTGTAGTAAGCCGTGGGCCTTTTGTTGAAATAGGCTCTTTTGCTATTTGGACAAGTATTTGTTGGTTTCGCTTTAAAACTTGGTTTATTTTACCAGTTTTAAACGTTTCGGGTTCTAAAACAAAGTTGGATAAATCCCCATTTGTTCGTTTCCCATCTAAAGTTTCATCGGTTATTTTAACCAATGAGTTTATATATGGGCCTAAATCGTGGTAGTGTAAAAAAGCATCTTTTTCGTGACCTACGTCAACAAATGCCGCATTAAGTCCCGGCATGATCTTTTTCACCTTCCCTAAGTAAATTTCACCAACTAGAAAATTTCCACTTTCATTTTTTTCTTGGTGTAATTCAACAAGTTTCTTATCCTTAAGCAGAGCTATTCTTTCTCCGTGAGACCCTACGTCAATTATCATTTCGTAGGCCATTTTCTTAAGAATTAAGGGTTATTTCTTTTTCTTGTGTCTGTTTTTTCTTAAACGTTTTTTACGTTTATGAGTAGCAATCTTATGTCTTTTTCTTTTTTTACCGCTTGGCATAACTTATATTGAATATTTTTTAATGTTTGTGTTCTAACTCTTCACGAATTTCTTGGAGTGTCGTTTTATACTCCTGATTTTCGGGCTGCAAAAGTAATAATTTTTTGAATCTTTTTTCAGCTTTTTCTATTTGCCCTGACTCTAAGGCAAAAAGACCTAGATATTTTAGAGCGTTTATATGATTTGAATCTTTTTTAACTACCGCTAAAAGTTTCATAACCCCTTCATTCATAGCCAGATTCATATCTCCAGATTCTTTCCCTTTCCGCATATTCTTTACAGCTAAGTCTACCACTTCATTTAAATCGGCATCGGGATCTAACTCTGAATCAGAGACCATCATAGGCCCTTTAGCTTCAGTATCTTTAAAATTATGAGGTTCTGCTTTTGAAAGCGTAAGCGTTTTTGTACTAGAGTTATATCCAGCCCAGGTTAAGCTAATTACTAAAAATGCACCTAACACAATAAGAAATGTGTTAATGAATGCTTTATTATTATTCAATTATTCTACAACTTTTAAATTTACCCTTTTTTGACTTTTTCTATAAAAGTCTTAGCAGGTTTAAATTTCGGAATGTTGTGTGCTGGAATAGTTATTTGCGTATTTTTAGAAATATTTCTTGCAATTTTTTGAGCTCTTTGCTGAATAATAAAACTACCAAAACCTCTAAAATAGACATTCTCACCTTTTAAGAGAGATCCTTTTACTACTTTAAAAAAACTTTCAACTGTTTCCTGTACTAGAGCTTTTTCAACTCCTGTTCGCTCAGCTATCTCAGTAACTACTTCGGCTTTAGTCATTTCTGTAATTTAATTTTTAGTTAGTGGACAAATTTAGTTTTTTTTCAAACATATTGTCATTTGTAAGTACTTTTTTTGAAAATATTTTGAAAATAGCAACTTTACTCTTCGAGTGGTACGTTAATAACAAGCGTGATTTGCCCTGGAGAAACACCGAAGACCCTTACTGTATTTGGCTTTCAGAGATTCTCTTGCAGCAAACACGTGTTGCTCAAGGATTGCCTTATTATCTTAAATTTATTGAACATTTTCCTACGGTAAAAGACCTTGCTGCGGCTAGGGAAGAAGATATCCTTAATTTATGGCAAGGTTTGGGTTATTACAGTAGAGCCAGAAATTTACATTCTACAGCCCACGTAATCGTCAAGAAATATAAAGGTCAATTCCCTTCAAACTATAATGACATTAGAGCCCTAAAAGGTATTGGAGATTATACAGCCGCTGCCATTTCCAGCTTTGCATTTGGGCTACCACATGCTGTTATAGATGGGAATGTTAATAGGGTTATTTCTCGTTTATTTGGTATAGAAAATCCAATTAACAAACCCGCTGGACAAGCAGAAATTAAAACTGCTCTTGAGCAAATTTTTGATCGTAGCAGGCCCGCCCTTTGGAATCAAGCTATTATGGAATTTGGCGCGTTACAATGTACGCCTAAAAACCCCAATTGCATCGATTGTCCTCTATGCGCCAAGTGCCAGGCTTGGAGCTCAAAAAAAGTAAATATATTACCACGTAAGGAGGGAAAAACAAAAGTAATGCATGTATTTCATTCGTATATAGTAATGATGCGGGGTTCAAAAACCTACATTCATAAACGAGAAAAAGGGATCTGGGAAAACCTATACCAATTTCCATTAGTAGAGAGACAAATGACTATTAATGAGGCTATAATACATGCAACCGAAGCATATGACATACAAGGAATTGTTCATTTTCATTCAGTTATCGAAATAGAGCATGTCCTATCCCATCGAAAAATATTTGCTAAATTTTACACAATATCCCTGAATACCATATCCGAAATTTTAAAAAACGATATATTTGAAACAGAATTGGATGACTTAGGAAAAGTATTCCCAACCAGTGTACTAACCCTGAAATATTTAAAACAACAGAAATAACATGATAAATAAAGTAATTTTAGTGGGTCACCTAGGCAAGGATCCAGAAGTAAAATATCTCGACAAGGATAGAGCTGTGGCTAATTTTTCAATTGCTACTAATGACCGATATACCGATAAGAACGGCAATAGAGTGGACACAACGGAATGGCACAATATTGAAATGTGGGATGGTCTTGCCAAAGTTGCAGAGAAATACTTAAAAAAAGGATCTCTAATATATGTGGAGGGAAAGCTAAAAACCGACGAATGGGAAAAAGACGGAATAAAGCGATACACTACTCGAATACGCGTAAACACCATGAATATGTTGGATAAAGCAGCTGGTGAAGTAAATCAAAATAGTGCTACAAGTAGCTCCGAGCCTGCTGCTGCAGTCAAACAAATTGAAGAGCAAAATGAGGCAGCTATTCATAGCATTATAGATAACGCTGAAGACGACCTTCCTTTTTAATCATACACTATCTTGAAAACCGACTCCGAGCCCTTTCAACAGATTCTGCTTCTTATATCCTCAGAAGTTCACACTTCTAACTTAGGAAGTGATGTACTATTAGGTGTTTTTGGATTAATTGTAATCCTCTTTTTCCTCCTTCTTTCAGGTTTATTTTCTAGTGCTGAAAACGCTTTTTTTAGCCTAAGCCCAAACGACCTTGTCCTTCTTAATGAAGAAGATAGTCAAGCATCTAAAACAGCCCTTGAGCTTATAAACGATCCAGATCGTAAGACGGCTACGCAACGATTACTTGCCACCATATTGATTATGAATAACTTGGTGAATGTTTTCATAATTATCTTCTCATCCTTTCTTTTTGATTCCTTATTTAGTTTTCAAGACTGGATAACTCCTTTCTTTATACTAAAAAAAGGAATTATTGGATTTTCGGTTCAGGTGGTACTAATCACATTTCTTCTTGTATTGCTCGGTGAAATTATCCCAAAAATATATGCCACAAAAAATAATTTGAAAGTGGTTCGCTTTATGGGTAAGCCACTGCAGATATGTTACCGTATTTTTAAACCTATCATTTTAGGTCTTTCCGCAAGCTCATCCATTTTTGATAAATACCTCAAAAAGCAAATGCACAATATTTCAGTGGAAGAAATAAATCAAGCCATTGATATAGCAGATGAAAACAAGGAAATTGAAGAAAAACATATTTTAAAAGGTATTATTAGTTTCGGGAATACAAGCGTAAAGCAAATCATGAAGCCACGTACCGAAGTAAGTGGTATAGATATTAGCACAGACGCCCAAGAACTCCTAACAACCATCGTTGGATGGAGCTATAGCCGCATCCCTGTGTATGAGGATTCTTTTGATCAAGTTCGAGGTATTTTGTATGTGAAAGATCTTTTGCCTCATATTCATAAAAAAACAAATTTCAATTGGCAAAACTTACTAAAACAACCTTTTTATGTTCCTGAACATAAAAAGATAGACGATCTGCTCCAAGAGTTTCAAGATAAACGAGTACATATGGCTATTGTAGTAGACGAGTATGGCGGTACAAAAGGAATTGTAACCATGGAAGATATTTTAGAGGAAGTTTTTGGAGAAATCAAAGATGAATTTGACGATGTAGATGAGATTTCCTTTACCAAGGTAGACGATCTAACGTATCAGTTTGAAGGAAAAACTCCCTTACTTGAGCTTTGTAAGATTTTAAACTTTAGTAATGATTACTTTGAAAAAGTAAGAGGAGATGCTGATACTATTGGCGGGTTACTTATGGAAATAGAAGGCGAGATCCCTTATAAAGGGACGACCATAATTTTAGACTACCTATCCTTTACCATTATTGCGGCAGATAATAGACGTATTAAAAGAGTTCAATTAGAATTAGACCCTAGTTTAATCGAAAATAATGAAGACTAAATTTAGTATCCTAATACTTGCAGCACTGTTTCAATTTAGTTGCAGCACCTATATACCTAAGCCAAAAGCATATCCTCGTGTAATCTATCCTGATAAAGCATATAATAAGGCAGAAGTGAAATGTCCTTTCAGCTTTGAAAAGCCGGTATATAGTATTCTGAATCCTTATGGCGATGACGTAAATAAATGTTGGTATAATCTAGTGTTTACCCCTTTTGATGCTACATTACACTTAAGCTACATACCCATTACGGGCACAAAAGAATTAGATAGTTTGGCTGAAGATGCCTACAGAATGGTTTTTACGCCTCATATACAACGAGCAGAAGAAATTATTGAACGTGAAATATCCGATACCAGCAGAGGATTATTCGGAATGATTTATGATTTAGAAGGTAAGACTGCTACACCATTCAACTTTTATCTAACCGATGGCGCAAAACATTTTATTCGAGGCTCTTTCTATTTTAATAAAAAAACTGAGATGGATAGTGTAATGCCCATATACACTTTTTTAAATGCCGATATAATTCGTGCTTTAGAAACTTTTCAGTTTCAATAGCATATATTCTATTCTACTTTATTCTAAGATTTTTTCCGATGGGAAGTGGTGAATTTCTAGTCATTTTATTCAGCTTACAAAGAGTATTAACGGGGATGTTATATTTCTTTGATATAGCATAAAGAGTGTCCCCTTTTTTGACCTTATGATACTTCTTTTGAGGTATGCTAACCACAATGGGCTTCCCTGTATTTGTTGCTCCACTATACTCCTGATCCGATGATTGTAGAACTTTGTATTTTATGTATGGGAACCAAGTATGATTGATGTACACTTTGGGAACTGCAAGCGTATAATTGGTAAAATCAATGATGCGAGCAGGATCAAAAGCCTGACCCATTATCCTCACTTCAAAGTGTAGATGCGGCCCGGTACTTCGTCCGGTACTCCCACCAAAACCAATGGTATCTCCGGCACTGACAATTTGATTTCGCTCAACAATAGCTTCTGACAAATGCGCATATAGGGTCTCCAAGCCGTTTTCATGACGTATAACTATATAATTACCAAAACCGCCAGCATTGTACCGCTGCATCCTGACAACACCGTCAAAGGCCGCACATACCGGATCACCGATATCCAGACTTATGTCTATACCCTTATGCCAACGACTTTTACGCCATCCATATTTAGAAGTAACTCGACCCTGAATAGGATGATAATATGGAGAATTTGAATCCGCCAACATAATAAGAAACCCCCATGACATGTGTTCTGCATTATATGCAGGGCTATCGACATGATCTGGATCCCAACTATTCCCATAAATTATTTGTGCAGGAACAATATCCTCATCAAAATCAGGATATTGAATTCGATAGGTAGATGAAGTATCTTGTGAAAAACTGGGAAAAGCTAGCGTGATTGCTAGAAAAGCAATGCTAAACTTCCAATATTTCTCTAATTTTCTTCTCATCCATTCTTAATGCTTTGATTAGTGAATCTGCGCTATCGAACTTTTGCTCAGACCGGTGTCTGGCCACAAATTCAACTGAAATTTGTTTATGGTACACATTCTCATTGAAATCAAATACATGAACTTCTATGTTCCACTTATTGTCTTCAAAAGTAGGATTGTAGCCAATATTAAGCATGCCTGGATGTATTATTTTGTCTATATATACCCACACTGCATACACACCGTTTAATGGCACAAGCTTAAAACTGCTATCTAACCTAATATTAGCGGTAGGAAATCCTAGTGTTCTGCCTCGTTGATGCCCTTCTTCTACTTTACCACTTATCACATAACGTGTTCCTAAATATTGATTAGCTAAGTAGACATCTCCTTCTAAAAGTGCTCGCCTTATTTTGGTGCTACTTACTATACTTTCGGATATATCTTGGGCTGGAATTTCAGACAGTTGAAATTGATACAATGTAGCAAGCTCTTTCATTTGTTCTATCCCGCCTTCTCTTCCCCTTCCAAAACGATGATCATAGCCAATTATAAGTTTTGCTATATGTAACTTATCTACTAGAATATCTTTGACAAATGCCGCTGCACTAAGTTGACTAAATTCTTGAGTGAACGGAATTATAATCAAATAATCTATGCCTAAATCCGCGACCAATTCTATTTTTTCTTCTATCGTAGTAAGAAGCTTTAAGTCATTTTTATCTGGATTTAGGACCAATCTAGGATGCGGATAAAATGTAAGCAGTACACTTTCTCCTTCCATTTTTTTTGCCTCAGACACCACTTGACTTAAAATTTTCTTATGGCCAAAATGCACACCATCAAATGTACCTTGTGTAAGAACTATGGGTTTTTTTGATGAAAAACGTGTTATGTCGTATAGTACCTTCAATTTTCCAGTTGTCGTGCGAATTTGAAAAAATCTTCTTGCGTTTTAATATCTTCCATTTGACAGGCATTTAGCAACGTATACTCACCTATTCTCGTTCGCACTAATGATGACATATAGGCTGCACTCTCTAACGTCACGCCTAAGTCTCGGGCTAATGATCGTATATACGTACCCTTACTGCAAATTATATCGAAGCTCACCGTTGGCAAATGGCATGAATCTACCAGATACTGTGCAATGTGCGCATCTCTATACTTTAATTCTACTTCCTCTCCCTTTCGTGCATGCTCATATGCTCGCTTGCCATTAACTCTAATAGCAGAGTGCTGCGGTGGGACTTGTCGTATATCGCCTCTAAACTGAGAAACAGCATGCTCTACCAGATCAGAAGTAATATGCTCAAGGGGAAACCCAGTTATAACTTCCTGTTCTAAATCAAATGACTCCGTAGTGGCACCTAGCTCAAACGTTCCGGTGTATTGTTTTTCTTTAGCTTGAAGATAGTCTATTTTTTTAGTGTATTTACCATAGCAAACAATGAGCAGACCTGTAGCCAAAGGATCTAGCGTACCAGCGTGACCTATTTTTTTGATTCTAGAAATATTACGCAGTTTTTTTACTACATCAAAACTAGTCCATTCATAGGGTTTATTAATTAGTAAAAACCCACCTTCTTCCACGCTTATTTCACTCATTATTTTTGGGCTAGTTTATACATAATAAACGCAATGATACCGAAAATAAGATTGGGGAATATCACCGCTAAAAGCGGATGTAACGACCCACTAGATCCGTATGCCAAGAAAAACTGGAATACGATAAGAAAACTAAAACTGACTAATAATCCAATTCCTAAATTTAATCCTATACCACCTCTACTCTTTTTGGAAGAAACACTAACGCCAATTACAGTAAGAATTATCATGGCTAAGGGCATTGCAAATCGCTTATACTTTTCGGTAACGTAAAAAAATGTATGCCCCGTACCTCGCATTTTTTCGGAAGCAATCATGTGATCCAATTCGCTCAAATTAAACATTTGAACATCATCATTTTTTCTAAAAAAGTCTTCAGGATTAAAAGGGATTAACGTATCCAAAACAGCACCCTTTTCAATAATTTCTATTCCGTCAACAAACTCTCTTGTCCACCATTTTTGCATTCTCCAACTTTTCGTCTTCTTGTTCCATATCATTCTATCCGCATATAACTTGGCAACTAATCTTCCATTTTCAACTTGTTCTAAGCTCACTTTAAAGCCCACACTATCTGAAAAATTAAAATTGCGAATACTTAAAATTTGACCTGGAGATATTTGTGTTTTTATTTGAGAAGCACTATAATGTTGCTGGTCTCTAATGTACTTATTTTCAAAGACAACTCGTGTTTTATCTGCCTTGGGTATAACCCATGCGAACAAACTAAATGACACCAAAGCCAAAAAAATAGCAGTTAGAATATAGGGCAGCAATAAGCGTCTATAGGATACCCCACTTGCAAGTATGGCTACAATCTCAGAATTCTGGGACATTTTTGAAGTAAAGAAAATAACGGATATAAAAACGAATACAGGACTAAACAGGTTTAGAAGAAACGGTATCCAGTTGATATAGTAATTGAAAATTATTTCACTAAAAGGTGCGTCATTTCTCATAAAATCATCAATCTTTTCAGAAAGATCAAAGACCATAATAATGACCGTAAAAAGTCCCAAAGCCAAAGCAAAAGCCCCTAGAAACCTTTTTATAATGTAGTAGTCTATTTTAGTTAATCTCACTTACTCCACGTTTTTGAGACAATGATTCTCCTAATAATTAGGTTTTATTTTGCGTATTGCCATTGCAAATAAATGAGAAATAGCTTCACTTTCTGCCAGAATCGGATTAATGATGGCTGAATCGAGATAGTTTTCTTCATGAATCAACTCAAGCCAATAGTGACAACCATCTGCAGCCTCTTTTGCTTCACTCAATTTTTTACCAAAAAAATCAGAGTTTTGTGTCATCATAAGACCTTTTGATTTTATAGCCATTTCTGTAGCTCGATCAATCAACTGTCCTCTCATTAAATTACAAAGAGTTATTTCTGCAGGCAACACTAATGCTATTTTTAAGCATGTTTTGCTTAATAATTTTGCTCGCCCGTATACATCATCCATCATAAACGTACGTTTAACTTTGCTATCATTTGATTTTTCCAAGGTAAAAAAGTGTCGGCTAATATTTGCTTGCGTGCTTCGGTTACCAACCATAAGTAAAATCGTAAATTATGCTCACTGGCTATTTGTGCACCCAAATACTCTTTGGCTTTAAAAAGATGTTTTAAATATGCTTTACTATAGTGTGGCGTATGATCTTCATCAACCGGACTATAGTCGTCTTCCCACTTTTTATTGATAATATTTATAGTACCCTCTTTGGTAAATAGCATACCATTCCGTGCATTGCGGGTTGGCATTACACAGTCAAACATATCAATACCTAGATGAATACATTCTAATATATTAGCTGGTGTACCCACACCCATTAAGTAACGTGGTTTGTCTTTCGGAACTATATTACATATCTGTTCCGTAATGCGGTACATATCTTCGTGAGGTTCACCTACAGAAAGACCGCCAATGGCTATACCTTCTGTATCTTGTCTCAAACAATATTCGGTACTTTGTAATCTTAGATCTTCAAAAACACTTCCTTGAATAATAGGAAAAAGCTGCTGAGAATATCCGTAAATTGGCTCAGTTTCATTGAATCTAGTAACACATCTATCTAGCCATCTGTGCGTGGTGTGCATTGAGTTAGTCGCATATTCTCTCGTTGCAGGATAAGGAGTACACTCATCAAAAGCCATAATAATATCAGCACCAATAATTCGCTGAGTATCCATCACATTTTCAGGAGTAAATAATAATTTATGCCCATCTATATGACTTCTAAAAATAACACCATCTTCGGTTATTTTTCGTTGATCAGAAATGCTATATACTTGAAATCCTCCACTATCGGTAAGCATTGGCCTATCCCAGTTGATAAATTTATGCAGTCCTCCAGCGCCTTTTAAAATATCTAATCCTGGCCGCAGGTAAAGGTGATAGGTATTGCCTAAAATAATTTTAGCGTCTATCTTATTTTTTAAAATCTCTTGGTCCACGGCTTTCACCGTTCCTTGAGTGCCCACGGGCATAAAAATAGGTGTTGGAATTTCACCGTGGTCTGTAGTTATAAGACCCGCTCTGGCTTTGGTATCCTTTTCGGTGTGTTGTAGTTTGAAAAACACTATTGAAAAATAAGACTAAATTGAAGTAATTTTGGAGACATTCGTTCTATACTGCTGGCATAAATAAAATTATCCGGCACTTTTTGATTTCCTAAGCCATTACTTAATTTTACTTCAGGACTGAACTTAAAATAATCATAGTAAAAATCAAATCCGAATCCTATATCATAGGAAAACGTATTTGGATATAAGGCCAAAATTGGCTTCGTATCGCTTCTGTCTGTTTCAATATCGCTGGTAAAATCAAATCGATACGTAACACCACCAAGCAAGTATATTCTCCAGTTTTTATGACGGTCGCTCTTGTATTCAAACGTCATGGGTATCTCCATGTAGGTGGCTTCCATTTCAACTATTTTTGGCTTGGATGGTTGTGTTGACGTTTGTATAAACTGATAGTTCATATCTCTACGCGCGAATTGAATATTAAGCCCCGAACGTAAATCAATATTTTCTGCTATGCGAAAATTAACAACTCCCCCCAAACCAAAGCCCGGATAAAATACAGACTCTATTAGCTTTAAGGTGTCCATATTTAGATTGTTATCTTTCAAAGAATACTTCATTTTAGCAGTATTGCCCATTAATGAGAAACCAAAACGTACTGGTTTTCTATCATACAGCGGATTAATCTCTTGCGCCTGCACGCTCATAGATATTGCTAAAAATAAGACTATTATTTTAATCCTGTGTATATACTGCATATTCCAAAAGTTAAACGACGGTCTGTCACATTATTGTATTTCACGCTCGTCATTATTTGTTTAAACTCATCACCCTCAGGAAATGCTGCTACCGATTCAGGTAGGTATTTATACGCTGCATTATCGCCTGAAAACAACTTACCCCAAAGAGGCAACAGGGTTTTGTTGTAAATGCTAAAAATAACACCAAACAGGCCTTTAGGCTTTGAAAATTCAAGGATCATCGCTACGCCTCCTGGACGTAACACCCTGTTAATTTCTGCTAAACCTTTTTCTAGATTTTCAAAATTACGAACACCAAAGGCTACTATAACTGCATCAAAACTAGCATCGTCAAATTGCAAATTCTCACTATCACCGCTCTCTAGACGAATATTAATTATGCCCTTTTCAGTTAGTTTTTTGCGTCCCACGTCGAGCATACCTTCACTAATGTCTACACCAATTACCTCTTCTGGATTTATCTTGAGCGTTGCTATAGCAAAATCTGCCGTACCTGTGGCCACATCCAAAATACGTTTAGGCTGATATGCTTCGAGCATTTTAATCGCCTTCTTTCGCCAGCCTTTATCTATACCTAGCGACAGAAATCTGTTCAGAAAATCGTATCGATGAGCTATATTATCAAACATTTGCTGCACTTGCTCTTTTTTCGAGCCTTCGGATTGATATGGTTTTACGGTGGTTCCCATTTTTTTAATACGTTGCAAAAATAAGGTTTAAGGTTGAATGATTAAGGATCAAGGTTGTGTGATTATACATTTAGGAACATGTAAAAAGTTATAAAGTTTTTTTTACTGGATTGGTTTAAACGTAAAGGTAGACTTTAACTTAATCTTAAAACTACATTTGCAAAGTGAATTTCGGAAAGGCAAAATTTTTCAGAAGCTACAGTCATGTAGATCAAATAAAAGACAGTAAAACTCCAGAGTTTGCTTTTATAGGTAGAAGTAATGTAGGTAAAAGCTCTCTTATTAATGCAATGACCATGAAAAGGGATATGGCAAAAACAAGTGCTAAACCGGGTAAAACGCAACTTATTAATTTTTTTAATATTGAGCACCACCTTAGCCTTGTAGATTTACCAGGTTATGGATACGCCAAAGTTTCCAAAAAACTACGCGAACAATTTGAGGGACTTATTACGGAATACCTTATCCAAAGTGAGAATCTCTTTATCGTATTTGTACTTATAGATGCGGCCATTCCTCCTCAACGAATTGACTTAGAATTTTTAGAGTGGTGTGGTTCCAATAAAGTACCCGTGGGTATTGTTTTTACCAAAACGGATAAGAAAAAACCCAAAGAAACAGAGGCCAATATGCGTGCTTTTGAAGCGCAATTAGACTTGTATTTTGAAGAATTACCCGTAACCTTTGAGACCAGTGCAAGCACAAAACACGGTGTAGAAACACTTGGAGCGTGGATCGCAGAGCAAGTAGGATTAGAATAATGCATTGCTGTAAATGTCTAGTGTAATTCATCAGCATTTCATAATACATAAGCCCTACGGTTATCTTTCGCAGTTTGTGCATAATATGAGCAAGCGAAAAAACAAAAAACTGCTGGGAGAATTAGGAGATTTTCCGGAACAAACCATGGCTATTGGGCGATTAGACGAAAACTCAGAAGGCCTACTCTTACTTACGACGGATGGCACGGTAAGCGAGTATATACGAAGTAACTCGATCGAAAAAGAATATCATGTAGAAGTCGCAGGCATCCCGACAGAGCAATCAATAAAGACATTACAAGAAGGTGTTTTGCTTGCCGTAGAAGGTGTTCCTTATACTACAAAACCTTGTCAAGCACGAAGGCTAAAAACGCCACCTACCTTCGAGACTCCACTTCGAAAAGTGCGCGGTGAAAGTCATGGACCTAGCAGTTGGATCAGCATAATCCTTACCGAAGGAAAGAATAGACAGGTACGTAAAATGACAGCAGCTGTTGGCTTTCCTACGCTTCGCTTAGTACGGGTAAGAATTGGCCATCTGGTCTTAGGAAGCATGAAATCAGGAGAAGTAATGGAGGTGAAATCTCTTCTAGTGAATAAATAATTCGCTTGGACTAAGACAAATTAGCTCAAACTATTTCCCTTATTCTACCATAATTCTCTTTATATCATAAGCCAAATTATCGGTAACTACGCCCACAAAGTAAGTACCGCCCGCTAGCATAGAAATATCAATCTTCTTTTCGTTAGATCGCCCTTTTAACTTTTCGGTAAGTACCACTTGTCCTTGTATATTGGTAATTTCTAAGAAACAACAATCGTGTTTATCTGCAAAAACTATATTTAGTTCTTCACTCGCAGGATTAGGGAACACCGAAAATTCAGCCTTATTGTTATGTATTCTTTTTGTATTTGCTAACTTACTATCATACATGGCTAGCGCATACTGACCTCGTTTTAAGTTGCTAATAGAAATGGTGCCACGCTTGTCAAAAAGGGAACCCATATTTTTGGTGTAATCCGAAGCAACCGACCAAGCAACTCCAGCATGTGGTCTGAATAGCAATACCAAGCTATCCTCGGTAATCTTTATTAGGTCATTATCTAAGTATCCATAATCTACAGACATAGAAACTAATCCGCTGTAAATAATTTCTGAGGATAACGAAGTACCTTCTGGCCAAATACCATCTACAGTCCAATAACGTTGACGGTTAATTACCGCACCCTTGGGTACTCCAAAAGTGCCATCGGCGGGAGCCCAATGATGTTCTATCCTAAGCAACGCAGAATCTGACGTTGAGCTGGTAAAATTAATTTTGTTCATTAATGCTTGCGGCATAGCAACTGTGCCACTCACCTTTAGCACGGACCACTCTGTGGTTACCGCGTCGCTTATCTTATCATCAAAATCAAAGGACCAAAACACCGGCTCAAACGGACAATCCACCTCTAGTATCTGCTCCTTTTGATTAATTACCACATTCACATCATATCGCTGCCAATCTTCTGAAAATGCGGAAATCGTAACATTAACCCCGGTATATATTTCGGTATTAAATCGAGGTGTTTGTTTTACGTGAACATCGTAATTCGTTCCGTTGTCTTGAACCCACAAATCGAAATGGGCAAATCCCGGTTTTTTTATCCATTGCATGAAAAATCCACTCAGATCAAGTGAAGTGTGTTGCTGAAAAGAAGCTAGCATGTCTTCTGTACTTACATCTTTCAATTTATAAGTTGACTGAAAAGCAGCACACGCTTCAAAGAACGCTTCATCACCCATAAACCCTCTTAAAGTGTGCACCATATCAGCTCCCTTATTATAAACATGTCGGCCATATGTATTGGCGTGATCAATACCACTTACCGGTAGAATAGCGCCATCTTGTACGTGCGCAAATTGTAGAACGGATCTATGATTGGCTTCGATATCTTCATCATATTTATTCTTACCATAGACCGCTTCCAAAAAAATACGCTCTGAGTACGAAGCCCAGCCTTCATTAAGCCACATATCTTCTGGGGTACGACAAGTTATGGTATTACCCCACCAGTGGTGAGCAAGTTCGTGCGCATAGAGTGTTTCTGAGGATTTGCTACCTCCAGCAATAGCATAAAGAGGATATGCAATATTAGTAGCGTGCTCCATCGCACCACTGTTGAAAGGGACACAATTAAAGCCAATTCTGTCAAACGTATGCGATCCATACACTTGCTCATACCGCTCAATACATGCAGGCAAATTCTCGAAACTGCTTCTTAGATTACTGGTATCAGAAGCCAGTGATGTAAGAATTACCGGGATTCCGTTTACATTCATTGTCACCTCTTCATATTGCGCAATAGCGACAGATGCTAAGTAGGTAGGAATTGCCTCATCCATGGTCCATTTAAATGTTTGGGTAGCATTTCCATTATTTAGTATTTCCGTCAAATATCCATTAGCATATGCTTTAAAGCCTGAATCTACAGTGATATTGGTATAATAGAGCGCGCGATCGGTAAAGTTATCAAAACAAGGGAACCAAGCTCGACCGAAGTTATGCGGATCAGCAGCAAATCCAACACCTAAATTAAATGCATATTCACCTGTAAAATAAAAACCACCCCATTGTGCGTCGGGTTTAGGCGTACCGTTATAAAAAACCGTAACCTTAAAGGTGTCATTAACCAGAGGCGGCAGCAGTAATTCAATGCTTGGGCTTGAATATGAAAAAATGGTACTTGTACCATTTACTAAAACCTCGGTTACATTTAAACCCAAAAGATCTAACCTCATGCTCCCTGTGTTGGGTACTTTTAGAATACATGTGAGCACTGTATTTGCTTCAATATTCTTTGCCAATTGGTAGTCTAAAAATGCTGCATTTATTTCATAACTCAGTACATCAAACGTATCAGTGCGGGAATCTAACGTGTATAGCATAGCTGATTGTTCTGCAATGCGCATGTGTTCGCAAAATTTTTGAGCAGAACTAACAGTGCTTATTAATACACCACAAAGCAGAATTGAAACTTTCGTTATATTCATTTATCACTATTTTCGTACGAATATAGCTCTAAATTAAAATGAATAAAATCTGTAAAGCAATACTCTTTCTAGCCTTCTTTACAGCATTCCTATATGGTCAAGCGCAAACATCCGCCGAAAGTAGATCTATAGAAGGTTATGCTATCATTAACGTAAACACGCCAAGTATAACCTTGCACTGGAGTGGAACAAGCAATGCTACTGGTTATAAAATTTATAGACGTGCCCTGGGCAGTAGCTCTTGGGGCAATCCAATAAAAACGCTCACCACAACGGAATTAGAATATATAGATGAATCCGTTACTACCGAAACGGTGTATGAATATGCCATTCAAAAAACAACCAATACTGCAGATCCGTTAGCAGGTGGTACGATGCAAGGATACAGCTACATCTCTGCTTCCATACAAAAACCAGCCAACCATGCTAATGGCTCCATGCTTTTGCTAATTACTAAATTAATCAACGATAGTCTATCCTCAGAAATTACAGGACTTGTAGATGACCTATCTAATGACGGATGGGCCGTCAGCACAGAAGTTATAACGCCTGAATTAACGATAACCCAAGTAAAGGCAATTATTAAAGCTAAAAAAGAGGCAGGACAATGTGATGCGGTTTATTTACTAGGAAATATTCCAGTACCCTATTCAGGCACATTTTGTACTGATGTAAGTTACCAGTATCCTCCTGATGGCCATACGGCAGCTGCACCTCCATCCCACTGTGGCGCGTGGCCTTCTGATGGGTACTATGGATCCTTTGACGGCAATTGGACAGATTTAGGAACCGACAGCACCGGAGCACGTGCCGAAAATAAAAACATTCCCGGAGATGGTAAGTTTGACAACATTAGGCTACCCGGCATAATCACTGTAGCCATTGGTCGTGTAGATTTTAGCAAGTTATCTGCTTTTACGGAGTCTGAAGTGCAACTCACCAAAAGATACTTAGCAAAAGTGCACGCTTTTAAAATGGGTGAGACAGTTACTCAAAATAAGGGGATAGTAGAAGATAATTTTAGTGGATATGCAGAAGGTTTTAGCTCTTCGGCAATTAGAAATATAACTGCGGTATGCGGACCAAACTCCATTTTACGAGGTGATATTTTTGCCAATTCAGACACAGCCGATTTTCTTTTTTCATACACCTGTGGTGGTGGATATTATAATTCTTGCAGTGGTGTGGGAAATTCAACTAATTACAAAACACAAAATGGTGCTGCTTTCAATTTTATTTTCGGAAGTTACTTTGGTGATTTTGACATTGACAATAATTTTATGAGAGCTAGTATGGCCAGCACCAAGCTTGGCTTTGGATGCGTATGGAGTGGCAGACCTAAGTGGGTATGGCATACCATGGCGCTAGGAGATAACTATGCAGGCATAGCGATACGCTCACAAAATAATTGGCAAGACTACGACGGAAATTATTACCAAAATGGCGTTCACATGAACTTGCTAGGCGATCCTAGCCTTAGAACCCATTTTATTTCACCACCAACCAATCTATCTTTAAGCATACAAGACAGTGATCAAAAAGTAAAATCTTCATGGACAGCAAGCAGCGACATGAATGTATTGGGATACTACATTTACCGAAGTGCAGAAGAATTTGGTTCATATACATTAGCATCTAATAATATCATTTCAGGGACTACATATGTAGATGAGTCACCACTGAATGGCAAATCTTACTACATGGTTCGCGCTGCAAGAGAAACTGAAACGGGTAGCGGAAGCTACATTAACCTGAGCTTAGGAACTAAAAACAGTGTACAGCGAACAGCTAAAATAGCAGCAGTTGATAACCAGGCGTTAAAACTGTACCCAACGCTTACGAATGCTACGCTTACCCTTGAAAACCAAAGTAATAAGACAACTAGCTATTCTATTATCAACGCTATTGGGACGGAAATGCAACGGGGTAAAATAGCGGGAATTAAAACAACTATTGATGTAACACAACTAGAAAGTGGAGTGTACTATCTCTTGCAAGATGGCACAACCCAACGCTTTGTAAAGTACTAGCGATTAAAAAAAGCCCGGTTTGCTCTTTGATAATAAGCCTTTTCAATGGGAGGATTACAGGCAGGAAAAAGATAGTTTTTCTGCCCTAAATCAAAATACTGAGTGCAGTTGGGCGATACCATAGTTATACCATCGTGATAGGAATAAAACGCTCGATTACTAGGTTTTACAATTGGATGCTGCGCAAATGAAGTGGTGTCTCCCAAAAACCAAGCAATCGTCGCAGGAATATCTGCTTGACTTACAATTTCATTAATAATAGTAGGTTTCTGTACTGCACCACCTAGCATGAGTAAGGGAATTTTAAAATTTACCGTATCATAAATTGGTGCGTTATCTGGCCGAATAGTGCCATGATCTGCGGTAATTATCACCAAGGTATTTTCCCATTTCGGTGAAACTTTAAGCTTGGTAATCATATCACCTAAGCAGCTATCCGTATAGGCTATACTGTTGAGATATGGTTCCTTTTTAGCATTAAAATTAGGCACATCAAAGGGTTCGTGACTGCTTAAAGAGAATATCATTTTGAATTGCGGTTGTTGTTCCGCAAGAAAATCATTGGCAAATTCATTAAAGACAACTTCATCATGAACACCCCAAGCATTTCTATTCATTGAGTTAAAAGACCATTGTGATTTTACCTCATCTGCATCTTTAAAAAGCACTTTAATATTGGCAAATTCCAAGTTCCCACCGTAATAAAAAGACGTTTGGTAATTCTCTTTAAATAGCTGAAAAATATTAGGCACTGCAGCCAGTTGTGCCGGAAAATTGGTTAATGTTTGCCTAGCCCCACTTGGAATTCCTGTGGTAATCGCTAGTAGCCCTTTATCCGAACGGAAACTAGATGCATACGCATTTTTAAAACTCACCCCTTGATACATCAACTTATCTAACTCAGGAGTAGATCCGTATGTGGGACCACTTAAAAATCCCACGGCTTTTGCACTAAAACTTTCGAGTACAATTAAGATTATGTTAGTAGAGTCATTTACCTCAACCAAATCAGAATAGTCGTTCTTAGAAATTGTATCCGTAAGTAAATCTATCACTTCTTGATCGTCCTCAAAAAATACCAATGCCGCATGTTTATCCCTTTCTACTTCCGTGGCTAAAAAATTCCAAACTGCATTTACGGCTGTGTTATTATACAAATTATTTGAGCTAAAATAAGCACTTGATACATTAATCGGCACTTTATCTATACTCCCTCTGATGAGTCCAATGCTACATACCAAGAGCGCCAACGTACTCAGCCATGTATGCGCCACTTTCTGAACCAAAAGACGCTGCCCATACCTATAGAACCAATAAACCGAGGCCACGATAAAGCTTAATGCGATCACATAGGTTGATGTTTCAATAGAATCTAAACCAGCATTTTCTTTGCCTAAAAACTGGGTGAAACCTAAATTGGTTTTTTGTCCCCAATAATTAAAAAAATAAGGATCTACGGCTACTACTACTGTAATAAATAGCCAAATAAGCCACCAATAGATTAACGAGGCAATAGCCGAAAAACGAGGCAAGACTAATGCTAACAAGCGTATCAACAATGGCAATACCATTACATATCCCAGTATAGATAAATCAAGTCTAATTCCATTCCACCAGATTTCAGGGAAAGAAAGAACATCTTCAAAAGACGCCATATTAACCAGTAAGAAATACAACTTGGCCACTGCAAACAGGAGCAAGGTGTATTTTGCAATTCTAAAATAATATGTAAATGCGCCTACCAAAATCGTTGTATATCTACTTCGGGATACAAAGGAGTGTTATTTATCAGATATTCTGACATTTCTTGGGTTAAAAGTGGGGCCAAACTAACCGCTTTACTGCCCATACCATTTACCAGGTGCATATTTTTATGCATAGGATGGGTGCCTAGTATTGGCTTTCTATCTATAGAAGCTGGTCTAATACCACAGTAATGTTCTATGAGCTTATACGGTAAGCATAATGTTTTATCGAGTTTGACTAGTAGATCATTTTTCATCATCTCGGTGGGAAGTGGTGAACTATCACCTTGACTATAGGTGGATCCCACGCGCCACCTTTTATCGTATAAGTGCTGTAAGAAAACAGAACCTAGATAGACATCACCTTCGGGTGCAAGTTCGGTATCTATCTCTATCAATTCACCTTTGGTAGGCACCACATTGAGTAACGTATTGAAGTACGAATTCTCCATTACCTTATACCCTTCACAAAAAATAATATGCTTAAACTTCAGGTTTCCATACCTGTTTTCAGCCATGTTTAATTGTGTAAAATCAAATTTATCATCTTCTGTCGGAAGGTTTTTATAACATGCGTTTAGAAATAATCGCGTATCTAACTCCCCGCCTTGATGAACATTAAGTATCCCAAAATTTGTATCTAACCCTAAAATAGGCTCCGGACTAAAATCACAAAAACCAACGTACTTTGTCTGATGTGCTTTACTCAGCCAAATATTTTGCTCGCCAGCGCTTGCAATTATGCGTCTCATCGTACACGGTTTATAAAAATGAGCATCGAGTCTATTTTCTAAATCCTGATAAAAATCAGTCAATCCATTAAAAAATTCATTAGCTCGCCAGCCTATAGTAAAAAACTTTCCAACCAACGGATTGGCCAGTCCTGCAGCAACAATAGAACTTTGATTGCTATTAGCTTCATCAAAAACCAACGTTGTGCCTCCCTGATTTTGCAAGGCGAGTTGCATAAGGCGACCAGAGATACCACCTCCTACAATAATAAAGTCGATAGTTTCTGACATTTTGGGCAAAGATAGTCTGCCATTTATTTATGTTATTTGCACCATGCGAAAAATAACAGGAATTATAATATTTGTTTCTTTGATAGCTATTGCCTCTATGGTGAGCTGCAAAGACATAATTAATATACCAGAGACAGCGTATGTTGACAGCCTGGCTCCTGTTGTGAAATTAATTTCACCTATAGCGGACGATGTTTTTATAGGGCAGACCTCTATTCCTATACACCTGGAGTTAAGCGATGATTATGAGCTAGCATCTGTTACGGTAAGAATAGACCCTTCTGATATAACCCTTGCACCGTTTACCTTAACCCGCGACCTTACCGGCCTTACGACATACAACTTGGAATCTACATACACTTTACCTACCACAAAAAGTATGGTATACGAAGTCAATATCAGTGCTTTAGACTTTGTAGGAAATGCTCCACTCCCCATTCAATATACTTTTACGGCTAAGTAATCATTCATGAGAATAAGAGCTCTCTTATACTTCCTTGTTTTGGTCTGCGTGCAAATGGCACAGGCACAACTCCTGGATACTTCAGATGTGCATACATTTAAACGCATAGAAGTTTCGACTATTTCCGAGTCTGGTATACACTTATTAAATCTAGATTCTACCCACGTAGACACCACGGTAAACCTTTTTTACAACTACTATGCACCGTACAAAACAGATTTTCCTTTTTTAGATCAGGGGTTAGAAGGCTCAGCACTTTTACCATTAGCCGCTTCTCACGAGCGAGAACTCAATTTTAATATAGGAATGCATAATATGGATGCATATTTCTTTGATCATTCCATAAACATATACCAAACCAAACGACCATTTACAAGACTTAACTACTCTCAAGGTGCTAGAGAAATGATCAACATGGAAATAAGTCATGGTCAGCAAATTTCAGAAAGACTTGCTTTTGGATTAGATTACAGACGTCTCAAAAATCAAAATTTTTATTACTCCAATCTGCCAAGTGCTTCTACACTGAGGATGAGTAATTTATTCAATTCGAAATTTTACACTAGCTACTATAGCAAAGACAGGAAATACGAGTTAATCACCTCATACCTTTGGAACAGATCCATCAATGCTGAAACCGGCGGAGTGGCTTCTGATTCTATTTTTAACACACAAGTAGATAGAGATAAATTACAAAACAATGCAGCTAATTATACCTCTGCAAAAGGCAGCCAAGCCCAAAACAGCTTTAGAGTTACCCAATATTTTAGACCAGGAGGTAAAAGCACTGATAGCACATTAGACTTTACCTTGCAGCAATTTAATGCTCAGTTTTTTTTAAAATCTGAGTTAACTCACAACCGTTTTGAGTTTGAAGATAAGGCGCCGGATAGCACCAATTACGGCAAAAAAACGGATGCATTCTTGGATAGTATAAATCACCGTTCTATACAAAATGAATTGGGCTACATGATCAAGATCAAGCCACTTCGTCTTTCGGTAAGTTTATCACACGCCATAGATAGAGTCTACCAAAATGGAAATATTGTAAATTTTAACAGCGTTTATTTAAACGGAATTACCCAGTTCAAAGTAAAACAGTTTTCCATAGATGCTAACGCACGTTTTGGCCTTCTCGGCTATAATCTAGGCGACTATCATATAGAAGGAAAAGCCACTACTTTATTCAAATTGTTTAACCTTAAAGGAGGAATTAGATCTCAATTAATAGAGCCAAGTTATACTGAAATAATGCGTTATTCACCGGTGATTTCTTGGGAAAATTCGTATAAAAAGATAGCCAATAATCAATTGTTCGGTCAAGCAGGTATCCATCTAAAACAACATCAACTTAGCGCAGAGGTATTACTGGAAACCATCAATAATTTCATCTACTACAACCAAACGAATACCATTAATCAAGCTAATACTTTAGTTAGCCTGCTTCGTACTCAGTTTAGTTATGGATTAAACCAAAAATACTTTGGCGTAAATGCAAACATGGTATTACAAAACTCATCCAATCAGCAAGTGTTGCCAAGACCAAATACGGCCGCTAGCATAAACCTGTTTAGCAAATTTGCCTTGTTTAAGAAAAACCTAAAAATGCAGGCGGGGTTACGTACGTTTTGGTTTAGTCAATTTGACGCTCCGATGTACAATCCATATACCAAGCAATGGCATAACAGTAGCACGGCTTTTACGATGTATCCCCCGGTCAATGTTTACGCTAATGCCAAGGTTAAGAATTTCTATTTAGGCGTAGAATTTTTTCATACACAACAAGGTCTATTGGGTGATGCGTATTACAGTTCTCCAACTTACCCAATGATGCCTCGTTCTATGAGACTTAATATCCGTTGGGATTTAAACAACTAAATCTCTTTTAACGTGTAAATTTCTACTCGTTTATTTTGATCTTCCTGCGCCTTACTTGCCGGAAATTTGAACTTCATCCTTGAATTACTCATACCCACATAGGTTAAGCGTTTTTGATCTACCCCACTTTTAACCAAATAATCGTTAATGGCTTTTGCTCTTTTATAACTTAGCTCTTTATTATACTGACTTTGGATAGCGTTCATAGGTCTATCAAGCGGATAATTCATATGACCTTGAATTTCTATAAAGGATACAGAATTGCGCTTAAGCAAAGCCAATAGCTTATGTAATTCAGGAGTACTTTCAGGCTTTATATCATCTGTATCCGTAAAAAAATAAATATTATTAAACGTAAAGCTGCCTGTAATTTTAACTTTTGCCAGTTCCAGTGTATACACTAGTGTGTCTCTAGGCTTATCTAAATCAGAAGAAGGCACATCATAATACACGGACAGATAATTAACCGCAGAAGCTGAAATTTTTAATTCTTCACCTAACATCTCAAAGGTCCCAGAAATGCCGCTTTTACTTGTCGTGGCAAAACGCATCTCTTGATCTTTATAGTCAAATCCAATGGAGGCATTTATAGGCTTTTTTGTTTTTTTATCGATAGTCTTGATCACTATAAACTTAGGCGGACTTAACCTGGACTTGTTATCTGTTTCGTAAATAAAAAATATTTTCGCCCTCCTATTCTCCTTTTGATTTTGTGATATCACCTGAGACTCCCCAAAGCTTTCCGTTTTAATAAACCGAACAGGCACTCCCATTTGCACTAGTGCTTGAACAGTTGCCTGAGCTCTTTTAGAGGCTAAAACTTGATTATATTGAGCGGTTGAAAACGTGTCAGTATGACCTTCTACGTATATTTCTTTGATATTGGTTCCTCCTATTTGCAGTATCTTGTTGATTAACAAGTCGTGTTGCGATGAACTAACAACATAACTATCAGAATCAAAATAGATATAAAAATCAGTAGAAGTGAGCGAGTACAGCTGAGCGCGCGAGGATAAAGAGAATAGGGTAAGCATGGCTACCCATACGATTAACGTTATTTTTCTTTGATTAATACGCATTCTACAAAGTACGGGTATAACGTAAAAAAATCCCGGCCGTATGGTCGGGATTTTTTTTCATATGAATTAGGAGTAGTTGACTAGTCCACGACAACGTTCCAATGTTCAAATTCCTTGTTTTTTAAAAACTTAACACTATCCAGATCCTCTTTTAAATCTAAGATAGGTTGGTAATGATTAGAGTCAACCTCAAAGGCATCACTTCCTATTGTGATACTATTAACATACGTAATTGCTGCTGCCGTGCCAGTTGCGAACATGCACTCTATATTACCCTCTGCTAAATCTTTCTTGAAATCAGCGGCAGAAGTACTTTCTTCTATTACATCTAATCCTTTTGCTTTGGCTAATTGAATTACACTATCTCGAGTAATCCCTTTCAGAATACTATCATGTATCTCTGGTGTATGCACTACATCTTCTTTTACATAGAAAAAATTAGCACTTCCAAGTTCTTCTAAGGTACATCCATTGGTAATATCCGTCCATAATATCTGATCATATCCTTTATCTCTTGCCAACTCCGTCGGGTAGAATGACGCCGCATAATTGCCAGCTGCTTTAGCAAAACCAACACCGCCGCGAGCTGCTCTTCTATGTGTTTGTTCCAAAAATATATTCAGTGGTTTATCGTAGTAAAATCCAACGGGACATGCAATCACCATAAATCTAAATGTTTTACTGGATAACGCTTTAAGCGTGTGATCCGTGCTTATCATAAATGGTCTTAAATAAAGAGACCCTTGATCCTTTGTCGGAATAAAATCTTTTTCTAAACCCACAAATTCTTTGATCGCAAGCAACGATTTTTCAGGATCTATGGAAGGCATTTGCATACGCAATGCGGACTCATTAAAACGGATAATATTGCTCTGTAATCTGAATATATTTATTTGATTCTCATCATTCTTATATGCTTTAAGACCTTCAAATATTGCCTGGCCGTAATGCAATACCGAGCTGGCAGGGTGCATTGCTATTGGCTTTAGAGGCTCAATGTGAAATTCGCCCCATGACTCTCCATCAAAATCACAAATAAGCATATGATCTGTAAAAATTTTTCCAAAATCTAACTTTTCAAAATCAATACTACCTAGTGTAGATTCTTTAACTCGTTCTATCTGCATGAATGGTGCAATAGTAACACAGGTCACACGAAGTAAGCTAATTCATGAGTGAATAGTTAGTGAATCTTATCGTCGATTACGATAAGCTGACCATATTTTTTAAAAATATCACTAAATTGTTTTTCTACAAACGTCAAAAGTTCCAGAAAATGATGTTGATTTGCTAGGTGATTGAGTTGGAACTATCAGATATAGCGTTGTTGTACAAAACGGTAGTGGTATTGCCGCAAGACAAAATAACTAAAACTGTTATCGAAACTACGACAGCAGTAATTGCTGAAGTTTCTCCAGCTCTAGAGGAAGAAAGCGCCACTCTCATTGTAGACCCTGCTGCACCAAGAAAGGTAGAGCATCCTTTCGTTATTGTTACCAATTCCATTCTAAAGGAGAAATACCTTGTGCCAGAGAGTTCATTCACTAAGATAATACAAGCACTTCACATTCCGCAAGTAGCCGAGTACATCGTACAGGAAGATGCATTTATAGCCAATCAAGATGCGTACCGATGCATCTGGGCTATTGGCATAAACCCTGAAACCGTTGAATACTTGCATAAATTAGGGCATCAGAATCTGCTCATATCGCCAGATGTTCTAAGCTTAACCAGCACAGAAGAAAAGACTGCTATGTACGCACCTCTTAAGCAGTTTATAGCGAGTAATCAAAAAGAGCTTTCCAAGCTTTAATCTTTGTTAAAGTTTAGCTTTATTTAATATTCCCTTAATATCCCCCTTTACTATTCATCTGTTATTTACCGGCTATTTTGAGTGAATATACTTAAGAGCTATGTCATGGGTAAATGTTCAATACACCTATGAATTATTATCTTTGCCTACTTTCTTAATCAGAAATCAATTAAATGCTAACCAAAGACGATTTTACGAAATACAAACACCAATCTTTTTTTTTAAAACTAAAAGAGTTAGTAGCAAATCCAAGCACTAACCCATTTGCGTATAAGATGGTTTTTTTTGGTGGCACAGGTGCTGTTGGAGGACAAGCCGTCATAGAAGTGCTTGAATCTTATGCTTACATGAAAAATGCAAGTGTAAAAGCACCCAACGCAAGACCACAACTCGTAATCACAGGCATCAACAAGTCGCAAATAGAGCAGTTTTGTGGCAAGCTTTTTCAAGTATTCGGTAAGCAACAGTTTAAAACCATTGCAGAGCAAGGAGATGAATCTATTTTACTTTACGACGGATTCGTAGAACTTCATTTTAAAACATTGATGGCTATTCCTAAGTTTCAGACAGACTTAGAAGAAGCACTTAAAAACATAGACGAGAAGCAGGCTAAAATTAATTATCTAGTAGCGGAAGCCAGCAGAACAACTTCTCCGTTTGAGGCATTTATTAAAGAAATAAAAATAGAACTTGGCATAGCGCCAGAAGACAAAATACGAGCTGTTTTTAGCGGTATACCTGTACCCAGTGTCGCCACGTATCACTTCGAAAATATAGATATACTTCTTGACAAACACGGCTTATCTGACGGCGATGATGAGAAATTGATAGAACGCTCCATAAAAAAAGAAATACTCAAAGGGCTTGCTGAAGACTTTGGTGACATAAAAAAACATCACGCCGAAGAAGTACTTATGGCGCATACTACCTCGGTAGGTGGCATGTATCAAATTATAGATGGCGAACCGGTAATCAAATTAGGTTACGCTCACTCTTCTTTGGGTTTCTTGCTCAAAGAAAAGCAATTCTATGCCAACGAGCTAACCATACACTACTCTAATTACGGCCTTAAAAGCTTGGTAACAGCCAGTGCCATTGGCATAGATTATATTTATGCAAGCAGCACTCTACCGTTGAGCAGTGGCATATCACGTAAGTTTAGACAAGCATCCGAAAACAATACATTGCCTTTTGATTTAAAAGTTACTTTTGATCAAAAAGGTGATCGATTACTGAATAAAGTATTCGAAGCTAAAAGTATAGCCGTCATCCATCCTGTTTCAAACTCGGCAAGTGAGACCATGACTAAAAGCAAGTTAGATTATGGGAATGAGAATGACAACATCCCTGATCTTCATGTAAACTATGCACTTAGAAGTGGTGAAAATGGACTTTTCTCACTAGATAACGCTTATGCATTATATCTCAATATGAAAATCGCTTCTCAAGAAGAATTGGCGCACGTATTGGTGAGCAATGCTTTGCTAGGCGATGACCCACAAAAACCTTGGTTTGACACTAATGGCATTTGCTATTATACGCAAACGGATAATTCTAGCCTTGTATTTGCTTTGCTAAACAATAGAAAAGAATTCAGACGCTACCAAACGAGTGCGTTTACTACAAAAGCATTTCAAGAGCTAGGAAGTAGCAAGCACCAAGCAGAGCTTCACATGCACGGTTTATTCATGTTAATGCATAAGCTTAAAAACCTAAACTCTAAACAAGTAAGCGACCAAGTAACCAGTAAGTATGAAGAGCAAGAAGTAAAGCAGTGGGTGGATGCAAATACTTCTAAATTACGCTTAGAAGATGTGGTAGAATACGGTAAGAATATTACGAGCCTAGCTAAATCGTTTAGTGATTTATTTGCTATTCAATCTGCAGAAGATCTGGCGCTTTATACGGGCTTTAAAGGCGGATTAAGTGGATTTACACTTACTTTTTACAACGGTTTATTTTCGGCGGTAACTAAGACAATAAATGCTATTACGTCGTTGGGTACTCCCATTATTTTCCAGAATGCACACGGGAAAGATGAAATTCTTTCGGGACCCTATTTTGCACCACTTGATCTAGTACTTAGCACTAACTATACGTTGATCGAAAAAATAGATTCACTCTGTAAAGAACAACAACTAGATAGAGACGTCTTTATTAACTGGCTAGTATGCAACAATGGATTTGTAGATTTACGTCCCAATGCGGTACTAAATATGGCTAAAACCTACATTGGAGGTTTAACAGACCAAATACATATACTACAAACAGAGGAGGCATTCAGAGAGGCAATCAATAATTTGAAGCTAAAAAATGCGCGTAACATAAAAGAGAACTACCATTATAACACCAGTGGATTATTAGCCTATTGTGGCAGAATAACGGGCTTATATGAACAACTAGAGCAGTTTGATTTAAGTTTGGGCACCTACAACGGGTGGAAAGCGCTATTCCCAATAGACGGAAATGAGAATCATATTCTTATCCCAGGATTGGTGGAGGCTATGCGTCACTACTCCGAAGGTTTGGGCAAGATAACCGGCACGGAATTCTTGTATCCGAGATACGGTTATTTCGGGTAACATTTTTATCTTATTTTTGAGTCATTGAAAACATTAATACTCACAACTTTAATTTTAGTAAGTATCATTAGCTACTCACAAAACGTAGATTACTTGCACGTAAGAGATAGTCTTACAAATCTTTCTTGCGGTGATATGAATTACGATGATGTTGTGCATTCAAGAACAAATCTTGAAAATTTCGATCCTTCATGTATTTATTTAAATAAATCAGAATACTATCGAAATTTAGGTTTTAGTTACTATTTGAGCTTTGCCAAAACCATTGATAGCAACTTTCTAGAAAAAGCTATTATCGCTTATACTAATGCTATCGAATCTGATTCAAACTCCTATATTTCCATGTGGGATTTGAGCCTTTGTTATTTTTTTAACCACGAATATGAACTTGGTCTATTTATGCTCGATCGATATAAAATAAAGGTGCCACCAGCATATTTCTCGCCAAAAGAATATCGAGTTTATCAAAGATATTTTATAAAAAACTTGCGTAAAGAATAAAAAAATCCGCTTTCGCGGATTTCTTTTTACATTAAGTATTAAATAAAAAAAATGATTTCGCTAATCTACATTGTCATGCAAAAAAGAGTTATTCGTTCGTAATTCCGGCTTTTTATCTGGTTCTTCTATCAAACTGGTACGTGATATTTCGTTTTCACTAGAGTGTGTTAATTCATCCAGCAAAACCCCTTTTCGCTTATACGCTGGCATATTTTCTAGTTCTTCAAGGCCATTTACTTTATTAGACGTCTCGTTTAACTCACGCAAGTACTTCATTCGTTTCAATTGCTCGTTCTTACGATCAGCGGCTATAGAGCCATCCATTTCATTAAGTTGATCGAATATGGTCGTTTGTTTCTGCGTAATGAGCGAGTTCTTAGTAATTCCATCTTCATTGATATTGACCATGCTAAGGTCAAATTCTATTTCTCGTTCAGTTACTAGCTCTGTTTTGTATCGATTAACATTTCTATCAAAACCGGTAGCAATTACCGTTACAGAAATAGCTCGGCCTAAGGATGCATCGTAACATAATCCGCATTTTAAAGTAGCATCTCTTCCTGCTTCATTTTGCAAGAACTCGTTGATTGCTGCATACTCATCCATGGTAGCTTCTTCTTCGCCATACGATATATTTACCAGTAAGTCACTTGCTCCCTGTATCTTATTATCATCTAGCAATGGCGAGTTAAGTGCTTGATTTACAGATCTCATAGCTCGATCTTCACCTTCGCTTAATCCCATTCCCATAATAGAAACACCACTATTGCTCATAGCCGTTTTTACATCTTCAAAATCGACGTTTATACTACCTGCTATAGTTATAATCTCAGCAATACCTTTAGCTGCAGTGGTGAGCACGTTGTCTGCATGTCCAAATGCTTTGCTTATAGGTAAGTTGCCATATATTTCTTTGATTCTATCGTTAGAGATGACTAGAAGTGAATCTACACTTTCTCGCATTTCTTCTATACCGTGAAACGCAGCATCACATCTTCTTCCACCTTCAAATGTAAAAGGTGTAGTGATGATACCAACGGTAAGAATTCCCATATCTCTAGCAGCCTTTGCTATAACGGGAGCCGCTCCGGTACCCGTACCACCACCCATTCCGGCAGTGATGAATACCATTTGGGTATTTACCCCAAGAGAATTGATAATATCTTTGATATTCTCTTCCGCAGCTTTACGGCCTACTTCCGGATTTGAACCCGCACCACGGCCTTCGGTAAGTTCGTTACCTATTTGTATTCTATTTGGTATTGGGCTGTTTTCTAACGCTTGCGCATCGGTATTACATATAAAAAAGTCAACTCCATTAATACCTTCACGGTACATGTGATTAACCGCGTTTCCGCCTCCACCTCCAACACCCACAACTTTAATAATGGATGACTTGTCTTTTGGTAATTCTACTGTGAAACTCATACGTTTTTTTTATTATTTATAATCGGGTACATCTGCTTCGTCTTTGAGCCAATCTTTAATTCGCTCAAATAACGGAGATTTTCTAGGGGTCACCATATCCTCTGCAGATCCAGCAACATAATTTATTTGACTACGCTCTTCAGCTAATCCTCGTAACACTAATCCTACACTGGTTGCATAAATTGGGCTTTTTACTTCGTCTACCATTCCCTTTGCTAAATGCTCATTTGGGTAACCTATACGCGCATCTAATCCTGTAATAAACTCTGCTAACTGAGAGATATGTTTTAGTTGAGACCCTCCGCCGGTAAGTACTATACCTCCCGCAAGATTTTTAACATTACTCGCCTTTATTTCATAGTATACCAGTTCCAAGATTTCTTCTACCCTAGCTTGGATAATCATAGATAAGTTCTTAATAGAAATCTCTCTCGCCTCTCTACCTCGAATACCTGGAATACTTACAATTTCATTTTCACTTAGTTCATTAGCTAAAGCGCTACCAAACTTAATTTTAAGTGCTTCTGCATGAGCCTTCATTACATTACATCCTTCTTTAATGTCTTCTGTAATAATGTTGCCTCCGTATGGGATAATGGCTGTGTGACGAATAATACCGTCATGGAAAATCGCTACATCTGTGGTACCTCCACCTATATCAACTAATACCACACCCGCTTCCAACTCTTCTTTACTCAATACCGCTTCTGCAGAAGCTAATGGCTCAAGTGCAAGTTCAGAAACTTTAAGGCCTGATTTTTCTACGCATTTGTAAATATTTTTAGCCGCAGAAATTTGACCAGTTATAATGTGAAAATTTCCTTCTAGTTTCACCCCAGACATTCCTACAGGATCAAGAATTCCTGGTTCGTCATCTACGGTATAGTCTTGTGGAAGCACATGAATAATTCTGTCGCCTGGTTTAACTGCCAGCTTAAACATATCATTCTCTAGCTTTTCCAAATCATCTTTGTTGATTTCAGACTCACGATCGTTTCGAATAACCATTCCCTTGTGTTGCAGACTATTAATATGTGCTCCCGCAATACCTACCTGAACCTTTCTGATGTCTACATTTGATTTTTGGGCGGCTTCTTTAATCGCTTCTTGTATAGCCAGCACTGTCTTATCAATATTAGATACCACTCCGCGTGTGACACCTCCGTGAGAAGAGACCTTTCCCATTCCTAAGATATCTACCTTACCATATTGATTGGCTCTTCCTACTATTGCACATACTTTAGTAGTGCCTATATCTAGACCAACGATTATTCTTTCTTGAGATTCTGCCATAATATTATTTACAAACGATTTGGTTCTTATATTTTAAATTTATAGTGTGATACTTTTCCCATCCTATATGGTTAAGTCCTTCTTGGTAGAAGAGTATTAACTTTTCAAACTTCTCTGGTATGAGTGTGGTGTCACCAATAACTATCCTTTGGTTCTTAATTTTAGGAATAATTACTAGGTCACTATTATCATCTACAAATATCTGTTCTGTTAAGGCCTCCATAAATTCGTTTTCTTGCACATACGTGGATAGTGTGTACACTTTCTTAATCATCGCCTTTGTCAAGTTTCCATTTACAATAGGAACTCTAGCCACTTCTGTGACATAAGCAGGTATCTGAGTAAAGTCTTTTGCTACATAATAGGAAGTGCCATACATTGGTATCACACGCATTACTGGCATGCGTTGTTTTATTTCAATAAGTAGCTCACCTCTCAAGTCAAAACTAACTTCTGCTTTTTTTACAGAGGGCATTTGTTGAATGAGCTTCTCAATCGTAGGCAAGGATAAATTAGCCTGTGATATTCCCAGTAAACCACCTACATACCACCTATTGAGTTGATTGTTAATTAAGCGCTTGGTGACTAACTGCTTTTCAATAGGGGCATCTATTTCTATGGTTATTTTTTCACAGATTTGTTTATTCTGATTTTGTTTTAATACCACAAAAAGAGCGATAAGTAAGATCACTGAAACCAGATAAAGTAACTTGCGTATGTATGGATTTCTTTTAATCGGCATAGTATTCTTGTAAGGGTAAAACGAGTCTATCAATATCTCCAGCACCTAAGGTAAGAAGCACCTCTACCTGACGATTTTTAAGTGTATCAATCACCTCCTCTTTAGCCACACATTGCGCATTAGACAAATCTACCATTGCCAGGACTGCTTCTGAGGTAACACCGGCGATAGGCAGTTCTCTGGCGGGATAAATGGGCACTAACAGTAATTCGTCTACCTGGGAAAGTTCGTAGGCAAACTCTGCCATAAAATCTTGGGTACGACTGAATAAATGCGGCTGAAAAATAGCCGTTATCTTTTTATTTGGATACAATTCTCTTACCGAAGAAATAATGGCCCGCAACTCGCTAGGATGATGTGCATAGTCATCAATATAGATTACTTTTTCGGTAGTTAAGATGTACTCAAAACGTCTTTTTATTCCTTTAAAATTTGCCAATCCTGCTAGGATAGACTCTAATGCAACGCCTGCTTGACGCGTCATTAAAGCTGCGCCAATAGCATTTTCTAAATTATGCAATCCAGGTATGTTCAGGTACAAGTCCTCTATAGGTGCTTCACCAACATTATTGTAAATACTAAAATGAGTTCCTTTACCGCTTCGGCTTTTTACCACTGCATAATAATCTGCATTTGTGTTTGATGCCGAATACGTAACTCCATTAATTAAATGTCTGCTAGCATATGCCACAAAAACATTTTTTTTATCTAAGACTAAGCTAGCGAACTCTTGATAAGATTTTTCAAGCTCTTCTTGTTTACCGTAAATATCTAGGTGATCTGCATCGGTGCTAGTAATCACCGCATATTGTGGTTTGAGTTGCAGAAATGAGCGATCAAACTCATCAGCCTCTGTAACACTCAAGTGCTCACTTGGCGCAGATTGGTGGTAATAATTACTGGCTAAGTTTGTACTGATGCCACCCAAAAAAGCCGAAAAATGCATATTAGAATGCTGCAAAATAGTAGCAACTATACACGAAGTTGTTGTTTTGCCATGTGTACCGGCAACACTCAAATTTACCGTTTGAGCGGTTACCATGCCTAGCACTTCAGCACGTTTTTTAAGCACAAAACCTTGCTCTTTAAAGAAATTAAATATTTTGTTATCTCTAGGAATAGCAGGTGTGTATACCACGAAGCTTTCTGCCTTATTTTCTAGTATACTGCGTGGAATGCTGTCCACATCATCTATAAATGAAATTTTAAGCCCTTCATCAATAAGCGTATAGGTAAGCGGTGATGGTGTTTTATCATACCCTGACACTGTAAAGCTGGCATTATTAAAATAGCGCGCCAATGCACTCATGCCTATACCGCCAATGCCTAAAAAATATATATACTTAGGGTTATCCAAGGTCTTCTGTAATTTCGTTAACTATACTTTTAGCGGCATGAGGCTTTCCGAGTTTGATAATTTCTTTGGAAAGTGAATCCAGTTGTGATTGATTTTGGAGTAACTCCAATAGCACTCCCGTTATATTCTCTTTAGCTTCGCCGTCTTTACACAAGAGGGCTGCATTTTTTTGAACCAAACTCATAGCATTTTTAGTTTGATGATCTTCAGCCACAAAGGGTGATGGAATAAAAATAGTGGGTTTGCCTAGTACCGCTAATTCAGATACAGACATGGCTCCAGCCCTACTTATGACAACATCTGCACATTTATAAGCCAAGTCCATTCGTTGTATAAATGCGGTTCTCGTTCCCCAACTAAAGTCACCAAATTCACCTGAAAAATTTTTACCCGTTTGCCACAAAAGCTGAATTCCTGCTTGCTCTATTTTTCCCACATTAGCCATTATCGCTTCGTTTATCGTGCGTGCTCCAAGACTTCCTCCTACTACTAAAACGGTTTTTTTATCCTTTGCTAATCTAAAATAATCTCTTGCCTCGTTTTGATCGGCAGTATCTGCAAGCAAGTCTTGTCGTATTGGATTACCAGTAAGTACTATTTTTTGAGCAGGAAAAAATTGCTCCATGCCATCGTAGGCCACACATATTTTTTGAGCAACATTTTTAAGCAATTTATTGGTTATCCCAGGATATGAATTTTGTTCTTGCAAATAAACTGGCACACTCATTTTACTTGCCATATAATTAAGCGGCCCACTGGCGTAGCCTCCTACCCCAACCGTAAATGTGGGTTTAAATGTTTTAATAATGCGATAGGATTTCCATAAGCTAAAAATCACCTTAAATGGGAGCATAAGGTTCTGTACACTCCAGCTTCTTTGAAAACCTGAAATCCAAAGTCCATGAATCTTATATCCTGCTGCTGGAACTTTTTCCATTTCCATTCTACCTGAGGCGCCTACAAATTCGATTACAGCGTCGGGATATTTTGCCATTATTTCATTGGCTATTGATATGGCGGGGAAAATATGTCCGCCAGTGCCACCCCCAGATATCAATACGCGTAGCTTATGATACATCTTCTTTATCTAAATATACGGTTCTACTTGCACTTAGTATAATACCAAATGCTATACTTACAAATAATATAGAGGTCCCTCCCCTACTAACAATGGGTAGTGCCAATCCTGTAACGGGCAAAATATTTACAGCAACACCCATATTAATCAAAGCTTGCACTACCAAGCTAAATGAAAGTCCAATAGCCAATAGTGCCGCCAGTGAATTTTCCGTTCGTAGGACGATACTAAATGCTCGATATAGCAGCGTCATATAGAGTAATAGTAAAAATAACCCCCCGGCATAGCCATATTCTTCTATAATAATAGCATAGATAAAATCAGCAAATGGCGAAGGCAAAAAGTTCTTTTGACGACTTCGACCTGGGCCTGTACCAAAAAGCCCTCCACGAGCTACGGCAATCTTTGCCTGTCTACTCTGAAAACTGCCACCGTCATCACTGCCACTGCTAAACGCTTCGATACGTGATTTCATAGTAGCAATCCTACCAAACTGCACGTCTGTATTCATAACGTACGCAAACAAGCCTCCAAGAACCAGAATACCTATTCCTAAAAGTAAGCCAATTTGTTTCATTGGAATTCTACCTAAAAAAAGAACGAGCATACTGGTCAAAAAAAGAACTGCAGACGTAGAAAAATCTTCAGGAAATATAAGTACACATACTAAGAGTATCCAACCTAATATGGGCAATAATGTTTTTTTAAAATCATGTACTTCACCCTGTCTTTTAGCCATAAATCTAGCTACAAAAACAATCAGCGCCAGCTTCGCAAAATCAGAACTTTGAACCGTAAGTCCGCCAGGTATTGATACCCATCTACGTGCTTCGTTTATCTCAAGCCCAAAAAAGAGGGTGTAAATTAAAAGAGGAACAGCCAAATACAACATAATCTGGCCAATACGTGAGTAGTATTGAATATTTATAAGATGCGTAAGCCACATTGTTCCTAAACCAAAACCCAACAATGAGACATGCTTTATCAGGTAGTACTCTGTATCCCCGCCACGGTCTTTGTATGCCAAAGTCCCTGTAGATGAATACACGGCCATAACCCCTATTACAGAGAGTGCCAAAACGACAAACCATATCACAGGATCGCCCTTTAAGTATTTACCAAATAGCTCTTTCACGCGCTAACTTATAATCCTCTAACGGCTCTTTTAAATTGATTACCTCTATCTTGATAGTTCTCAAACAAATCAAAAGAAGCACATGCAGGAGAAAGAAGTACTGTTTCTCCTTTTTCACCTAAACTATACGCAATTTGAACCGCTTCCTCGGCTGAATTAGCGTTAATCATCATGTCCACATCTTTACGAAATGCTTGATGTAACTTCATATTATTTACTCCAAGACATACAATTATTCTCACTTTTTCTTTAACCAAAGGGCTAAGAGATTCGTAATCATTTCCTTTATCAACTCCACCCGCTATCCAGATAATCGGATCTTCTACACTTTCAAGCGCATACCAAGCCGCATTTACATTAGTAGCTTTACTATCGTTTATGAAGTTAATTCCTTTCACCTTAGCTACATACTCTAGCCTGTGCTCTACATTTTTAAAATCAGATAGACTTTCTCTGATGCTCTCTTTTCTAATAAGCAACGAATTGGCAATGATAGACGCTGCCATAGAGTTGTACGTGTTGTGCTTACCTGCGATAGTTAATTGATTTACGGCCATGTTAAATTCAGTTTTTGGTTTATTAAGTTTTATATTGATTTGATTATCCGCTACCCAAGCTCCTTCATCCAACGGACCACCATTATAGGTGAACGGTATAAGCTGAGCATCGGTAGTATGATGTTTAAGTTGATTATTAATGACTTCATCATCAGCACAGTAAATAAATCTCTGCGCAGATGTTTGGTGATTATTTATTCTAAATTTAGACTCAATGTATCCTTGAAAAGAATCATATCTGTCTAAATGATCAGGAGTGATATTTAGTAATACTGCGTAATCTAATCTTACGGTATGCATACCATCTAGCTGAAAACTGCTCAGTTCGAGCACATAGTATTCATGGTTTTCTTCGGCAACTTGTTTTGCAAAACTGTAACCTACATTACCCGCTAAACCTACTTTAAGACCTGCTTTTTGTAGCAAATGGTGAGTGAGAAGTGTCGTAGTAGTTTTTCCGTTAGTTCCTGTAATACCTATAAGTACTGCGTTGGTATATGAGGCGGCAAACTCTATCTCTCCTTCAATCTGTATATTTTGCTCTGCAGCTTGCTTTAAGATAGAAACGGTATCCGATATCCCTGGGCTTTTAACTATTTTAACAGAAGAGAGTATCTTCTCCACATCGTGACCACCTTCTTCATAGGCAATACCATATTTCTCAAGCTCAGCTTTGTATTGTGGTTTTATTTGACCAGAGTCAGACACCCACACATCAAAACCTTCTTTCTGAGCTAAGATGGCAGATCCAACACCGCTTTCACCGGCACCTAATATGGAAACAAGGTTACTCACGTTTATCTTAATTTGAAAGTGATGATGGTAAAAATGGCTAGCATAACGCCTACTATCCAAAATCGGGTAACTATTTTAGGTTCTGCATAACCAAGTTTTTGATAATGGTGATGTAATGGAGACATTAAGAAAACACGTCTTCCCTCGCCATATTTCTTTTTGGTATACTTAAAATAGCTTACCTGTATCATGACACTAAGGTTCTCTGCTAAAAAAATACCGCAGAGTATAGGTAAGACTAGTTCCTTGCGGATCATAAGCGCTAATACGGCTATAACTCCACCTAAAGCGAGGCTGCCTGTATCACCCATAAATACTTGAGCAGGAAAACTGTTATACCATAAAAACCCAATACATGCACCGGCAAACGCCGCTGCAAAAATTACCAGCTCTCCTTGATTAGGAATAAACATTATTCCCAAGTAGTCCGAAAAAATAAGGTTACCACTTATAAAGGCCAATACCGCCAGCGTGACACCAATAATTGCTGAACTTCCTGCGGCAAGACCATCTATACCATCGGTAAGATTTGCTCCATTAGAAACTGCAGTTATAATAAAAATAACTACTAACATATACACCACCCAAGCCCATTTATTAGCACCTTCGTCATCCATCCAAAACAGCAGTTTAGAATAGTCTATTTGATGTGTTTTAAGAAAGGGGAGTGTAGTGGTTGTGCTTTTTACATCTTGGAAATACATCAACTGTCCATTAATCTCTTTTACCTCCGCTCCCACTGGAGCTTCACTTACTGTATCAATTTTGTATTGCTCACGTACTACTACATTATCATTAAAATGTAACACCAAGGCGACAATAACTCCAAGACCGATTTGTCCAATTACCTTAAACTTACCCGCCAATCCGGCTTTATCTTTCTTGTATATTTTGATATAATCATCTATAAAACCAATAACACCGAGCCAAATAGTGCTAAAAATCATTAGCAACACATACACATTATTTAACTTAGCAAAAAGGATGGTTGGGATAAGAATAGCGGCTAAAATGATTAACCCTCCCATTGTTGGCGTACCTTTCTTAGCCTCTTCGCCATCCAATCCTAGCGTTCTGATCGTTTCAGCCGCTTGAAGATTTCTAAGTTTTTCAATTAAACTTTTGCCAAAAAGCAAGGAGATAACCAACGAAACAATAACTGCCATTGCCGCTCTAAAAGAGATATATTGAAATACTCCGGCCCCCGGTAAATTGTAGTTTTGTTGCAGATAATCGAATAAATGATACAGCATTAGTCTTTTATTAATTTTAAGTTTTTGGTAATAATCTCTTTATCGTCAAATGGATGTTTTACTCCATTTATATCTTGGTATGTCTCGTGCCCTTTGCCTGCTACGAGTATTACATCGTCTGCATTACTAAGGCTTATAGCCGTTTTTATAGCTTCTTCTCTATTTACTATTTTGAGTATTTTTTTGAAATACTGAGGCTCAACACCGAGCATCATTTCTTCTATTATGGCATTGGCATCTTCAGAGCGTGGATTATCTGAAGTAAGAATAACTCTATCACTGGCCATGCAGGCAATACGAGCCATTACGGGACGTTTCTCTCTATCTCTATCTCCGCCGCATCCAATTACCGTAATTAATTGCTCGTTTTTGGTTCGGATTGCATTTATAGTGTCCACTACATTTTGAAGTGCATCTGGTGTATGTGCATAATCAACTATAGCCGTTACGCCACCTTCTCGTATACTTTGAAAACGACCATCTACGCTATTAATGGCGCTTAAAGCCGTTACTATATCTAGATGTTCTTTGCCCAATAAAAATGCGACAGAATAAACAGCTAATACATTATAAGCATTAAAGTCACCAACCAATCTTAACCATACTTCAGAGCCTCTTATATCTAAAAGCATTCCGTTAAAATCACTTTCTATCACCTTCGTTTTAAAATCAGAAACCGACTTTAAACTATAGGTATATTTTGCAGCTTTGGTATTTTGCATCATAACCAAGCCGTTCTTATCATCTTTATTTACTAGTGCAAATGCATTGAGCGTTAACCCATCAAAAAGTCTTTTCTTGGTATATAGATAATCTTTAAAATCAGTATGATAGTCTAAATGATCGTGGGTAATATTGGTAAAAACCGCACCATCAAATTCAAGTCCCGCTGTTCTTTGCTGATGCAATGCATGTGAACTAACTTCCATAAAAGCATATTCGCAACCTGCATCTACCATCTCTGCAAGTAATTCATTGATGCGGACACTGTTTGGAGTAGTATGCGTAGAAGCAGTATCTGTTCCGTTTATACTGTATTTTATAGTAGAAAGTAAGCCACTTTTATGACCTAAATTCATAAAGCACTCATATAGCATAGTAGCAATAGAGGTCTTACCATTAGTTCCGGTTACTCCTATTAGTTTGATGTTATGGCTTGGATTATCGTAAAATTCAGAAGCTAAACAACCCAGTGCCTCTGCAGCATCCTCCACCAAAATAACGGTTATTCCTTCTTGTGCTTCTAGAGGTTGTTCGCACAAAATTACCGTTGCTCCTAAAGAAATAGCCTTAGGTATAAATAAGTGACCATCGGTACTTACCCCTTTTATAGCTGCAAAAACATAATCAACTTTAACCGCTCTTGAATCTAGCGTAAGTCCTGCAACATTTACTTCTACGTTCCCCGAAATCGAAATCGGCTTAATTGCTAACAGTATATCGCTTAATGTTCTCATTTCAATTGAATTATTACACGTTGATTTTTGATAACTCTCGCACCCGGATTAGGGCTTTGTTCCATCACTCTACCATAACCAGATATAACAGGTTTCAACCCTTGCATTTCCAATAAATACATGGCGTCTTTAGCACCCAATCCCTTTACATTTGGCATTATGCCAGTAGTTACTGTAACATTTTTTGCTGTTCCTTTGGTTGCGTCTATTCTTACTACTTCACCATCTACCTCTTCATTTAACGAAATATTCAAATACCTACTTAGGATGTTAAAATCAGAGATATATCCTGCCGTATAAGCGGGTGCTTTTTTTACACTAGCATCTACTTCTTGCTTAACACTAATGGTATATATTTTTTCGGCTATTTCTGCAAAAACTGGTGCTGCCACATACGATGCATAAAAAACTCCATTACTTGGTCTATTTATCATCACGTATATACTGTACGCAGGCTTATCGGCCGGAAAGTGACCTACAAAACTGGCATTGTACAACTTGGTAGTTTGATATGCTCCGCCACTTGCGATTTGTGCTGTACCTGTTTTTCCACCCAAGGCAACTACATTTGATTTTACGTTACTGGCAGAACCTTCGGTAAATACCGCTGCCGTTAATTTCTTAATTTTATCCGATGTTTCCTTAGAACATACCGTTACTTCCTTTACTTTTTTATTGTTGTCTTTGATCACTAATCCTGCATCGGTAACCTCATTCACCAATCGTGGCTTAATCATTTTACCGTCATTAATAATACCATTATACGCTGCAAGTAATTGAAGCGGAGTATGCTGATTTTCATAACCTATTGCCAACCATGGAAGCGTAAGCTTAGACCAAGAACTACTGCTAGGATGGTTCAAAAAAGGCTTGGGTTCACCCAAGATTTCTATTCCTGTTTTCTTGTCTAAATCTAACGTTTTGAGATGCGCTAAATATTTACTTGGATTCTTATTATAGTTATCAAAAATGATAGATGAAAATGCCACATTACTTGATCTTGCAAAGGCTTGCGTAAAACTCATTTTTTGAAAACGCCCTTTATCGGAGTCTTGCATAGGCTTACCAAAGTAATCTCGCTCACCATTTTGAATATCTAAACTGTCATCTAAATCAATAAGCTCGTCTTCAAAAGCAGCCATTGCAGAAAAAACCTTCCATACACTACCGGGCTCATAACTCTCCCCTATGGCACTGTTGTACTGCTCCACAAACTCACCTGTTTCCGTTACTCTTAAATTAGAAATAGCTTTTATCTTACCCGTCGCTACTTCCATTACAATTACGCTCCCGTGGTCTGCTTTATGTTTTAATAAGGCTTTCTCCAGTGACCGTTGGGTTATTTCCTGAAAATCAATGTTTATCGTAGTATGTACGTCTCTACCATTTTGAGGCTCAAGAAGATTTTCATCATTTACTGGCCTGTAGCCTCCTGAAATTCTCTGAACAATACGCTTACCCTTAACCCCACCGAGATCACTATTATAAGCTCGCTCCAAACCCACGCCCGGATTATCTATTGTGCTATAACCAATAGTCCTATACGCCAATTGCCCGGCTGGTTTTACACGTTTAGTGGTAAGCTCTGAGAGATAGCCTCCTTTGTATCTTCCTTTGTTAAATAAAGGTAATTTTTTGAGCACTTTTTGCTCAGAATAGGTCACTCTTCTTCGTATCAGCGTATATCTATTTTTATCTCTCCTCGCTCTTAAAAGCATAGTGCGATAATATGAGGCTGTGTTATCTGGGAAAACCTCTGATAGACCAATAGCCAGCTCATCCACGTAAATTTTAAACGTATCAGCACTTGGAACTGTAGCATCCCAACGTATCTCATAAATGGGCATTGACGTAGAAAGTAAGCTGCCGTCGTCCGAATAAATATTACCTCGGGAAGCTGAAATGTCTTGCTGGTGAATTGTAATGCTATCTGAAAGACTCAACCATTTTTCACCTTCGAGCACCTGCACTTTAAACATTTGAAAAAGAATGAGACCAGCAAAAATGACCACCGCTCCCATACCAAATACCACACGCCACAATATATCTCGCTTAATATTGGTCATTTTGCATTAGGAATTAAATTAATAGGTCTATTCGGCTCTTTCACCCCTTGATCAGACAATCTTTCTTCGAGATTGGCACGTGATCTATTTTTCATAATCTCCGCCTTTAACGTGATATTTTCAGCACGTAACTCAATAAGATTTTTTTTAGCTGTCTCTATGTCGCGTACAAAATTATCTGTACGATGCGTCAGATATATATACAGCAGAGCTAAGGCAAACAAGAAGCCTAGGTAGTAAATCCATTCGGCAGTAAGGGTAATTTCTTTGTTCGAAGTGGATTTTTTAGTAGCAGCCATTAGATTTTTTCCGCTATTCGTAATTTGGCACTTCTAGCTCTGGTATTGAGCCCTATCTCATCACTCGTAGCCCCAACCGGCTTCTTAGTTAACGCTTTGTACACTTGCGGCAAATTGCCAAAATGATCTTTAACTCTATCTCCAGCTACGTTACCCGTTTGTATTAAATTTTTTACAATACGATCTTCCAACGAATGGTAAGACATTACCACCAATCGTCCTTGAGGTTTAAGCAGTTTAGTAGCTTGCTCGAGCATTTGCTCTAAAGTCCTTATCTCTGCATTTACTTCAATACGAACCGCTTGATATATCTTAGCTAACGTTTTATTTTTTGTCTTATCATTTAGGAACTTGGACACCGCAACTTCCAAGTCTTCCGTGGTAACTATATCTTTTATTCCTCTATAATCTACTATCGCATTTGCTAACATAGATGCTTTATCCAATTCACCATAGCTACGTAGAACCTTAGCAAGCTTTGGCTGATCATAGGTATTCAATACTTGCTTAGCTGAAATCTCAGACTCCGTATTCATGCGCATATCCAAATCAGACTCACCAAAACGAAAAGAAAACCCTCTACTACGTTCATCCAAATGATGAGAGCTCACTCCTAAATCCGCCAACAGGCCATCCAATTGACCCACATTATGATAGGAACAAAAATTTTCTAAGTACCTAAAATTAGCTTCGCAAAAAAGCAACCGCTTATCCTTTATGTTATTTCGTAAGGCATCCGCATCTTGATCAAAAACAATTAAGGTACCGTCTTCATCTAACGCATCGAGTATGGCTCGGGAATGTCCACCTCCACCATAAGTCACATCTACATATGTTCCCTTAGGATTTATATTTAAGCCTTCTAAACACTCTTTAAGCATCACCGGAACATGATAATTACTCATCATCACCTCCACTTCCGTTACTTCCGGCTCCACCCAATACATCTTCAGCAAGATCCGCAAAATCATCTGCGTCTACTTCCATCATTTGCTCGTACAAGTGTTTACTCCAGATTTCTATTCTATTGCCATACGCATAAAAAATAGCTTCATTTTTAATTTCCGCGTATTCGCATAATTTCTTAGGCACTAACAATCTTGACGCATTGTCTAGCTGCACTTCTGTAGCTCCATTACTGAATTGACGAACGAAAAGTCTATGTTTTTTATTAAAGTGATTTAGAGATGAAAGATTGGTTAATTCTAAATCCCAATCTGCTCGAGTATAAAGCGTTAAGCATTTTTCAAAACCACGATTTACAACCAATTTACCTACTGCATCAGGAGGCAACTGCTTTTTCAAGCCAGCAGGAAGCACCACCCGACCCTTGTCGTCCAGTTTTACTTCAAATTCTCCAATGTACAGCGGCTTATCCAATGCTATTAATTTCTTGGAGACAAAAGTATAACGAAAAATCCCACTTTCTCCCACATCCTCCCACTTATTTGAAATAAGTATTCCACAATTAGTGTTATTAACTTGATTACTAGTATTTTAAATAGTGGTAGAAATTCCCGTAAATATACAGAATTAGCGTTTATCGACGCTTAATGACTAGATTTTTGAAGGATTTATGCCCAAAGTGGGACAAAACGAGATTACCTCTTTTTCAGAGTACAGAGACTAGAATGACGCATTTTAAGCAAAAAAAAGGCGAGCCATATGGCTCGCCTTTCAGTTATAAGAATATTAATTTTATCTAATTACTGTAAAATTACTTGAAAGCAGTTTTACAGACGGATCAAAAAAAGAACTGCGTTTCTACTCCATTTGGAGCGTCAGCATTTCTTTTCATCAGTCCTTATCAGATTTTAACGATCGTTGCTTCGTCTATCGTCACGACCTCTTCCGCCGCCACGATTATCTCGTCCGCCGCCTCTGCGATCATCTCTTCCGCCTCTATCACCTTCGCGTTTTTCTCTTGGAGGTCTTTCTATGTAGCCTTCTGGTTTTTCAGTCAATACTTTCATAGAAAGCTTCATTTTACCGCTTCTCTCGTCTATTTCTAGTAACTTCACAGTAACCTCTTGTCCTTCGGCAAGCGGAGCTTTATCCATGGTTTCTATGCGTTCCCAAGATATTTCAGAGATATGAAGCAATCCTTCTTTACCTGGCAATATCTGTACAAATGCACCAAAGTCCATTATCTTAGTAATTTTACCAGTATACTCTGTTCCTGGCTCCGGATCAGTTATAATGCCCATAATCCAAGCTTTTGCAGCTTCTATTGGACCACTTCCTACTCCAGATATTTCTACATTACCAAAATCACCTTCTTCTTCAATGGTTACAATGGCTCCAGTCTCTCTTTGTATTTCCTGAATCACTTTACCTCCAGAACCGATTACTGCTCCAATTTTATCTTTTGGAATTTGCATCATCTCTATTTGCGGCGCATGATCTTTTAGGTTTTCATTTGGCTTAGCAATGGTTTTTTCCATTTCACGTAAAATATGAATTCTACCTTCTTTGGCTTGCAAAAGTGCTTCTTCTAATACATCATAAGAAAGACCTTCTACTTTCATATCCATTTGACAGGCGTAAATTCCGTTTTCATTACCCATTACTTTAAAGTCCATATCTCCTAAGTGATCCTCATCACCCAAAATATCTGAAAGAATAGCATAACGACCATCTTTATCTGCTACCATACCCATGGCAATACCACTTAAACCTGATTTTACTTGAATACCCGCATCCATCATTGCCATACTACCAGCACAAACAGTAGCCATAGAGCTACTACCGTTACTTTCAAGTATATCAGACACAATACGAAGTGTATAAGGAAAATCATCTGGAAGCATCTTTTTCAAGCCTCTTTCTGCCAAGTTACCATGACCAATTTCTCTTCTACCTGGACCTCTATTTGGTCTCGCCTCTCCTACTGAGAATGAAGGGAAGTTATAATGTAACATAAACTTGCTAAAGTATTTCTCCATAGCATTGTCTATCATTTGTTGATCTAATTTAGAACCAAGAGTTACTGACGTAAGTGATTGTGTTTCACCTCTTGTGAATAACGCAGAGCCGTGAGCAGAAGGCAAGAAATCTACCTCAGACCAGATCTGTCTTACTTCATTCAATGCACGGCCATCTAAACGCTGCTTAAGATCAAGCATCATATTTCTAACCGCTTCTTTCTTAGACTTACCTAGGTATCTTTTTACCATTGTAAGTGTTTCACCATCTGTATCTTCTGACAATGACTCAATATACTCCTTGTCAATTGCTTTGAATTTTTCAGAACGTTCTTCTTTTACAGAAGGAACTTTTGCCGCATCATAGTACTTTTGATAGGTAGCATCTATTACCGTAGTCTTAAGTTCGTCGCTATTTGTCTCATGATTATAAACACGTGAAGCTTTACGGCCACCCATTTGCTCACAAAGAGCAAGTTGTGCTTCACAATCTTTTTTGATGAACTGATGAGCAAACTTAAGTGCCTCTACCATTTCTTTTTCAGAGATTCCATTCATTTCACCTTCCACCATATTGATGTCAGCTGCTGTTCCTGCCACCATAAGATCTACATCAGAATTTTCCATTTCTGAAGCAGTAGGGTTTATAACCCATTCGCCATTTATGCGACCTACGCGTGGTGATGATACTGGCCCTTCAAAAGGAATATCGGTAATTGTTAAGGCAGCAGAAGCTGCAAGCGCAACCAATGCATCTGGTAAGACATCTGCATCAGCAGACATCAATTGAATCATAACTTGCGTTTCCGCGTGATAATCATTCGGAAAAAGTGGTCGAAGCGTTCTGTCTACAATTCTACATACAAGAATCTCAGCATTAGACAATCTTCCTTCTCTACGAAGAAAACCTCCTGGAATACGTCCACCTGCTGCGAATTTTTCTTGATAGTCAACAGACATAGGTAGAAAATCTACGCCGTCTCTCGCATCTTTGTTTGAAACTACTGTTGCAAGTAACTTCATTTTGCCTTGGGTAAGTACGACAGCACCATGTGCCTGACGTGCCAATTTACCAGTTTCTAGTGTGACATCTTTGCCATCACCGTAAGATAATTTTTGTGTAAATACGTTCATAATGTTGCGGTTTTTCCGCCAATGTTTTAAAAAATGTTTAATCGCCAGCCCAATGCCAACGAGTTATTATTTTTTGTTCTACATTGTTGAAATTAAAAGCTATGCGCACCAATGGCCTGCATGCGAATAATTATTCGACTTTTGAAAACAAAAAGTATAGATGCACAAAAACATCGGCATTAGCCAATGTAGTTATACATGCTAGTTTCTCAACTATACGAACGGGACTTTTTTCCAGAAAGCTTGTTATTCCTGTGTAACACAGGAATACTAGGCCTATTACTTTCTGATGCCTAGTTGCTTGATAAGTTCACGGTAGTGAACAATATCTTTCTTAGCAATATAGTTTAAAAGAGCTCTTCTTTTACCTACTAGCTTAATAAGGGTAAGTTCTGTTGAGTAATCTTTTTTGTTAATTTTAAGGTGTCCAGTAAGGTGCGTAATTCTATGAGTGAATATCGCAACTTGTGCTTCTGCATGGCCAGTATTCTTAGCGTCTCCGCTGTACTGAGCTATTAATTCTGATTTTGTTTCTGCTGTTAAACGCATGTGTATTTGTAAATATTTCTATTTATAGGGCTGCAAAAGTAAGAATATTTATTAATTATGGATGTTAAATTCTTAAATATCTATTCTATTTGTTGTGCCAGTGAATGCAATTCTTATTTAAGCTCCAGACAAGCCTTAATACCCACCAGCCCATTTACGCACAAACCACTCCAAACTAAGTAAGGAGAGCAGCAACCAAAACAGCCATTTGAATTTAATTAAATCTTCAAGCTTATTCTCTTCAGCTATTACAGACTTAAGATTTTCGTTGGCAAGTAACGACTGGCCCAAGCTTTGCATCGCTGTGTAGGGCACAAACTCACCATTTGTTGAGCTAGCCAATTGACGAAGGAGATTAAAATCTGCCGTAAGATTGGCAAGTTCCTTCTGCTGGCCAACTACCGTAAAATAACCTTTATCCGTTAATGAAAGGCCACCTATTGTTGCTTTGGCCTCAAATTGATATGCTCCTGCAGCAAGATTAGGCAATACCAATCTATACTGACTTCCACTGGCGGTCATCGTATGCTTGTATACCTTCCCATCAGCATTTTTTAAATTTACATTGATTTCCTGCCCACTTAACGCATCCAAACTTTGGTTATATAATTCTCCTATGAGTGATACATTATCTCCTATACCGTATTGCTTTGCATTTGGGTACACTTTAAGCAACTTCTTCTCTTCTTTTACGGCTAAGTATTGAACCATTTTTGTAATCAAACTATTCACTCCATCCGTATTGCCATTCTTTTCAAAATCAATAAGACGCCATTGCCACAATCCGGTTCCTGCTAAAATGCCTAACCTCGAATTATTATGGTTATTTAATAAAAGTAATGGCTCTTGTGTACTCACAGAACCTATTTGCTGAAAGAGCAGCACATCACTTGGTACATAGCCTGTGAATTTGCCAAAAGGGACTATAAGTGGTGGCCATTTTTTTATGGACGAAGCCAAGAATGGATCGAGTTCAAAATATTCAAACGCAGGATTCAAACTAGGTAAAGCAGGGATTACGCCCCTTCCGGATACACTAAATTTAATATCCTGACTTCCGTTGTTAAAAATACGGCTATTGAAATTATCGCCTATGATAAGTAACATCGGGACTCCACTACTTTTTAGCTTTTCATATAAATTGAGTTGCGCAGGAGAAGCAAACCAATTATGCAAAATTACCAAATCACAATCAGGTGACACTGCAAATAATCCCAATACAATAGATGCTTCATAATTCTCATGGGCATTTATGGCTGCCCGAAGCATGCCTAAATCAGGATGTGGTGCCTCCGCCCATAATTCCACCTTCTTTTTACCGTCTATCACATCTACGTAAAAAGTGTAGGCGTTGTTCTGCTTATTCTTTTCGTTATCAAACGTAGTAAGTCTAACCTCAATCTTATTCTGTCCGAGAGTTTTGGCTTTAGCGACGACATCTGTCTCCATAAAAAACGATTCCTTATTGATAGCAATGCTCTTTTGAACAATACTAACACCATTATGTAGAACTTGTAAATTGGCTTGTTTCCCTACTAGTTTACTCGCTTTTACTTCAATGCGCATCGGGAACTCATTTCCCAAATACGCTAAGCTATTGTGCGATACATTATGAACACTCAAGTCTGCATACACCATAGAGTCTCCCGTACCGACCGTGTAGATCGGCACTTTATAATTTTCGATTACAAAACCAGGATTACTACCCGCATTGTAAATACCATCTGTAATTAACACCACCGCTCCCAAATTTTGATTAACCTGTTGTTCGGTCGCGTAACGCAGAGCCATTGAAATATCTGTTTCAGTACCTTTAGCCGATAACTTATCTGCAGAAGCAAATGCTGGGACATTGCTAAAAGCCACCACGTTTACATCATACTTTTCGGAAAGATTAGCTTGTAGCTCTGTAACAGATTGAGACAAACTAGTAGCAGACAAACCGTTACTCATCGATTTAGAGTCATCTACGACTAAAGAAATAATAGGTTTCTGGGTAATAAACCCAGAATACTTTAAGACCGGACCAAGCATTAAAAATGCAAGAATACTACCCAATAAAAAACGCAGGCAGGGCAATACGATTAGAACCCATTTATGATCCCCAAAACGCTCACGATATTTCGAATTATAATAAAGTAAACTTGCATACGCGGCGCCGATAATTATGCAGAGTAAAACAAACCACCACGGGTAAGCTATGGAGACATTCCAATTCAATACGGCAATGATAATCAATCTCACGTGTGAAGTGCAAATTGAAACAGCAACAAAAGAATAACATGTAGTGCAGTAAGCCAATCTCAATATTAAGAATAGAGAAAAAACGAAGCTGAAAGGACTAATGACTAAAAAGAACAATTTACAGAGAACTTCATACTTGATTTTGAGCATGAAAAATTACCTTTGCGCCCGTGATAGAAACAGACATCATAATAATAGGTGCCGGTCCTACTGGATTGTTTGCCGTTTTTGAAGCCGGATTACTGAAGCTAAAATGCCATTTAATAGACTACCTTCCACAACCAGGAGGTCAGCTAGCAGAGATATATCCCAAAAAACCGATTTACGATATACCTGGATTCCCCATTATATTAGCAGGGGACTTAGTAGATAATCTCATGGAACAAGTAAAGCCATTTAATCCTGGCTTTACCTTAGGAGAAAGAGCGGAAACCATTGAGAAAACAGAAGATGGCAAGTTTATAGTAACTACCGAAAGGGGCACAAAACATATAGCTCCAAACGTAATGATCGCGGGCGGATTAGGTTGCTTTGCTCCTCGAAAACCAGAACTTGAAAACATTGCCAAGTATGAAGATCATGGCATTGACTACATCATAAAAGATCCTGAAAAATTCAGAGATAAAAAAATAGTAATTGCTGGCGGCGGCGATAGCGCATTAGATTGGTCCATATTCTTGGCAGATGTAGCAAGCGACGTAACACTTGTGCACAGAAGAACTGCTTTTAGAGGAGCCTTAGATTCCGTAGAAAAAGTAGAAAACTTGGTAGCTAGCGGAAGAATGACGTTAATCACCGAGGCAGAAATAACAGAACTCAAAGGCGATAGCGAGTTAACAGGCCTTAGCATATCGCAGGGTAGTGATACGACTCTTCATGTAGACACTGATTACTTCATCCCGCTTTTTGGTCTGAGTCCAAAACTGGGACCTATTAAGGAATGGGGACTTGACCTAGGTAAAGAAGCTATTTTAGTAAACACAACTGATTACCAAACCAATGCACCTGGTATATTTGCTATTGGAGATATAAATCAATACGAAGGAAAGTTAAAATTGATTCTTTGTGGTTTTCATGAAGCTACACTTGCTGTACAATCATGCTACAAACGAATTTTCCCTGACCGAAAACTTGTTTTGAAATATACCACGGTAATGGGAGCTCCAGGTTCTTAACTTTTTATTTTTGAGGTATACGGCTCATTCAAGCCTATACCTAAAACTTTATATGAAAATATACCACAACAATCGGTGCTCCAAAAGCAGACAATGTTTAGCCTTAATGCCCAAAGAAGGTGTTGAAATTATAGACTATATAACTCATCCTTTATCGGCAGATCAATTAACTTCACTTATTCTAAAATTAGGCATTACGCCAATTGAATTAGTACGTAAAGGAGAGGTTATTTGGAAAGAGATTTACAAAGGAAAAGTTTTATCTGATGCAGAAATAACTGCTGCTATGGTAGCTCACCCAAAGTTGATAGAACGTCCGATCGTTGAAACTAAAGAGAAAGCCATAATCTGCAGACCTCCCGAATTAGTGTTGGCATTTTTGTAAACACCCTAATCCATCTTAAAAAACTTTTAAGCTCCTAATACCATCTAGTAAACCACAACATCTGTTGCTAACACAGAAGTGTTCCAAGAAAAAGTGAATCGCTAGATTTTCTTTGAAATCTCCACTTGATGCGGATAGGGTATCTCGATATTATTATCATCCAAGGCCTTTTTTATAGCCTCATTAGAAGCAAAATAGACTTCCCAATAATCTGATGAATGTGCAAAAGGTCGAATGGTCAAGTCAACTGAGCTATCTCCAAAACCTATTACACCCACAAAAGGAGCTGGTTGCGCAAGGACTTTAGGTACATTTTTTATGGCCTCCATAATCACAGCTTTTGCTTTTTCTATATCTTCTCCATAACCTATTCCTACCTTAAGATCTACTCTTCGATTATCCTCTTTGGAGAAATTAATCACCTTATTATTAGCCACGTGACCATTAGGGAGTATGACGGTATTGTCTGATGGAGATGATAAAATGGTATACAAAACAGTAATACTTTTCACTTCTCCTCTTTCTCCATCCGATTCAATAATATCTCCCACTTTAAAGGGTTTAAATAACAAAATCAAAACTCCTCCAGCAAAATTAGATAGGCTTCCTTGCAAGGCTAATCCCACGGCTAATCCCGCAGCACCAAGTATAGTTACAAAGCTTGTAGTACCTATACCAAGCATTGAAGCCACCGTTACTAACAATAATACTTTGAGCCCTACATTAACCAAACTGCCCAAAAAAGGAATCAAAGAAACTTCTACCTTATTGGATGTCATCAATCGTTTGAACCAACCATTTACTCTTCCGATCAGCCACCAACCTACAACTAACACCGCTAAAGCTGATAGGAAAAGTGGAACTTGCTCCACCAAAATTTTATTACCTTGAACTATCCAATAGCTTGTGTCTAGATTATGCATAACTGGGGCAAGATTAATAAAAAATGTATAAAATACTCCATACTAAAGGTAAGTTTACAAATACACAATTATCTTCGCTGCAGGTTTAATAATGAAGATATCTTATAATTGGTTACAACAATTCATAAAACTAGATTTGCCCTTAGAGCAAATCTGTGAAAAGCTTACGATGAGTGGCCTAGAAGTGGAGCACATTTTAACCACCGAATCCATAAAAGGCGGACTTAAAAATCTGGTGGTAGGACACGTTCTCTCTAAAGAAAAACATCCTGACGCAGACAAGCTAAACAAAACTACAGTAGACGTAGGTAACGGAACAATACTCAATATTATATGTGGCGCAGCCAATGTAGAAGTTGGTCAAAAAGTAGTCGTAGCTCCTGTAGGCACTATGATTTATATGGCAGATGGCAGTTTTGAAATCAAAGCCTCAAAGATAAGAGGTGAACTTTCGGAAGGAATGATATGTGCAGAAGACGAAATAGGTTTAGGCAGCAGTCATGATGGCATTATGGTTCTTGATTCAGCTGTAGTTCCTGGCACGCCACTTACCGAACTATATGAAGTAGAGACAGACACACAACTCGAAATTGCCATTATACCCAATAGAGGTGATGCCATTTCTCACTTAGGAGTCGCCCGCGAACTCCAGGCACTAACTGGGTTAAAATATAAGAAACCTGCCATCGAAAGCATAGATGCTCGCGGTCAAATGAGAATAGATGTTAGCATCGAAGACGCAAGCGCAGCTCCAAGATACAGCGGCATTACTATAACCGGAGTAAATATTAAAGAATCTCCAGATTGGCTTAAAAAAAGACTTCAAGCTATAGACCTAAAACCGATTAATAATGTTGTTGACATAACTAACTTTATTCAGCATGAGCTTGGTCAACCTCTGCACGCTTTTGACTATAACAAAATAGCCGGACATAAAATAGTGGCCCGTTTTGCTGAAAAAGGCGAAAAAATAACGACCCTTGACGAAGTAGAAAGAGAACTTAATGAGAATCACCTGATTATAGCTGATAACGAAAAACCTCTTGCGCTTGCAGGCGTATTGGGCGGATTAGACTCTGGCGTAAACAGCTACACAAAAACCATTTTTATAGAAAGCGCTTATTTCAACCCTGCGGCCGTGCGCAAAACCGCTAAGAGCTTTGGATTAAACACCGATTCAAGTTATCGGTTTGAGAGAGGAACCGATCCTGAAATGGTGAATTACGCCCTTATTCGAGCAGTTAACCTTATTCAAGAACTGGCAGGCGGGGATGTAGCTTCGGAGGTAGTTGACGTATATCCTGAAATAATCGAACCTATTCAAATCGAAATCAAATTAGATGACCTAGACATCTTTGTAGGTCACGAAATTCCAGAGGATGATGCCTTACGCATTTTACAAAGTCTTGAAATAAAAATAAAAGTCAATAATAATAGAAATTTATTCCTGGAAGTACCCCGTTACCGCCCAGATGTAGAGCGCCCTGTTGATGTGTATGAAGAAATACTTCGCGTGTATGGATTTGACAATATTCCTATTCCTCAAAAAGTAAACTACATCCCATCGATTATTGCTAAAAATGCTCCAAATAAACTAAAAGCAAAAGTGAGCAACTACTTAAGCAATATTGGCTTTAACGAGATAATGAACAACTCATTAGTCTCGAGCAAATGGTACACCGAAGATGAACTAAAAGACGCCGTGCACATGCTTAATCCGCTGAGTCAAGATATGAGCGTTATGCGCATGGAACTGGTTAATTCTGCTTTGAGCACGGTAGCATACAATGTTAACCGTAAAAACAGTGATGTGAAGTTTTATGAATTTGGCAAAACCTACTTCAAACGCAACGGTCAATACGAAGAGTATGAAGTTTTACAACTTACTTTTTCAGGAAATAGACATCCAGAACATTGGAGCACAAAAAGCACTAAAGCAACTCAAGATGAACTTCTTGCGGTAGTTTCCAATGTACTTAGCAAACTAAATATTGCACCTAAGAATCTAGAGAAGTTGACCAAATCTGTGATTATTCATAAAGAGCAATTGAAATCTCATGGTCTAAAGCAAGATGCCGTTACACTATGTGTAGATTGGGACATGTGTGTGCAACTTGCGAATTCAGAGATTAAACTAGCAGAGATCCCAGTATTCCCTATTGTGAGAAGAGATCTTTCTTTGGTCTTAGACAAAAGCGTGAGCTATGCAGAAGTTCAAAAAATAGCCAAGCAAACACTTCAACAAACGCTTACTGATTTATTGCTATTTGATATATATGAAGGTAAACCTTTAGAAGAAAATCAGAAATCATATGCCGTTGCATTCTTTATGTATAATCCTAAAAAGACCATGGAGGACGCAGAAATAGATGGGCTAATGGCTAAATTAATAGCTAACTTTGAATCCAATCTGAACGCCATCATTAGAAAATAATGGAACTTTTTGCTCGCTTAGAAAATATAGAATATCACATTAAACAGCTAAAGAGCCGATGTGAAATACTGGAAACTAGAAACGGGCAATTAACCATAGAGAATCAAGCATTAAAAAAGCAGTTAGAAAACAACACTAAAGAATTACTTAATTTTCAAGAAACAAATAAAATTAGTAACCTTGCACAGAGTGCTAGTTTAGCAACCGACACAACTGAGTTTAAAAAACAAATAGACCAGCTTATACAGGAAATAGACCAGTGCTTAACCTTAGTAAAAAAATAATAAACCAAACAGGCTAGAATGTCTGAACTAGAGATATCCATAAAAGTAAATATATGTGATCGGTTTTACCCGTTGCGCATCAAATCTTCTGAAGAAGGTGAGGTCCGTAATGCGGCTAAAACAATAAATGAAAGAGCAAAATTCTACATAGACAATTTTTCTGTGCAGGACAAGCAAGATGCTCTTTCGATGGTAGCCCTTGAATTTGCCTCTGATAAAAAAGAAAAAAATTCAACCGGTTATGATACAGAAAATATAAGCACTAAATTGAAAGAACTAGAGCAATTGCTCGAAATTTAAACAACCCGGATATTCCTATTTCATACTCCTAGTCATTTTTTATACCTAACAAAAAACGAAAAACAAAAAATGATTGAAGCAATTATAGCAATAGTATCACTTGCCATGGGCGGTGGCGTTGCCTGGATGATAGCATCCAAAAACACCAGTACAAAAGCAATAGAGATAGAAGCAAAGGCAGAATCAATGCTTGCCACTGCACAATCCAAAGCAGATGCCATTAGATCTAAAGCAGAATCATATAAAAGAGAACGCGAGCTAGAAGCTAAAGAAAAATTTCATAAGCTTAAAAACGAGCATAATGAGTCTACACGTGAAAAAGAAAAAGAACTGGACAATCGTTTTAGTGAGCTAAAAAGAAAAGAACAAAGCCTTGATTCTAAGCTACAGCATAACAGTGATAAAGAAAAAGAACTGGAAGTAGCAAAGAAAAACCTGAGCAGCCAAGTAGAGATTGTAAAAGGTAAACAAGAGGAACTAAAAGACCAAATTAGTGCTCAAATTGCACAATTAGAGAAAATAGCCGGACTTTCTAAAGAAGACGCGAAAGCACAAATGATTGATGCCGTGGCTAAAGATGCACGTACCGAAGCACTTACTCAGCAAAAATTAATTCTGGAAGAAGCTAAACTAACAGCAAACAAAGAGGCTAAACGTATGATTTTACAAACCATACAACGTACAGCAGCAGAGCAAGCTATCGAAAATTCTGTTACCGTTTTCAATATCGACAACGATGACATCAAAGGACGTATAATTGGTAGAGAAGGACGAAACATCAGAGCTTTGGAAGCTGCTACAGGTATTGAAATAATTGTAGATGACACTCCAGAAGCTATTATTCTCTCTGGTTTTGATCCTGTGCGAAGAGAGATTGCTAGACTATCTCTACACAGACTGGTTGCAGATGGTAGAATTCATCCCGCACGAATCGAGGAAGTAGTTGAGAAAACCAGAAAAGATGTAGAACAAGAAATAAATGAATACGGTGAAAAAACCGTAATCGATTTAGGAATTAACGGACTTCATCCAGAACTTATCCGCATGGTAGGTAGAATGAGATTCCGTTCTTCTTATGGACAAAACTTATTAAAGCACAGTAGAGAGGTAGCCAATTTATGTGCGACTATGGCAGCAGAGTTTGGTCTAGATGCTAAAAGAGCCAAACGAGCAGGGTTACTACACGATATAGGTAAAGTACCTGATAGCGATAGTGAAATGCCTCACGCATTATTGGGCATGAAACTTTGTGAGAAATTTGGCGAACATCCTGAAGTGTGTAACGCCGTAGGTGCTCACCACGACGAGATAGAAATGACAAACCTTTACTCTCCTATTGTACAAGCATGTGATGCTATAAGCGGATCAAGACCTGGAGCTCGTAGAGAAGACAGTGAAAACTACATCAAGCGTTTACAAGACCTAGAAAAACTAGCACTTAGTTTTGAAGGAGTAGAAAAAGCGTTTGCGATACAGGCAGGAAGAGAACTTCGTGTAATCGTAGACAGCGATGTACTGGACGATAAGAGTGCAGATCTACTTTCTTTTGATATGTCACAAAAAATCATGAAAGAAATGATATATCCCGGACAAATAAAGATTACGGTTATTCGTGAACGTAGAGCTGTAAATTACGCGAAGTAATTGTTGGCGATTAGTTAACTAGTTAATCGATCGACTGGAAAATACAGAATGGAGTTACGCAAGTAACTCCCTTTTTTTTGAAAATATTAATAACGCTGTAAGTCGTACTATTGCAACAGCAATGAACCTACTTCTTAAAAATATAAAGCAACTCATTGGGATTACCGAGAATTCTGATGTTATAAAACGAGGAAAAGCACAAGGTGAAGTTAACACTTTAGATAATGCTTATTTACTCATCCGAAATAACATCATAGATTCTTTTGGACCTATGCACGATTGCCCCAATGTAAGTATGGATACGCATGATTGCAACGGTCGATTGGTATTACCTATGTACGTAGACTCGCATACGCATCTGGTTTTTGCCGAAAGTAGAGCTGCCGAAATGAACATGCGTCTGCATGGTAAATCGTACCAAGAAATAGCTGAAGCAGGAGGAGGTATACTTAACAGTGCTGCTAAACTACATGCTATGAGCGAGCAACAACTATACGACGCTGCTCACCTAAGACTTGAAAATGCAATAAAACAAGGAACTGGCGCTATTGAAATAAAAAGCGGATATGGACTAAATATAGAAGATGAAATGAAGATGCTCAGGGTAATCCGGGTATTAAAATCGCTTTCGCCCATTCCCATAAAAGCAACTTTTTTGGGAGCCCATGCGCTTCCTCAAGAATACAAAAACAATAAAGCCGCCTATATGTACTTGGTTTGCAACGAAATGCTACCTCGCATAGCTGGAGAAGGCCTCGCTGATTATATTGATATTTTTTGCGAAACGGGCTATTTTGATTTAGACGACTTAAAGCAGGTAATAGAATCTGGAGATAAACATGGACTTAAAGCGAAAGTGCATGTAAATCAATTTAGTAGTTTTGGTGCCGTAAAAATGGCCTGTGAAATGGGAGTACTATCGGTAGATCATTTAGAAGTAATGACTGAAGATGACTATGTAGCGCTTTCCAACGCAAATACCATCGCCATAGGATTGCCCCTTTGTTCTATGTTTCTGGATATTCCGTATACCCCTGGGAGACAATTGATAGATAAAAATATTCCCCTAGCGATTGCTAGTGACTTTAATCCGGGCTCTGCTCCTAGCAGTAATTTGAATTTGGCTTTTGGCTTAGCTTGTGCTCAAATGAAACTAACGCCTGAAGAAGCATTTAATGCACTTACCTATAATGCAGCTTTTGCTATAGAGGCCCAGAATGAGGTAGGAAGCATTCAAATCGGAAAAAAGGCCAACCTTATTCTCACCAAACCTGCTAATGGGTTAGAAGACATCCCATATTGGTTCGGGGATAGTATGATCGGGAGCGTAATCGTTTAATACGCTCGATCCTTACTTCCTTCCATATAGTAGACATAACTCCTATTCACCACTTGATTACCTCCTGGCGTAGGATAGTTACCAGAGAAATACCAGTCTCCTTTGTGATTAGGGCAAGAAGCATGTAATCCCGCAATACTTTGAAACGCTATTTCTACCTTAGCTTTCATATTTTCTGGAGTTACAAGTAACGCTATTTCAGTTTCTATTTCTTTATCTGTAAATCTGTCGTACAACATCTTTACTTTGTTTTGCATCTCAGCAACTGGTTTTTCCAATTCTTGTTTACACGCTTCGTACACGGTATTCATAAATGACAATTCACCATTTTTTTCCAATAAGCTTTTTACCGCTTGAAAAGATATGAACTCATTCATACGACTCATATCTATACCATAACAATCTGGGTATTTTATAATAGGAGCTGAAGAAACAACAATTATTTTCTTTGGCTCAAGCCTGTCCAAAATACGAAGAATACTCTTTTTAAGCGTAGTGCCTCTTACTATACTATCATCTACCACAACTAATGTATCCGTAGATTTAACAACGCCGTAAGTTACATCATACCCGTTACCTACCAGATTATCTCTTCCTGCGTCTTGCGCTATAAAAGTTCTAATTTTAGCATCCTTTACCAGCAGTTTTTCTCTTCTTATTTTTACCGAAAGTAACTTGTCTATCTCTGCAGGTTTAGGGTTTTCTCCTAGCTTGATAATTGCCTCACGTTTCCATTTGTCTAGGTATTTATAAATACCATCTACCAAGCCATAGTAAGAAGTTCCCGCCGTATTTGGGATATAGGAGAATACTGTACTTCGTATGTCGTAATCCAAGCGCGTAAGAATTTCTCTCGCCATTTTACGACCGAGCATTTTACGTTCTTGGTGTATTTTACCATCGCTACCACGAGAAAAGTAGATACGTTCGAAACTGCATGATTTTCTCTCCAGTTGCGGTAGTATTTCTTTCTCTTCAAAGTTTCCGTCACGATCAATAATTAGAGCAGATCCTGGAGTAACTTCTTTGAGCTCGTCCATTTGCAAATCAAACGCTGTTTGTATTGCAGGACGTTCACTTGC
>ERZ888423.234-NODE-234-length-59047-cov-9.015205_pt1 | contig 59047 bp, 41 predicted proteins | sample MGYA00520523_ERZ888423 | MGnify/ENA primary metagenome ERZ888423 (study PRJEB32303, sample SAMEA104408611) | aquatic metagenome | biome: Brackish water; feature: Pelagic; material: water | place: Baltic Sea | collected 2014-06-08T10:24:00 | depth 30,27 m ... | reverse complement strand
GGTCAATCCCCCCATTTGCATGGATCCGCCTGGACCCATACCCGCACCCATCACTTGGCCCATATGGGTCCAACCTCCATTAAGACCATGGGTATACCAACTGTAGTTGTAGGCACGACTAAGACTGGACAAGCCCTGGGCTATTTCGGTCATTTCATAATCTAACATAAGCCAGGTGCCTTTCTTTTTTAGCGGTGTGAGCTTGCGGAAGCCCAGCATATAGGCCTTGGTGTGGGTGATGTCACTGAGCAAGTCCTCCAGGTCCCAGGCTGCGTCCTCACGGCCATATTCCGCATAAATCTCGGCATGAGATTCTGGGAAGATATAGCGGAAGTAGGCAGACATAATCTGGTTGCGGCCGCCGCCATCTTCGCCTGAGGCATCCTTTAAGATGGGTCTGAAAATTTCTGCCAAGCTCCCAATGGTGAGCGAATCCGCCGAGGTCATGACGCCCCGGTTGAACCCAACATACAGACCAGGGAGTACTTTGGGCTGAAAGCTAAAGGCCAGTCCCGTAAAACTCTTCCGTTGGTTGTCAAAGGAGGTATTGCGTTCAATGGGTGCCGTGACCCAGGGCCAAGGCTGAATGGTCGCGGTCCCATAGGGGTAATAGCCCGAATACTTTAATAAACCCGATACTGCCTGAAATTCGATACTGCCCAAGGCGGTCTGCAGGGGCTTGTTGCTATGCACCCCAAGGTGCAAAAAACCCGGGGCGTTGTTGGTCATGACCAAGCTGTTGTAATAGCCGGGGCCCCACCATAAGTTCTCTGTGGACACCCCTGCCCCGATCCCCTTGAGGTTGGCCTTAATATAACTCTGTCCCCAGCCCTGATAGACATAGGGGTCTTGGCCAAATTGGTCAGGCATGTCAATATTGGATTGACGAATGGGCGGTTGTTCAAAGGGGAGATTTTGGGCGCGGACCCGCTCGGGACGCAGCTGTGCCTCGATAGGACCTACCTTGACATACGCACCATAACTGATGAAGGTTTGCAATCCTACGTTGGGGACCATGGGACCATCTCCCCATCCATAAGGGTGGTGGGTGTTGTACCGCGTGCGCACCTCTATAGGCAATAGGGTGGCTTGGAGGGTCCCTTTAGCGTAAGAGACCGCAGATGGAAAGTTGGGCAATGCCGTCGAAGGGGTGCTGAGCGGAGCCAGACTACCGTCTTGAAAGGCCCAGGTCCCTTTGCTGCTGTCGAGTAAGAGTCCCCATCGACCAAAGTCCTGGTCTTTGCCCAAGAGTGGATTATTTGTCGCAAATGGGTATTTGGCGGCCGTAGCATAGGGGTGGTGCACCGGACGGATGCAATAACTGATAATGCTGGTGTCCTCGCCTGTCAGTTGGGCGGTACGCAAAAGCGTCTCATAGTAGGTCATGCCCACTGGAATAGACTGCGCCCATGCTACCATAGAGGCAGAGACTAGGCTAAGGAAGAGGAGAATCCGTGTCATGAGGTGTAGGGTCTATCGGCTTGGTGATAAGCGGGGGTGGATGAATACTTCGGTACGCTAAAGCTAAAAAAAGGAAAGGGAGCGGATCGCCTATGGTTCCCAAAATGAGCATATTGAAGAGAAATAGCACAACAACGGCCCTTGTGTTAGGGTTTTTCCACATGGCAGCGTTGATCACATACGGGTACATGGCCCCGGCAAAGAGCAACCATCCGACCACGCCTGCCTCCAAGAATAGATCAGCACTGTAGGCCGTTGGCCTGAATCCGTCATAGGGGGTGTATTGTTCAAAAAAGGCTACTTCAATTTCGGATAAGCCCATGTCTAACAATGCGGTGATACTGGCTGCTGGCCAAGAGCCTATGCCCCATCCAAAGGGATGAAAGATCCCAAACGGATAAGAGGCCAACAGCGAGACGGTTCGAATACCCCCTTCCCACGTGACATAAGTGAAGAGGTCTTTGTAACGCTGCTCAAAAAAAACATTGTAGACAAATTCTAAGCCACGCGGAAGGTCATTGGACTGACCATAAAAATACAGCGCTGCCAAACCCGTCATGAGGATGGCCAAGGCGCCCTTCCACGCTTTGCGCCAATCCTGATGGGAGATAACATAGATGACCATGATGATGAGCCCCGTGAGGGAACGGATGACGGTCAAATCATAGACCGCCATAGCCGCAGTGAGGATGAGGCCAAGGCGCGACCTTTGGTCGACCTTAAAGAGCAGGAGCGCGTACGCAAAGTAATGGTGTACGCCAAAGGCATAATAGGAAGGTTCGGCAAAGAGGCCACCCGATCCGCGACCATTTTCCCAGGCGGTAGGCTCCCAACGTTCAATAAAAAAATTCATGGTCCGCACCAAGGAGGGCGGAAAGAGGTGAAAGGTTTGCAGCAAACTGACAAAGACATTGGCGGCAAAGACCCACAAAAAGGCCTTGTTGATGTAGTCAAATTCTTCGTCCTGGACTCGGATGATGGTAAAAAAGATCACGGAAGCATTCACCAGGGCCATCAATGACCGCAAGGGGATAATAAAGGGATTGCCTTGCAAGAAGAAGAGGGCCGCAGACAGGGTGATATAGCCCAGGAATAAGGTGTAACGAATGGTCAGTCGGATATCCTTACGGACCGCATAAAAGCCCGCCCATGGAAAAATCTCAGGACGTCCTAATCCCGGTGTATTGGTGCCCAACGTGATGTTGGGCACAAAAATGAGGAAGGCTAATATTTTACGAAGGAAGCCCAATGACGTTTGATTTTATCCAATGTTTGCACCGCTATGTGCCATGGGCCAAGGCGCGCAAATGAGTGGATGTTTAAGGTAGCTAATTCTATACTTAAGCGATGCTCCCAACGTATGGTCTTGCCCTTGCGCGCAAGATTTTCGGGCGTTTTGGCGCCATGCCAGCCATACCATCTGTTTTTGGGCATGAGCCATTCCGCGAGATAGGCCTTGTACGCAGGACTCTCTTCTGTGATTGCCTGCTGCGTTGCGCGTTGAACGGCTGCACAGAATCCGGCAAGGCTGTCCTTGTCTCTGACCAAAAAGAGCCAACTAGCATAATAAGGGGACGGAATCTCCGGGATTTGGCTATTTGGCGACGGGGTTGCATCCCCATAGATCGGGAATGTTAGCTTTTGAGGTAACGCATGCAACCTATTTCCCCACGCCCAGACAGCTCTGGTTTTGAATAGCGTATTGTTGAGAATTAAATAGGGGCCCTGGGTCTGAACCACCGCCGCTACTTGAGCATAGGCGCCAAACTCATAATAAGTATTTTCTGCGCCATGAACGCGGTCATGTTTGGCATCATGGGCCGGGTTGCCGGTATCTAGGATGTGCCAATTTGAAGCCCCAACCCTTTGGGCAAAGGATTGCCATTGGCGGTATTCGGATTGGGTGAGCCCATGGCTGACACCAATGACCTCCATCTTATGGCTCGGTTGTCTGGACCAGTGCGCGGTAGACCCCAAATCCAGCACCCATCCCCGCACCGAGGAGCATCCACTCCCACCACTTAAGTCCCGTTTTGGGTAAGGGAAAACTAGGGCGCTCAACAACTTGGATCAAAGGCGTTTGCTTCCGCAAGCCAATTTCAGCTAAGGTGAGGTTTTTGGTAATCTCAATAAAGAGCGCATTGGCAATCTCCAAATCCACATAACTGGCATATTTATCGACTTGGTTTCTTTGAAAGATACTGTTGACGGTGTTGTCTTGAGCTTCCGCATTGCGCACAATGGCCGACTTTAAATGCGCTGCTGCTGAATCACGTTGATTTTGAAGAACTTGAAGGTTCACCCTTGCCTTTGAGGTGATGGACTCCAAAAAGAACTCCATCGTATTGGCTACAATAGCTTCGGTAAAATCACGCGCAAAGTGCTTGTTCTCATGGACCGTATTCACAAAGATCAAGCTGAGCTTTTTATCCGGCTTGTATACATCCAATATCTCCTTGTTGACCATATGATGAATCTCATACAGCATGGAATCTTGCAACGGTGTATAGGTGGATCGATCCGCTGGAAAGCGCAGATCTGTAAGACCTTCCTCTTTGGCCCAATCCGTATAGGGATATAAAAAATTTACCAATAAGACCGAATCTCCATCAGTAGCCATCGGCTGCAGTAACGTGCGCTCGACCATGTAGCGGGTTTTGAAAAGCTTGACTAAGCTTTCGCCCTCAAAAATGCCGCCTGGGTTGAGGCCCCCAACATCCAAACCAAACTGGGCTAATAAATTTTGCCAACCCGAGGATTCCCCCTCTTCTACCGCTAACATGAGCTCCGCACTGTATTTTGACGGGCGAAGCCATACTCCATTGACCAACAAACCTCCGCCCAAAAGGGCAAAGAGGAAAATCTTCAGCTTATAACCCCAAATTTTTGCGGCCATTTTGCCTACTAAATCTTTTGCTTCTTTGGGACCAATATCCCCGTTTAGCCATGAGAAGAATGATGCCATGCTTAGGGTCTGAGAAGGAGAATAATGCCCAATGTGATACTAGAAATAGAAGCTATACTAGACGAGATGGCGGCAATCTGACCTGCATCCATGCCACGGCTTTTCTTTTCTCGCGCAAGCACCTTCAAGGTGGTATTGGAATATACCCTTGGGTAAATAGGGACCACCCCAAGAAAGCGCTTAATGGGTGCACTTCGACCATTGGCGTATTCTACTACGATATCCCGTATTCTGCCTCCAGAAGCCAATCCACCTGCCTGATTGAGGTAATATTTTGCTCGACGCCCAGGGACAAACGTGTGCCCTCCTTTGTTCTTCACTACGCCTCGGACATAGACCACATTTAGCTCACGCGGTATGTAGATAGTATCGCCATCCTGCACGCCAAAACGCTTGAGTTGAGCCTGATTGGTAAAGTCAATAGAGATGGTGTCTTTCGGGTGAATTTTGACGGGGTCAAAATATTCTTCCGCATACGCCATACTGTCAGGCGTAAGGCCCTTCTGCAAGGTTCGGGTAAATAATTCAGTGGTTTGTAGGGCTTTTTCTGGGTTTAGACGTACTACTAGACCAAATTTTGGCATAGCCCCTTCGGACAATCCTCCAACACGTTGAAATACGCCTTCCAAGGACTCCCCTTCCGTCATTAAGGCGTACCCCCCTTTCTGGCGCACTGCACCCATAAAGTATACCACTTTGGAGGTTTCCATATTCACTCTCTGGCGCACACTGACCGTTGAGCCTGGCAAAAGTAGCAACCCTTCACCGTCAAAATTTGGTTGATATAAGACAATCTCTTGATTTCCTGTGAAGTCTCCATTCTCATCTACAACAGGACGTGCAACTTCTATGAGTCGACTATTGGCAGTACTCTGGAGGCCTCCCGCAAGCAAAATGGCCTGTTCCGCTGTTATACCAGGGTAGTAGACCCAGCGGCCCGGCATATTCACCATTCCGCGCACTGAAATGGAGTCATAGGGCCACAAGTCGGACTGCATGGCCACATAAATAGAATCATTTACCTCTAAGGCAAAATTGTCAGATGAAGGGTTAAACTCCATGTAGCTTCCTTGCGCTTTGTCTGGGCGACGTATCATCAAGGCCTTGGTGGATAAGGCCTCTCGGTCTAGACCTTGCGCGCGGAGCAAGACATCCTGAAAGGTCATGCCTTCCATCCATCCATAATAGCCAGGGCGCACTACGCCACCCGTTAACGCAATGCGGTTGTCATAACGATTGCGCAAAGGCAATGCAAGGATCACATCGCCGGAAGTGAGATTAATGGCAGAAAACTCATCTGCATTAACATCTGCAATGTGCAGTTCGGTAGCACCCGTGGAGAAGATCAATACTTGTCCACGATAAGCCCCTTCACTGAAATCCCCTGCGTAGGCTTTTATATCTTCCAAGCTCTCCCCTTCTCGCACTTCAAACAAACCAGGGCGTTTAAATTCACCCATCAAATTGACCCTGTTTTGATACACGGGGATACGGATGACATCCCCTTCTTGCAAAATGGCGTTATCCGATACATCCCCGGTCGCAATAAAGCGGTAGAGATCGATCGTTTGTATCACCTCTCCATTGCGGACTAACTCAATGTTTCGGTATGAACCTAGCTCGCCAGGCCCTCCCGATTGATAAAGGGCATGGAAAACGGTTGCCACACTTGGCATCACATAGCTTCCCGGCTTCCGGGCACCAAGTACGGACACGCGGATACTGCGAACTTCTGCCAAGGCAATCGAAATTTGTGTTTGACCGCCCGACAAGGCTTTGAAACCCGCAGAAATAAGTTTTTGGCGCAAACGCGCTTCGACAGACTTAAGCGTCGTGCCTGAAACTGAAATCACCCCAGCATAGGGAACTACAATGGTTCCATTCGGGGCAACTTCTAGGTCATACGCCGCTTCTTGAAGGCCGTAAATGGTTAGAGATAGTTTATCACCAACCCCAACGATGTAGTTTGGCGCATTGGCGAGCTGGATATTTGGGGCAAAGTCTAGCGTGCCTTCGCGAAAGAGTTCTGAACCAAAAATGAGCGTATCACGGAAAATGCTTCGCTTCACATAGTCTTTAAGACCGAGCGAATCTTTTGAAATCGCCTCTGGTAAACGACTTTTTGCATCCTGAAAACGTTCTGAGTTTAAGAGAGACAATTGCAGTTGTTGTTCCCGGCTTAGGTTGAGCTGTGATTGCTCCAACGAGGAGCCTAAGGGTGTAATGCTCCCCCTTTGCAGCTGAGGCACGTTGAGGTTGCCCAGTGTTCTGCGGTTGAGAACACCTTGAGCATGGGCTTGCTCTGAAGCGAGTATAAACAACACCGCAGTGATGCATCCAAAAACGATGTGAAAGCGCTGTTTCATAAAACTAAGGTAGAACTATTGAAGGAAGTCGTCCGCTTCTTGGTTGAAGCGGCTCCAACTGTATCCTTCGACCAAGGATTTGATTTGCTCCGGATGCCAGTGGAACTTTTCTGACGCCACATCATCAAAAGCTTGAAGCCATGCTTCTGCCTTGTCACAGACAATAGCATGTACGCCGTTTTGGATGTTCGTGAATCCCGTTGAGGCACGAGGACTTAGCATCACGATTCGACCACTATGAAAGGCCTCTAAGCATTTATTGAGCAGTCCCCCGCCACTTATCATGGGCGCTAGGCAGATGCCATAGTCTTGCAATTCTACATCAAGATGCTCCACAAAAGGCACGTAGGTGATTCCTGCCTCCGTCATTCGTTGGACTAGACCACCAGGGGCATGGGCCCCAATGACTTTCCCTCTAAATTCTTTGGGGATATAGGGATGGACATTGTCTAAAAACCAAATCACGGCATCGTAGTTGGGTTTGTAGCTCAAGGGACCCAAAAAATAGTAACCAAATCGGCCTGCCGCACTTGCGGGCTGAAGCTGAATATTGATCCCATTTTCGATAGCCACTACTTTGCGGCCTTTGGCGCCACCATTGAGCCGGCGAGCCAACATGCGGGCAAAATATTCCGTCACTAAGAAGGTTCGGTCAGCACGCAAGGCTAGTTTTCGGTCCCAGCGCTTGAGTAAAGGCCATTCTAGCATGTAGTATAGCTTATACATCGACCAGGGCATGCGTGAAGCGCCCGTACGGTAATTGTCATCCACAAGATCACAGAGATCAATCCAGGTTTTGTCAGCGTTCACGTGACGCATATAGTCACCGACGCGACGTTCACTAAAAACAGCTAAGTCGCTTTTGGGCAGTTCCTTTAAATATTTTCTAATTCGAAAACTCGAATAAAATCCGACCTGTAAGGGCAATGCCCTGGTTAAGAAAAACCACAGAGAATGCAATGAGCCTCGAAGGGAATAAATATGAAAATGTTTGAAACTTTCTACCCCCAGACCCTTTAGGTAGTCTTCTGTCCCCGGATTGATTTCACGCGCATTGACAAAGACAACATGGATCTTTGCTTTGCCCGCAAAGGCTTCAAGCCAGCGAGATGCACGCAACGGATACCCACTGGTTTTGGGGTAGATATTGCGTTGAAAAACAAAGAGAACAGACTTCACGCGCGAAAGAAAGGGGCTTAATTACATGATTGAAGGGCTAAAATAAGGCTAGATGGAGTCATTCATAGCGAAAATGAAAACATTGAAGACAAAGTGAATCAAATGAGGGATAAAAAACATTTTTTAATGGCACGTTAAGCGATTGGGTCCCTGGGGCGTTATTTGACTTTTACCTCTTTCAATGCCTTTCGGCGCGCTTTCGCTTCTCTGTGGGCTTCTTTAAATTCCTTTTCAAACAAGGTGATATGGATACCTGCGGTGATCTGCCAGGATTGAAAATTGGCGGGCAGCAATATTTGCCCATTTTGGAAAGCGGGCAAAGAGAGCCAAAGATTGATTCCTGTATACAACGTGGTCCAGGGCAAAATGCGGTGCTGGAGAACGGTGCTGAATTCGCCTGCCCCCGCCAATCCCTCCCATGTATGCCAGCGGTATGATGCTGCCAGCTGTGCTTTTCTTCCAAAAAAACCTTGGTATTCGATACCTAAGGATTGATGCAGGCCAGCCAGTCGATCTATGTGCACCGCATGAACACCTAGTTGATGTTGCTTTGTCAATTGATAATAGGCCGCAGCATGTAGGGTAAGGGGCGCTCTGAATTGCGCAGGGGGCGCAGAAGAAAGGCTAAACCCATCGATGTTTTCAGATTGCAGACCCTTGAGATAGGCGGACCAAGAAAGGGTGTCCGCAGGATCAAAACCCAGCGAATAGCCCGAGTAGGTAAATTGGGAGGTCCACTGCAAAGAGCGCGAATGGCGTGGGCCTCCCACATGGGCACCCTTGTCTAATGGGATGCCCGTTGCACTTGCCTGCAGGGTGAGTGTTTTCAGCGGCTGATAGGTGAATCCTAGATTGAGTGAATAGGTGTTTTTTTGAGACTTGAGCATCTCCCAGTAGGCTGGCACCATCCCCATAATGAGGTAACGCGGAAAGTCCATCGCACTATCCAACCTAGCGTCATCCGCAATCAACCCAAAGGCAGAAATTTGCATGTCACTATTCCAGCTGACGACATTGGTTTGGGTGGTGTAATCGTAGTGGGAGTCAATCCGCCAGTCCTGTACTTGCCATTGAAATCCCCCTAGTAGCCGATTGGCTTGCACGGCTGCGCCCACACGGAAGGTTTTGCTCAACTGTCGCTGATGGCCCATGGCCACACGTCCCATGGCGCTGAGGACAAAATCGCTTTCACTGAAATTGCCTTCATACACCGGGCTGATTTGACCTGTAGCGTCCCGCATGCCATAAAAACCAAAGACGAGCAAATCCTTATCCAAATGGAAGCGTGCATCTACATCGACGCCCGTTTGCACCCAGGTGTATCCTTTTTTTTGCTTCCATCCGATGCCCAAACCTTCAACCTCTGTTGCTATAGAAAGTCCCACATTGGGCGCATTGAGCGCACGCAATTGTTCTCCTACATTTCCCCATAAAGCCTTGAGGGGGGTCGTCATATTCCCTTGGGTCATCAAGCCGGGAAGGCTTACATGAAATCGAAGATCCGTTTTTGCCCCAGGGTTTTGGGCCAATGCTAAGGGCTGGCCGCGCAGGGCAAATACATTCAAATTTTGGGCATGAGCGACCATGGTAGCCCAGAAAGAAAGAAAAAGGAAGACCTGACGCATGCGCATAACTTAGAGGATTTCCTTTTCAAATTCCACTTGTAATCCCACGTGAAGTTCTAAGGAACTGGTTGTTTCCAACTTGACCGGCTCTTGCCCACTAGCGGTAGTTTCTAACGTGGCTTCCAATTGCAGCCATTTTGCCGCACAAATAGCCTTCCTACAGTCCGATATTGTCATGACTGAACGCGATTGAGCATCCATTGACGGACCTCCGACAAGAGGACCTCGCCGTCTGCGCCCCGCATAGCAGGACCAATATGCACTTGAACGTGCCACGCAGGACGCTGCAACATCCTGAGGAGATGCGGAATAAATTTTTCCTCGCCCACCCAGGCCATAGCAGGATCACTGTATTCTAGCACAAAAGGAACAATGGGTAGGTCTAGTTCTGCAGCGGTGTAAAACATGCCCGGGTTAAAGGGCAACAGCCCACTTGCAGCGGTTGTGCCTTCCGGAAAAACCACCGGACTCAGTCCTTTTTGAATGCGCTGTGCCAGAGCATCACGCGCCGCGCTCCGAGAGGCTTTGTCGCTGCGTTGGACAAAAACCGCATCCACCGCCATGGCCGCCCAACCGATGAACGGCCATGATTTTACTTCTGCCTTGCCTAAGAAAACCGTCGGTGTGGCACTAAAAACAAAGAGAATGTCCGCATAGCTGCGATGGTTGCCCATGAGGATGGCCGCCTTTTGAGGCTGCTCCCCTTCTTTGACCACGATACGGATGCCCATAATCCAAAGAAAAAACACCCGCCATCCTTTGAACAGCCCGTGGCGGATGTTCATGGGCAGGCCGATCGCCTTGGCCAAAATCAACAAAGGGACGAGCACAAAAAATGCCGAAAACACGAGCCAAAAGGAGCGGTACAATAGCCGTATGGATCCCATCGCTATGGCTTAAGCGCGGGTTTTGCCCCGGACATTAAGCAGTTCCACCCCTAAGGAAAATCCCACTGCGGCGTAGATATAGGACTTGGGCACATGATGCCCCGCGGCTTCCGCCACCAGCAAAAAACCAATGAGAATTAAGAAGGCCAATGCTAAAATCTGTAAGGACGGGTGCCGTTCTATCACATTGGCGACGGGACCGCTAAACTTGAGCATCACAAACATGGCTACGACAATCGCCGCAATCATAATGGGCAATACTTGGGTCATTCCAATCGCCGTGAGGATACTGTCAAAACTGAAAACAATATCCAATAAGGCAATCTGCACGATAATGGCCGCAAAGGAACTTTTCACCTTCATGTCTTGCCCCTGTTGGGTACCCTCCTTCTCCACCATCTCGTAGATCTCACGAGCAGACTTTTGGATCAAAAACACACCCCCTAAAAACAAGACGGTGTCACGCCCATTGAGGCCATAGCCAAAGAGGTGGACAAAGGGTTCTGTCAGCCCAATGATCCAGGTAATCGACAACAACATACAAATACGGAAAACCAAGGCGAGACCTATGCCCAAAGTGCGCGCACGTGGACGAATATCTTCAGGCAATTTATTGGTCAGTATGCTGATGAAAATGATATTGTCAATGCCCAAGATGATCTCCATAAAGGAGAGGGTAAGGAATGCGAAGAGCGTCTCGAGCGTAAAAAGATGTTCCAATGTCCTAAGATGTATATAAGGTAAAGGTAGGAGGTTTAGGGTTTAACAGCGCTGGGTTCTCGGGCAGCTAGCTCTATATGGCTAGCTTGTCGCACATGCTTTTTAAAATGATTCACTCATCCAGCACCGCACAGACACCAACCCTTTAACCCTTCAACCCTTTAACCCTTCAACCCTTTAACCCTTTAACCCTTCAACCCTTCAACCCTCACTTCTCCAAAATAAAACGCAAGACCTGTTCTCGGGTCTCCCCTTGAATACGTACAAAGTACAAGCCTGCCGAGACCGGTTTAAAGGGCAATACCCCCTCGCCTGCTGCATTGGTATACAGCGTCAACACTTGGATGGTGCGCCCAAAGGCATCCGTCAAGGTGGCGGTCACCGCGTCTTGGGCTAGCCATCCCGCCAAGGTGAGACCTTGGATGGAAGTGGTAGGGTTCGGGTAGAGCCAAGCACCCAATGGTTGGCCATTTTCATCCACGCTGAGTTCATCTAAACGATGCGTCACCGTATCGGCGAGGCCACAGTTATTGGTCACAATCAGCGTCACATTGTACAGCAACGAAGGCACGCTGTAGGTGTGCTGGATAAAGTTGGCCCCGGTAGAGGTTTGGCCATCACCCCAATACCACGTGTAGGTATTCGCCATCACGGATGCTGTCGCATCAAACTGCACGGTCATCCCATTGCCGTTGGAAGACACCACAAACCACGTAAAGGTGGCCATCGGCTTCATGCACATGGTGATATTCTGTGAGGTACTGACGGTATCCCCACAGTGGTTTACGGCATAAAGGGTGACGGTATAGTTGCCCCCAACAGGATAGGTATAGCTGGCGTTGGCACCCTGAACTGTTTGGCCATTGCCAAAGTCAAACCAAATGCTCGCATAGCGACCTGGATTTACAGGCCCCGTGCAATTCAACGTCAACACCGAAGTACTGGTGGTAAAGGTTTGGATGGTAGAACTACAGACGGTGACCGGAATCACCAAGGTGTCCGTTTGTCCACATAGGTCGGTCACAACCAACTGCACATCCCAGGTGCTGTCCTGCGGGAAATTGTACGTTGCGCTTACGCCGATGGCGGTTCCACCCGTTCCATAATTCCAGCTGTACTGAAGGTTGTTTCCAGTCGACCCGGTCGCGCTAAACACGACGAGTAATCCATTGGTCGTATAGGTGAAGTCTGCGACCGGAGTTGGGCATGGGTTGCTGCACTGGATATTGTCCTCGAGCAGATAGCCTGTGCCTGGCACCGTGCCAGGTGTAAAGCTGCTGACCGTGTCCCCAAAAGAATCCATGAGGTACCATCCACATTCCTCTGCCCATGCACCATTGGCCAAGAACCGTACACGCAAGGTGTCCATGTCACACACGTTGATGGTAAAGCTGGTTGCAAAGCCTGCGTTAAACGTGAAGTTGGTTACGCTGGTGCCTGTGGTAATCTCGAGGTTATGTGAAACGGTTCCCGCCCCATTGCCTATCCAGCCATCGCCGTACGTATCCACCAAATCCAGGGTATACTGACAACCATTCTGACAGCTAAACGTGGTTTGGCTAAACGGGCCCAATTTGGGCGATACCTGACCGATACCACAAGAATCAAAGACATAGACATCGTAGGCAGTGCTGCTCAGCAATCCAGGGATGATGAACGGATTGGTGCTTGCCGCCACGAGAATACCCAACCCTGGCGTAAATCCAGCCGGTCCATATTCTATCATAGTGGTGCCTCCGCCTCCTGCTGTAAAGGTCACCTCTAAGCTGGTATTGCTAAAAGCCTGCACACTGATATTGGAAGGCGGTAAGCAAGGAAGTGGGTTATTGATGGTAAGGTCATCTATCGCGATGTCACCGGAGGCTTGATTGCCCCCGCCAGGCTTGTTGGCGGTAAATCGCAATTGAACCGTGTCACCGGCATAGGCCGAAAGGTTGGCCTTGACTTCTTGCCAATTGTTTCCCTGACTTCCCTGGGCCGTGCTGACATTGATCCATGCGCCTCCGTTGGCAGAGACGTCCACGTTTAAGGTGCCGATTTGGGTACCCAACATGTGGCGCCAGAAAACAACTTCTGGATTGCTCAGGGTATCCAAGTAGATCTGTGGCGTGGTCAAGGTGGCCGCGGCGCCGTTAAAGGCAGAAGCCTCTACATAGACATAGTGGCCATTCCCTGTGGTATGGTCCCCCATCGGACCTGTACTAGCGGTAGGCGTTGTGCCTGTACCACCCCCCCAGTGGTAGGGTTGATTAAAGGGAGGTCCACCCGTTCCAGCAGCAGGATTGCGCGTCCAACAGGGATCAATGGTGGAATTCTGATTAAAATTGCCCGTACCCGAAGCAAAGGTGGCGTCAAAGTTTTCGGCATAGGGGGCGGTAATTACGCCACAGGCCGTGCTGCCACTAACGGGTCCCACCCAATTGGATTGAAGCGAAGAAGAACAGACATCGCGCACATAAAAGTCATAGGTGTTGGAGGCATTAAGGCCAGTCACCGTAAAGGGATTGGTGTTTGCCGCAACCGTGGTCCCTGCCCCTTGAGTGAAGCCAACAGGGCCATATTCAATTTGCCAGGCCGTTGCTCCGCCCGAAGTCCAAGTCAGCGTGAGGCTATTGGCTGTAGCACCGCTAGCACTCAAGGCACTCGGCACAGGACAGGCCGAACAGGAGACGCCTCCACTAAAGTGCACCCCCGCAGGAATGGTCGTATTGTCATCATGGGCATAGGCCGTGTCGCCATTCGAGTCAATCAAATACCAACCGCACTCATTGGACCAGTTGCCGTTGACAAAGAATTGCATGTAGATCGTATCCCCATCACATACGGGTATCACGGTGGTGCTATCAAAGCCAGTAGTAAACGTATAGAACGTGCTCATTGCCCCAACCGTCAATTGTAACTGATGTTGTGCGGTGCCGAAGTTGTTTCCAACCCAACCGTCTCCGTAACTATCCGTCATATGAAGCGTGTAGGTACATGCATTGGCACACGCAATCGGCGTGGCTGCCGATGGACCCACGTGGTTGGACAGGTCATTCGCCGCACAAGAATCCAACACATAAAAGTCATAGGCCGTCCCCGAAGTCAGACCCGTTACCACGAATGGATTACTGGTGGCTTGAACCATCGTACCCGCACCCGGGGTAAAGCCGGTAGCGCCATATTCGATAAAGGTGGTACCCCCCGAAGTCGCATTCCAAGATACTTGGACCGAGGTAGGACTTGCCACCACTGTGGCCAAGGCCGTTGGATCGATACAGGGTTGTGCGTTGTCGATCACAACATCGTCAATGGACATGTCGACTTGGTTCTGGTTGCCCCAGTTGCGGTATCCAAACCAACGCACTTGTACACTATCTCCTGCATAGGATACAAGAGGAATGGCCGCTTTGGACCACGGGGCATTTTGTGCACTTTGTTGGGCACCGGTAGCTGTCCAGAGATTACTCCATGCGCCGCCATTGACACGGATCTCTACCTCCATTTTCTGGATTTGATTGCCAAACATGTGATAGAAGAAGGACAATTCTGGATTGCTGAGGGTATCCAGTTTGATGACGGGCGAAACCAACCAGGTGGGCGTAACGCCATTGGACGTTTCGGTATGCAAGTATTTGCCTGTGCCCGACGTATGATCGCCTAATGGACCTGTATTACCGGTTGGCGTAGCACCGGTTTCTGCTTTCCACCAAAAAGTCGTGGTGGCACTGCGGTCCCAACAAGGGTCCAAATCTCCGGCTTGGAAGTGCGTAGAAGTCACCCAATTGCTGCCATCAAAGTTTTCAGACCATGGCGCTGTGATGGACGTACAAAGGGTGGTAAACGTGAGCGGACCTACCCATAAAGAGGAGGTGCCACTGCCACAACTATCCCGTACATACACCTCGTAGGTGGTCCCTGGCATCAATCCGGCCAAGGTGTAAGGGTTCGTGGTCGCGGTATTAAAGCTGGCCATGTTAACAGCCCCGACAGGGCCAAAGGCCACATTCCATTCCGTCGCACCCCCTGTAGTCCAGGACAAACCTGCCGTTGTTGCTGTGACGATACCCACAGAAAATCCTGTCGGCGCAGGACAAGCGGGTGCCTCTTTGATTTCAATCTCATCGATGGCCATGTCACTTTGGTTGGCCGATCCTCTTGTGGCAACAAAGCGTATCATCAAGGTATCCGATGCCGGCAGGATGAAGGCAGTGTCTATCCATGGGGCGTTATTGCCAAAGAAGGGCTGATTGCCGCTAAAAACGTTGGTCGTAGCGGACCATCCTCCCGTCGGCGTCCATACTTGGAAGCCCAAGGTCCCCATGCTATTGCCACGTGCATGGTAGCTGAAGGACAACTCTGGAGAAGTTAACGTACTCGTATTGATGGGGGGCGTACGCAGATAGGTCACCTGTCCAGGCAGGCCGGACGATGATTCGGTATAGGCAAAGCGCCCATTTCCACTTGCATCCGCATTTGGACCCGTATTGGGCGTGGTGGTTGCGGCAGCGCGGATTCCCCAATAATAGGGCGATCCAGGGCCACTTCCTGCTTCTGGATCCCTGAACCAACACGTAGCCAATGCATCACCGGCATTATACGTTCCCGTGCCCGCCGTCCAAGCGGTACCATCAAAGTCTTCTGCCCATGGGGCAGACACCGGAGTACATAGGGTACTGACCAACAGAGGTCCAAACCAACCAGACGTGTCGCCTGCTCCACAAATATTTCGGACATACACGGCGTAGTCGGTCCCTGTCGTCAAGCCATTCAGCGTAGGCGTGGTCGTTGTGACCCCCGTTTTTGCCATGGCGCCTGGAGTCTGCACCGTGGTGCCATAGGCAATCTGCCAACTCGTTCCTGCCCCTGTGAGAATGGACAAGTCTACCGAAGTAAAGTTGATATTGGTCGAAGTGAGACCCATTGGCTGCGGGCAAGTCGGACCATTTTGGAAATAGATATCATCCAAGGCCATGTCACCTGTCACATCAAAAGAACGAACGCCGCGGAATCGGATACGAATCGTGTCATTGCTCAGCCCGACAAAAGGCACATTGATCGAGTCCCATCCAGCCGCAGAGGACGCCTGGGTGGCACCAGATTGACTCCAGATACCATATTGCCATCCATTGGTTGGCGTCCATACGTCCAAGGCTAAAGTGCCGGTGTATTGCCCAAACATGTGCTTCCAGAAAGTGACGGAAGGATTGGTCAATCCACTAATGTCCATCAGGGGTGATACCACCTCCGCTTGATCTTGATATCCACCACCGCTGGCCTCCGTATATAGATATTTACCGGCAGGAGTGCCCGTTGTATGGTCGGCCGTAGGGCCTGTGTTGGCTGAGGGGGTCGGGCCTGAACGTGGACCCCATGCATAGGGTTGGCCAAATCCATTGCCTGTTGGTGCATTTGGATCCCTTGTCCAACAAACGTCGATCGCATTGTTGGCATTTAGTGCGCCCGTTCCTTGCGTCCATCCCGTCCCACTAAAAGTTTCTAAATACGGCGCCGCCAAAGGCGCACAAAGTGTCGAAAAGGGTAAAGGCCCTACCCACATACTGCTATTGCCTGTTCCGCAGCTGTCGCGGACATACACATCATAGGGGGTCGACGCATTTAGGCCATTTACACGCTTTGTTGTTGCGCCCGAGCTGACAAACGTGCCCGTGGAGGTGGGATTAAACCCTACTGCTCCATATTTCATTTGCCAGTTCGTCGCACCGCCGGTCGTCCAGGTAAATTCAGCAGAATTAGACATCACCCAATCTAACTGCAAACCCGTTGGGGGGAAACACGTCGGCATAGGGCCATGGTGCACCGTAATGACCCATGAACCATGAACCACTTTGTTGATATTGGTGTCGCAGCCATTGCCGCCCCAAGTGCGAAAGGCATGCAGTGCAAAGACCAATTGACCCGTTGCGGTAGCGCCATTGGCTATGGTCAATCCCGTTCGGCTGTATAACTGCAAACCCGGTTGATTTCCAACGCCTTGGGAAATAGTCGCTTCCGCCGTAGCTGTCGAGGTACAACTGAGGTAACTGAATTGCTCACTTTTCCAACCATTGTTGGCGGCCAACATATCGTAGGCTACATCAACGCTGTAGACCCAACGATTCGTAGGTATTTGAACCACAAGGCTATCCACACAGGTGGATACCGTAGCCGTGGTGGGGGTGCCCGATAACAAGGTGGGTGCCGATGGCCCAAAGGCAGAATCTGTTGTGCTGACAATTTGAGCCTGGAGGTGAAACCCTAAAGCGCATAGTGCAAAAAAGGCAGAGAAAGGACGAATCATCATGGCGGTGTTGGTTTGAAGTTGTTGAAAATACGCCGATTAAAATAGATTTAGATGGCCCAAACATAAAAGTTATTTACCGCGGCGGCTACCTTTGCTCCATGTCGAAGGCCCCCCTTTATCCATCAGCAGACGAAGTCACAATCTTTTGGAATGAAAATCAAAGGGTTCCTGCTTTTCGTTTGCGTTTAAAACGTCCCTCCTCCGCGCATTTATCCTGCCTGATCGATCAATGGGAAGTGCGGCTAGAAATGAGTGAACGATTTGGCGCGCTGCTCAAAATGCCAGGGTATCTCTTTCCTGGAAGAGCCAAATTACAGCAAGCAAGTTCTAGCGCCACGGCCCTGTGGAAGGCTACCCAACTGCGCCTTTTATTTCCGGATGCGAACAAAATGTGGGATGTCACAGGTGGAAGTGGCATTGACACTTGGGGCTTTGAACAAGTTGGCATGCACTGTTGGGTGACCGAACCCAACCAAGACCTAGCGGCCTTGCATCGCCATAACGCAGGCATATTGGGTACTGACCGCCAGGTCATCGAATGCACTGCAGAAGCCTATCAGCCACCCCATGCCTTTGACCTGATCTACGCTGATCCCTCCCGGATGGATCTGCATGGGCAACGCGTGTACCACCCTGCGGATTGTCACCCCAACCCCTTGACAGAATTGGATCATTGGCTGTCCTTTGCCCCATGGATTTTACTCAAGCTCTCCCCGATGGTGGATCCAGATGCCGCCTTGAAGTGGTTTCCAACCTGCCATCAATTGTGGACGTTGAGCATGAAACGCGAAGTGAAGGAGGTGTTGTTGCTGATTGGGCGTAAAAAACCCGCTACCGAGGTGCAGCGGCATGCCGTTGATGTGCATCCTGACGGTGCGGAGAACTATCATTTCATTTTGGATCAAAGCGTTTCCGCCTCTTCTTTGGGTGAACCTAAAACCTACCTCTATGATCCCGATGCTGCCTTAGTTGCTGCCCGGGCATTGCCCTCTTTGGCTGTGCGCTTTGCACTAACACCCTTGCATCCTGAAGCCCGCCTCCTTACCAGCGATGTCCTGGTGACGGATTTTCCTGGCCGGATATTTCAGGTTGTGGCTCTTCACCCTCCTTTTCAGGGTGAATGGCCACAGGGGGCCTCCGTCGTGGTAAGGGGCTTCCCTGAAAAGGCGGAAACCATTCGGAAACGCATGAAACTCAAAGAAAACACGGAACACTATTTGATTGCTACCTATTGGGGTGACAATATCAAAGGCTTTATACAGGCACGTAGGATGACCCCTTAAATATTGGGCGTAGATTTAAACCATGAAGAAGATGGGGTTTTGGCTGACGTTTCTCTTGACTTTTACAAGTCAAGCGCAGCCCCTTTTTATCCCCAATCAAGGCCAATGGGCCGAGGATTTTCTTGCAAAAACAGCCCTGAGTTACGGAGCCATCTTTTGGGAAAAACAGGGGTACAGGATGACCCTTTTGAACGAACGCATGATGCCAGAGCATGGCCATGGAGACCATACACCCAACCTTTATCCTGAGGGTCCTGACGCCTTTGCCTTTTTTTGCACCTATGCCGGCGCCAACCCCGCACCCACTTTTGAAGGACAAAGGCCCACAGCGAGCCCGCGGCATTATTTTATCGGAAATAACCCAGACAATTGGAAGAGTGATATTGCTGAATTTCAAGGTTTTAAAATCACAGAGCTCTACCCTTTGATTGACCTTACATGGAGCGAAAAAGAAGGCGAATTATACAACGCTTGGACCATTCGGCCGGGCGGAAACCCCGAGGCTATCACGATCCTATATGACGGCATTACCCCTTCATTAGACGCAGAAGGGAGACTTGTCCTCCCAACCCCACTTGGAACCCTTGTTGAAACGGCTCCCTATGCCTATATCCTAGAAACAGGCAAACCCGTGCGCTGTGACTTCACATTAAACAATGGGCGCGTTGGATTCAAAGTAGGGCGCTATGCCGCTGGAAAAACACTTGTCATTGACCCCACTTTGGTTTTCTCCTCCTTCAGTGGCTCACTGGCGGACAACTGGGGCTATACCGCCACCTATGATGCGGCAGGAAACGTCTATGGCGGCGGAATCGTTTTTGACGTGGGCTATCCCACCACGGCGGGGGCATTTGACCCAACCTACAATGACCCTTCTGGCGGCGCAAATTATCTACGCATGGATATTGGCCTGACCAAATTCAATGCAAATGGAACGCAACGCTTGTATTCTACCTACATCGGGGGGAGCAATCCAGACCAGCCGCATTCTATGATGGTCAATAATGCAGGAGATTTATTGATTTTTGGCACCACGGGGTCAGATGATTTTCCCATGCCAGGAAGCGGAAGCTATGACAACTCCTATAACGGAGGACCTCCCTATGGTCCGAGCCAAGGCTCACCGCTCAACTTTGATTTTGACGACGGATTTGATGCTTTTATCCTAAAACTCAACCCGAGCGGGACCAACCTTTTGGCTGCCACCTACATGGGAACTTCAGGAAATGAAGGCCTCAACCTGGCCCTTGCAAAGAATTATGGGGACCAAGCCCGGGGAGAAATCGTAGTGGACGCCCAAGACAACGTGTATGTTGCCTCTACAAGCAACTCTGGCGCATCCCCTTTGAGCGGCACTTCAGACGCGTGGCTCTTTTCTTTGACCTCCAATTTACAAATTCTCAGATGGCAGACTTTTCTGGGTGGCAGCGGCAAAGAGTCAGGTTATGGCATCAAGGTGGTCGACAATGGGGATGTCTATGTTACCGGCGGAACGACGTCCAATGATATGCCCCTTACAGCGGGCGCAAAATTTCCTACGGCCTATGGTGGCACCGATGGCTTCATTTCCAGACTCAACCCAAGCGGCGTAGTGCAACGTACAACCTACTTGGGAACCGGAAGTACGGATCAAAGTTATTTTATAGACTTAGACAAATACGGCGCAGTGTACGCATATGGCCAAACGATGGGGCTTTGGCCAAAGACCGCAGGCACATGGGGCACCACTAGCGGGGGACAGTTTATCGTCAAGCTGTCTTCCGACTTAAGTCAGCAGATCTTTTCGACCAAGTTTGGCACCGCCAACAATACCATTAACCTAGTCCCCACCGCCTTTAATGTGGACGACTGCCTCAACATCCTGCTATCAGGATGGGGTGGGAATGTCAACGGAGGGCTACAAGGAGGCAATACGAATGGATTGCCCGTGACCAATGATGCCGTGCAGTCCACCACCGATGGCAGTGATTTTTATTTTTTGGTGCTGAAACAAAATGCAAGCAGCGCGTTGTATGCCACTTTCTTTGGCGGCACGTCTTCTGAACATGTGGACGGCGGAACCTCCCGTTTTGCCTCGGATGGCAGTATTTATCAAGCTGTATGCGCCGCCTGTAGCAACGGTACCTTCCCAACTACCCCCGGGGTCATCGGACCTAACCGCATGAGCAGCAATTGCAACTTAGGGGTCATCAAGATTGACTTTGAGACGTCCGTGACCGCAGAAGCAAGTATTGACTATGACGCCGACGTTGACACAATTTGTGACAATTTGAGGGTAACCTTTTCGAATAACTCCAAAAATGCTAATCTCTACTTTTGGGACTTTGGCAATGGGCAAACGTCCAATGCCAAAGATCCAACCATCATCTTTAGCAAGGGCGTATGGACGATCAAGCTGGTGGCTATTGATACCGTATGTGACATATCGGACAGCACCACCCTTCAAATTACCCATGACCAAGGTCTCTTTCCTACTGCCGACTTTACGGTAGATTATTTTGCTTGTGACCGGAATTTTGACGTCCATGTCGTGAACAAAAGTACTGACAGCCAGGTACATGAATGGCGCTTTGGCAACACCTCCTTATTTGGAGACACGTTAACTTTTTCTTATGCAAATCCAGGACCCCACAGCATTCGCTTGATCGCCTATGATACCACCTGCGGCACCAGTGACACCACCTTTCAAGTGGTGCAATTTGATCAGGATTGGTCCGGTCCAGAAGTGCGTGTAGCTCCGGATTCTTGCAAGGATGGCCGGGTGCGCGTCAATGTGACGTATGGGGTCGACACAGTGGGCTATATCTACCAATGGACTTTTCACAACGGCGTACAAGACACGGGGCGCGTATCTACCTATCGCCTTCCCGCTAGTGGTACGTACAATGTCCATCTGGACCTAATTGACACCCTCTGCAATGCTGTCTATGGTTATGACTTTACGTCTGCCGTGACCCGTATGGATCAGCGTTTATGGATTCCCAATGCCTTCACGCCCAATGGGGATGGTAAAAATGAATTTCTGCGCATAGCCGGCAATGACTGTTTTCCTGGCGATCACTTTGTCATCCTGAATTCCTATGGCAATGTAGTTTTTGAAACCGATGATCCCTTCAAAACGTTTTGGGACGGCACCATCGACGGCAAGGCAGCCCAACAAGACACCTATGTGTACCGCTTTGAAACCGAAGACGGCGATGTCTTTGGCTATGTGAGTTTACTTTATTAGCAGAAAAGGAGACGGGCGATTTAGACCTGTGCTACAATGTCCTGAAGGATCTTCACAAATTGATCCACTTCGTCTTTGGTGCTATAGCGCGAAAAAGATATCCGCGTGCCACCGGGGGACCCAAGACCATTCAAGACATGCGAGCCTCCCACTGCCCCACTGCTGCAAGCAGAACCACCCGAGCACTGCACCCCATTGATATCCAACTGAAAATTGAGCATACCGCCTTCATGTAAGGTAGGGTGGTAAAAATTCAAGACCGTATAAAGACTTTTCTCCATGTCCCCTGACATTCCATTGAACTGTACCCCAGGAAAGGCGGATTGCAATACCGCGATCGCATGCGCCTTGACCTCTTTGACGGCTTGGATATCTGATTCCATTTCATCAACACAATGGTTGAATGCCGCACCCAATCCCGCTATGCCCACTACATTTTCTGTGCCGGCACGGTGACCACGCTCTTGCGCACCTCCTTGGATAAAGGGCTGTGTAGTTGTCCCTTGACGTACATAAGCAAAGCCCACGCCTTTAGGGCCATGGAATTTATGCCCACTGCATGCCGCAAAATGTACTTTGATGGCTTTGAAGTCGAGTGGCAAATGTGCCATGGTCTGAACGGTATCGCTGTGCAAATAGGAGCCCGTCGCCTCGCAAATACGGCTCAACGCTGTTAAGTCAACCAAATTGCCAATCTCATTGTTGGCATGCATCAAGGACACCATGGCGACCTCACCCGATGCCTGATGACGTTCTAGGTGGTTTTGCAATCCATCCAAGTCATGCACCCCCTGCGCATCATGGGGGATGTAATGCACTTGGACGTCATGGTTCTTTTCAATGTACTCCGCAAAATGCTTGACGGCATGGTGCTCGAGCGCAGAGGTGTACAAATGTTGAATACCAAAATCCCGGATCCCCGTGAGCAACGCCCAGTTGTCTGCTTCTGTTCCGCCGGCAGTAAAAATAATCTCCGCTGGCAAGCAATTTAGACGCTGGGCAATGCCCTTTCGAACGGTCTCTACAATCGCCTTGGCCTTTCTTCCTTCTGCATGGGTACTGCTGGGATTGCCAAATACGTCCATGGCCTCAACCATAGCGGCTTTGGCTTCTGCAGATATAGGCGTGGTCGCGGCGTTATCGAAGTAAATACTCATAGCGAAAAGGTTGTGCGGTGGTAAAGGTAATGGTATCTCTATTTTTGATTACCCTCCAAAATTTTCCAACTTTTTGATAAAGGTGGCAGCCAAGGCATCTGCCTCAGCTTGGCTAGGCGCTTCGGTATAAATACGCACAATGGGCTCGGTATTGGATTTACGAAGGTGTACCCACGTGGTGTCAAAATCAATCTTCACGCCATCGATCACAGAAGGCGCTTGCGCCGCATATTCGGCTGCGATAGAGGCCAACAAGCCGTCGACATCCAAGGTGGCGGAAAGCGAGGCCTTTTCCTTGGCCATGAAATAGTCTGGATAGGAGGCCCGCAAAGCGGAAGCTTTCATTTTTTTCTGCGCCAAATGGGTCAAGAACAGGGCAATGCCCACCAAGGAGTCTCTCCCGTAATGTAATTCGGGATAGATGATGCCCCCGTTGCCTTCTCCGCCAATCACGGCGTCTTTCGCTTTCATTTCCGTCACCACATGCACTTCGCCTACGGCACTTGCACTGTAGGTAGATCCATGTCTGGCAGCCACATCGCGCAAGGCACGCGAAGAGCTCAAGTTGCTCACACAGTGCCCTGGGCGCTTGGCTAAGAGGTAATCGGCCACCGCCACCAAGGTATATTCTTCACCAAAGAGTTCGCCGTCTTCACTGACCATGACCAACCGATCCACATCGGGGTCCACGACCACCCCTAGATCGCATCCTTTGGCTGGCACTAAGGCACAGATATCATCTAAATGTTTGCGCAGCGGCTCTGGATTGTGCGGAAAACGACCATGCGGCTCACAAAACAAAAGGGCTTGCTTGGTCACCCCCAGGGCATCTAACAACATCGGGACGGCAATGCCTCCGGTAGAATTCACGGCATCCACGGCAATGTGAAAATCCGCTGCGGCAATCGCCTCTATATCGACATCTTCCAATGCAAGGATGGACTGGATATGGCGTTCCATCGCATCATGAACCGGAATGATTTCGCCTAATTCACTGACGGGAGCATATTCAAATGCCCCAGCTTTGACCCGTGCAAGGATCTTGGCGCCATCGTCAGCCGATAAAAATTCGCCACGCGCATTCAGCAATTTGAGCGCATTCCATTCCACGGGATTGTGAGAAGCTGTGAGGATAATCCCCCCATCGCAGCCCTCCCAAGGCACTATAACTTCCACCGTAGGGGTGGTTGAAAGGCCTAGGTCCAAGACATCAATGCCCATGCACACCAACGTGGATACCACCAAGTTTTGAATAGCAGGGCCCGAAGGGCGTGCATCACGTCCAACGGCCACCTTCAAGCGATGGTCGCCCGGCGCTTCAGATTGAAGCCAGGCCCCATAGGCGCTAGCAAAAGCAACCGCATCCTGCGGTGTTAAATTTTCCCCTGGCGTACCGCCAATGGTTCCTCGAATACCCGAAACAGATGTGATCAATGGCATATGGCCTTGTTTTTGCGTTGCTTTGCTACAAAATTAGGTGGGAATTGCTTCCCAGCCCTGATTGTTTAAAAACCGGTGGAAAACGCTTGAAAGTAGAGGGAAACTTCAGGACCTTTACCGCGTAGCTTCATCTTAGAAAGAAATCCATGAGCGAAGACGACTCCCATTATCTCATTGAACGCTTCGAAGACCAGCTTCGCCAAAACCAGGCGGGCTTCTTTGACGTGGATGAATTGGAAGAAATCGCCGATTACTATCTAGAGACTGGACAACTCCAACGTGCCCTATTAGCGATTGATATGGGCGGTGATCTGCACCCCTATGCCACCACCTTTGCTGTCAAGCGTGCGCGCTATTTTGTGGCCTCCCATCAGCTAGACTTGGCCAAAGAAGCGATTCAAACAGCCGAAGGGCTCAGCCCAAACCACCCCGACCTTGAATGGGTACGCGGCCAGCTTCTGATGCGTCTCGGAAAAAATTCTGAAGCCATCGCATCACTACGCAAAGCGCTGCAAGCCGCAGAGGACCCCTTCCCTATTCAGGCCCACCTTGCCAGCCTCTATACCGCAATTGGTCAGTTCCATCACGCCGTCAAAGTCCTGAAGGCCATGTTGCGCGAAGAACCCAAGGATGACCATTTGTTGTACATGCTCGCCGCCAATTTTGATATGGCCGGCCATGATGACAAAGCGGTGGAGTGGTTCAAACTGTATCTTGATCAATATCCTTTTAGCGAAACGGCTTGGTACCATCTGGGTGCCGCGTATTTCCGCTTAGACGAGCTGCATTTAGCCTTAGACGCTATGGACTACGCGCTGGTGATTGACGAAAACTTTACCGCCGCCCACTTTGACCGTGGCCGTATCCTGGAAGAAAAAGAGGAATATAAACCTGCCATTACGGCCTTTGAATCCGCTATTGACACGGATGAACCCAATGGCTTCACTTTTTACCGAATTGGCATTTGCCAGCAGGCCCTTGGCAAGGATAAAAAAGCGATGGATGCCTTTGTCCATGCCATCAAACTGGATGAAGACCTGGACGAGGCGTGGATCGAACTCGCCATCCTCTATGGGGAAAACAAGCGCCTTTTTGAGGCGATTCAGCACGCCAAAAAGGCGTTATCCCTTGATCCAGACAATCCTGATTACTACTTGGTTGCCTACGATCTCTACATGCAACTCGGCCTGTTATTAGAAGCAGAAAAAATGCTTAAGATGGTCCTCAAGACCCTCCGCATTGAGGCCCCGGCTGGTTTGCTCGACTATGCAAAGAGCTTGTTGGAGATGAACCAAACAGATGCTGCACATTCTGTCCTTCGAATGGGGTTGGAGCGCCATGCTGACGCACCCGAAATGTGGGCCATCTATGTAGGCTTCTTATTTGCCATCCAAGAATTGCCCATGGCAAAACAGCATATGCGCGAAGGCCTGCACCGTTATGGCAGCTCCTTTGGCACCCATTTATTGATGCATTACCCAAAATTGGGCGAAGATCCTGAAATCAACGAAGAGCTGAATACGCATCTCCCGCAAGCATGAAGCACCTCTGGATCTTAGTGAAAGGCCTCGCTATGGGCGCGGCTGATGTTGTACCCGGAGTTTCGGGCGGAACGGTGGCCTATATCACCGGTATCTACCAACGCCTATTGGATGCCATTCATGGCATTGGACCAAAAGGATTCAAAGCCTTACAGTCCGAAGGCATACCTGGGCTTTGGCGCGCCGTAGACGGCCCCTTTCTTTTGGCCCTTGGTAGTGGTATTGCCTTAAGTATTCTCAGTCTTTCGAAGCTAGTTTTATGGGGACTGGACACCTACCCTCAGGCCGTTTGGGGCTTGTTTTTTGGACTAATTGTAGGCTCCTTGCCGATGATAACAAAAAACCTACCTAAAGGGCTACCCCTGGGATTGTTTCCCTTTTGGTCGATAGGCATTGCATTCGGGGTTGGGCTATCCCTGCTTTCTCCATCAGAAGCCAGTCTCACCCTTCCTTATGTCTTCATGTCTGGTGCTTTGGCCATCTGTGCCATGATCCTGCCCGGTATCAGCGGCAGTTTTATTCTCGTCCTTCTAGGGGTTTATGAAGGTATCTTAACCGCCTTACATGACCGTGATCTTCCCATTGTGCTCACGTTTATGGCTGGGGCAGGTCTTGGATTGCTGAGTTTTGCACGTTTGCTTCGCTGGTTATTTGCCCGCTACCCAAATGCCATGGTGTCCACCATGGCGGGCTTTATCGTCGGCTCCTTGACCAAGATTTGGCCTTTACAAGCTTCTCTAACCCAAGCCAGTAATGCCCTGCCCACACCATGGGTGTTCGTTTCTATGGCTATCGGACTGGTGATTGTGCGCACGCTACAGCGTTTGACCAAAACTTCCAACCCAGGCTAAATGCAATTTGGTGTCATTGGTTCGCCTATCGACCATTCACAATCCCCCTCTTTGTTTTCGTCCTTTTGGGCGGAGCATTCTTTGCGGCAGACCTTGACCTATGAAAAGGCCGAAGTAACACCTGAAAGCCTACGTCATTTTTTATCCCAAACCCAATGGGATGGCTTCAATGCCACCTTGCCCATCAAGACGGCCTTGATTCCGCACATGCACGCGCTGACACCCTCCGCCCAAGCTATCGGAGCCGTGAACACGGTTGTCCGCACGGCAGACGGATGGATCGGCCATAATACCGATGCTGATGGTTTTTGGGAGATGTTATGTGATCGGTCTGACCTAGACGCCCTGCGGGGGCTGCCCGTGTGTGTTCTTGGAAACGGAGGGGCTGCCAGAGCGGTGGCGTACGCCCTCGCCACCCGAGGCTTTACGGGTCTTATTGCATGCCGCCAAGCACGTGGCGGATTTCCATGGCAAGAAGTTCCTTTTGAACAAGCGCACGCATCTGCTTTTGGACTTGTGGTTCAATGCACTTCGTTGGGCATGACACCCAACGAAACCACATCCCCCCCCTTTCCCTCTTGGGATGACCACCCACCCCTCTGGGCACTCGACTTAGTTTATGTCCCAAAAGAGACCCGCTTTTTGCAAAAAATGGCCGCTTTAGGCGTTTCAGGTCAATCTGGAGGCAACATGTTGCGTTTTCAAGCAAAAAAAGCCTGGGAATATTGGGCAGAAGTCCTCAATATTCCCCACATTTGAGGTTCCATTTCCTCAACCCTCCAGCTATGACTGAGAAAGACACCCTTCCCCACGATGGGAATACGCAAGACGAGACGACCAACGAGGCGACTCAAAGTCCGCAACCTGCTGATATAAAGCCTGATAGCGGCACAACTTCAGCAGAAACTGTAAGCCCTGAAAGCGCCCCTGAACGTCCATCAGACGCAGTAACAGAAGAGATTCCTGTGGCTGAAATGGATGCACCCACTGTTGTGGATGCCACGCCAGAATCCGTTTTGGAAGAAGTAGACGCCGCAGAAACCCCAGAAACTTCAGAACCTGAAGCACCCAAAGCTGCCCAAGAGGAAGACGAGTCAGACGAGTCAGACGATGCGAGCGACGAGGAAAAAAATGAACACGAAGACCATACGGCTGAATATGCCGATATGGAGACGGATGCCCTCATAGAGGAGGCCAAGCGTGTCCTAAATGAAACCAATATTGAACAAGCGCGCGTACCTATGCTTGCCATCAAGGACGTGCTCATGCCCCGTTGGGAAGAAGAACGCAATGGCGCATTAGAGCGCTTTATTGAAGAGGGTGGCAACGCCATTGACTTTCATTATGAGCAGCCTAGCCGCGAAGCCTTCTATCAGACCTTCAACGAATTTAAGAAGCGCCGTTCTGCCTGGAAGACCGAGCAGTCCAATGTCATGTCCGTCAATCTGGACCTGAAAAAAGCCCTACTTGACGAGATTAAAAAATTAGCTGAAAGCGATGACTTGCCTACAGGTCAGACCTACAATGAATTTAAGCGCATCAATGATCGATGGAAGGACGTCGGCCACGTGCCCAATGATGACGCACGCGACCTATATGCTTCTTACCGCTTTTTTGTTGACCGCTTTTACGACAACCTACGCCTAAGCCAAGATCTGCGCGACTTGGACTACAAGCACAACAAAGGCATCAAAGAAGGACTTATTGCAGAAATCGCCGCCCTGGCAAACAAAGAATGGAGTGCCGCTGTAGGCAAGGAACTTCAGCGACTGCATGCAGGTTGGAAAGAAGTGGGGCCCGTTGCCCTAGAAGACAAGGAGACCTTGTGGGACCAATTCCGCGATGCCTCCAATGTCTTGCATGAAAAGCGTCGTGCCAAACAAGATATCGCGAAGGCGGCAAATGATGAGCGTCTTACACAAAAAGAGACATGGGTCGCAGCGCTAGAAATTCTTGCTGCCGAAGGCGCCGGAGAACATGGCAACTGGCAAAAAATGACCCAGCAGGCCAAAGAGCTTCGTGAAGCGATGGCCAAAGTCGGACGCACTTTTGGTGGATCAAGCGATACCCTATGGGACCGATTCAAGAAAGCGGAAAAAGCGTTTTTCAAAGAGCGCAACCAATTCTATAAAGGAAGAAAATCCGCCATCAAAGATGCCTTAGAGGCAAAATATGCCTTGGTAACACAGGCAGAAGCAATGGCCACAAGGACCGATTGGGTAGAAGCGTCAAAAGATTTGAAGCGACTGCAAGCAGATTGGAAAAAAACAGGCTTTGTTCCACGAAAAGATTCCGACAAGGCCTGGAATAAGTTCCGAGCTGCGTGCAACACCTTCTTTGATGCCATGCGCTCTGAGCAAGGGGAATTCCGCTCTGCGCAAAAAGGGGAACGCAAGAAGAATGAATCTTCCATGAATGCTCGTCAATCCGTGGAGCTAGCGAGCAAGGAGCTTTCTCAGCTTGAAAATAACATGGGATTCTTCCAATACGCAGATCCAAAGAGCCCGATCGTCCAAGATGCCATGAAGAAGGTAGATGCGGCGCGTAAGACGCTTGAAAAAGCAGAAGCAGCCCAAGACAAACTTCGTCGCGCACAACGTGCCGAGACCAAGAAAGCGGAAGCCGCTGCACAATCCGATTCGGAGAATGCAGCAGAAGCGCCAGAAGCGCCTCAGGGATAAGCTATGGACTTTCGGCTTCAGAGCCCTTTTAAGCCGACCGGTGACCAACCCAAGGCCATCGAGGCCCTGACGCGTGGTATTTTGGAGGGGGAACGACAGCAGACCTTACTGGGCGTTACAGGCTCTGGCAAAACGTTTAGTGTGGCGAATGTGGTGGAGCGCATTCAACGCCCCACCTTGGTGCTAAGTCATAATAAAACCCTAGCCGCGCAGCTGTATCAGGAATTTAAGAGCTTTTTCCCTGACAATGCGGTAGAGTATTTTGTCTCCTATTACGACTATTACCAACCCGAAGCCTATATCCCTACGACCGGAACCTACATTGAAAAGGACCTCCAAATCAATGATGAGATTGAAAAGATGCGCCTCAGTACGACCTCCTCGCTGCTGAGTGGACGTCGAGATGTATTGGTCGTCGCCTCCGTTTCTTGCCTCTACGGCATGGGCAATCCGGAGGCATTCAATAGTCAGGTGGTACAGATTCAGGCGGGCCAAAAGATTGCGCGTCAGAAGCTCTTGCATCAATTTGTACAAGCCCTGTATGCCCGCACAACTGGAGAATTCAAGCGCGGCAATTTCCGCGTAAAGGGCGACACCGTAGACCTCTACCCTGCTTATGGAGAATTGTTTTACCGAATTCTCTTTTGGGATGATCAGATTGAACGGATCGAAGTATGGGACCCCGTCGCGATGGAGCGTCAAGGCACCTTAGAAGAATTGCGTGTTTTTCCTGCCAATCTATTTGTCACCACACCCGACCAGCTCAATCGTGCGATCAAACACATCGAGCTGGACTTGGGCGAGCAGGTGCAACATTTTTACAACACAGACAGACCTTTAGAAGGCAAACGTTTAGAAGAACGAACCCAGTTTGACCTAGAAATGATCCGAGAACTCGGTTATTGCTCTGGGATCGAAAACTATAGCCGCTACCTAGACGGCCGACAACCCGGCACACGCCCGTTCTGCCTGCTTGACTACTTTCCTGAAGACTATTTATTGGTCGTAGACGAGAGCCATGTCACGCTGCCACAGGTGCGCGCTATGTATGGTGGGGACCGTTCACGCAAAGAAAATCTAGTAGAATTTGGTTTCCGCTTACCCGCCGCCATGGACAACCGGCCACTCAAATTTGAAGAGTTTGAGACCCTGCAAAACCAAGTCCTCTATGTCTCCGCCACACCTGCAGACTATGAGCTTGAACGTTCTGAAGGGATTGTGGTGGAACAGCTCATACGCCCAACAGGACTGCTTGACCCCATTATTGAATTGAGGCCCCTCGAAAACCAAGTCGATGATCTGATGGAAGAGGTGCGATTGCGCGCCGAAATAGATGAGCGGGTGCTGGTGACCACCCTGACCAAGCGTATGGCAGAGGAGCTCACCAAGTATTTTACACGCTTTGGTATCCGCTGTCGATACATCCACTCAGATGTCGAAACCTTAGACCGCATTCAAATTATGGATGACTTGCGCGCAGGGCTTTTTGATGTGTTGATTGGCGTCAACCTCTTGCGCGAAGGATTGGACTTTCCGGAGGTGAGCTTAGTGGCTATTATGGACGCGGATAAGGAGGGTTTTTTGCGCTCTGAGCGGTCCTTAGTTCAAACCATTGGCCGAGCTGCTCGTAATGTGAACGGCAAGGCCATCTTTTACGCCGACAAGATCACCAACAGCATGGCCCGTACCATGTCCGAAACAGAACGTCGACGCGGGGCACAGCAAGCCCACAACGAAAAGCATGGCATCACTCCGCAAGCGATTGTAAAAGAAAGATCTAAGGCCTTTGCCAACCGGCATGAAGAAAGTGCACAACAAGACACGCAAAGACAAATCCTGAAAGAGACCCGCGCTTCGATGCTCACGCCGGAGCAATTAGCCAATCGTATTGTCGAAACCCGAAAGGCCATGGAAGCGGCCGCTAAAGATTTAGATTTTATCAAAGCCGCTCAATGGCGGGATGAATTAGTCTCTCTGCAAGGCGTTAGGGGTTAAGATCACCCGTTGCGCACCTTGGTGATCAAGATGATCGAAGCCAAAAGCAACGTGACCGCATTGGCTGCCGTCATGGGCACATCCCCTAGGAATAAGCCATAGACCAACCAGCAGGCAATGCCAACGGTAAAGAGTATGTACATCCAAAGGCTAATGGAAGCGGTATCTTTTGTGCGTATCACCTTGACGGCTTGCGGTACAAACGACACCGTGGTTAAGGTTGCGGCTACCCAGCCTACCCATTCCATCTATTCACCTACTTTGACTAGTTCTACATCAAAAATGAGCGTCGCATTTGGCGGGATAACGCCTCCTGCACCTTGTGCGCCATAGCCCAAATCCGAAGGGATCATAAAGCGTGCCTTGCCGCCTTCTTTGAGCAACATAATGCCTTCATCCCAACCTGGGATGACACGACCCACACCAATGGGGATAGCAATAGGCTCTCCGCGCTCGACGCTGCTATCAAATACTTGACCGTTGGTCAAGCTACCCGTGTAATGCACCTTGACATTCTGACCCGTCTTAGGTTGTGGTCCTTTTCCTTCCACGTCCATCCGATAATGGAGTCCAGAGGGGGTGGCTGTCATGCCTTCAGTTAAAGATTTTAACGCTGCAGCCTGTGCTGCCTTTGCTGAGGCTTCACGCTTAATTTGACCGGCCATACCCAATTCAAAAGCCGCTTGCGCATCAAACGCTTCTGCTGCTGCGCCTACCGCAATGATCTCAATCTTGTCAAGGCCATCATTTTGCGCAATCACATCCACGACCTCTATACCTTCCTTTACACGACCAAAAACGGTATGCTTTCCGTCAAGCCAGCCGGTTTCAACGTGGGTAATAAAGAACTGCGAGCCATTGGTTCCAGGTCCGGCATTCGCCATGGATAGGACGCCTGGTCCGTCATGTGTCAACGTGTCTACAATTTCATCTGGAAACTGATAGCCCGGTCCACCCGTCCCACGACCATCGGGGCAACCCCCTTGGATCATGAAGTCTGAAATCACGCGGTGAAAAACCAACCCATCATAGTAAGGCACGCCCGCCTCTTTGGATTTGTTGGGCATACTGCCTTTGGCCAGCCCAACAAAGTTGCCCACCGTCATCGGGGTTTGTTGAAAATGAAGTTCTACCAAGATAGATCCCTTGGTGGTGTGAAATTTGGCGTATAAACCGTCTTGCATCTGAATTAATATTAGCGGGCACCGAGACCCATGCGAAAGAAAAAAGCGCCGGCCACTTGGGCCGGACGCAGAAGATTTTTATTTGAAATGACTGCAGTTACCCTGCTAGATGAACATCACTTAGTGCGCACACTGGATGGCTTCTACCCATATATCAAAAACCAAGGTGCTTCCAGGAGGAATAATATCTCCTGCGCCTCGGTCACCGTAACCCAAAGCAGGTGGGATGATCAACTTGGCCTGTGTTCCTTGCTTTAGTCCCACCAACCCGCGCTTCCATCCTTCAATCACACGACCTTGGGGTCCTGCCACCACGGGGAACGCACCATAAGGCTCACGTTGTGGCGTGTAGGTGCCAAACTTTTGGGCTACTTCACGCACCGAGCTGTCAAAAGGCTTTCCGGTAGATAGGTAACCTGCATAGTGCACGCTGACTTGGTCGCCTTCATGAATAACGGGACCCTCTCCTTCGGCCATGATGAGCAACTTCAAGCCATCGCCTAAGTCACGCGATTTGGTGACCCATTTGTCATATAAAGGCTCATACACATCCGAATTTACATAGCCTTCACCCTCTAACCAGGTGTAGGCTACTGCCCTCTCTTCGCCTGCTTTAGAGGCCGCCTGACGCGCTTGAATCGTGGCTTCCTCCAACTCCTTGCGTTTGATCAAGAAGGTAGCGGGTGCATCAAAATCTTTGGCTTCTTTCCCGACACGATAAATCTTCACATTCATCGTAATCGCCTCATTGGGTACATTGGTTTGCGGGTTTGTAGCCACTCGTGCCATTTCCGCAATCTTCTCGCCCCCTAGGACAATTTGCCCAAAAACAGAATGACGGTCATCTAACCATGGCGTAGCCACTTCCGTGATGAAGAATTGTGAACCATTGGTATTGGGTCCGCTGTTCGCCATGGACAAGATTCCAGGGCCACTGTGACGTAGATCTGGATGAAACTCATCGGGGAAAGAATAGCCTGGATCCCCTTCACCTGTACCTAGCGGGTCTCCGCCTTGGCACATAAACTGAGGTATCACTCGGTGAAACGTCAAGCCATCATAAAAAGGCTCCCCGCGTTTCAGTTTGGTTTCAGGATGATTCCCCTCTGCCAAAGCCACAAAATTGGCTACCGTCATAGGTGCTTTGTCCATGTCCAAACGCAATAGGATGTCTCCTTGGGTCGTTTGGAACAATGCGTAAAGGCCATCTTCGACCTTCGCCTTTTCACCATTTACTTTAATGGCGGGGGTTGCACCACAGGCCACTACCATGAGGGCGACTAGTGCAAGAGCTGCGAAACGTTTCATGTGGTTCATTTGATTTTATTGAAGAATACGAAGGTAATACACCAAAGGGGTGAGCGGAGGGATATCCCCAAAATCACCCGCTAATCCATGCGCAAGATGTGCCGGGACAATGCAAATGAGGCTGTCCCCCATGTGCGATTGGATCAACGCTTCTTGCACCCCCCAAATCACATCATTGTCCCGAAGAACGGACAATTCCTGTTCCAAGCCTTGACTAAATACCTGTCCATGGAGTCCGTGGACATGGCTTCTGATGCGCACGCGCTGTGCTGTATCTAACAGTGGCGCGGTAGCATCAAAGGATTGCCTCCAGACATACAGACCTGTTCCCGTAGGCGTAAAAGGGATGGCGCTAGAATCCATAAAAGTGTGTATGTCTAAACGCTCTGCTTCCAACGCAGCCCGGTTTTGGGCGATCAATCTTTCACGCATTTCATGCACGCTTAAAGGCGTCGAGGCTTGTTCTTCCTTGGCTTGCGGAGTGCAAGAAAAGAGAACCCACCCAAACAGCATCATTCCGAAGAAAGAAAAATACTTCATACCGCTAACCAGGTTGAAAGGGTACTGCGCAAAGCGGTTAATGTCGCCTCCAAGTCAAGGTCAGAACGGCCACCAGCAGCATGGACATGCCCTCCCCCTTGCCAATGCTGGCGGGCAAAGGCGTTCACATCCACAGATCCTTTGGATCGAAAGGAAAGCTTTACTTGGCCCTCTTGGTCTTCTCGCGCAAAGACTGAGACCGAGACGCCCTCAAGACTCAAACCTTGATTCACGAGACCTTCCGTGTCCCCCGGCACATAACCGCAAACTTGTAAATCCTCCGCTTTGAGATGCACCAGAGCGGCTTTGCCTCCTGCTAGGATTTCGAGCGAAGTCAACCCGCGTCCCCATAGTTTGAGTCGACTCACCGGATTGGCGTCAAATAAACGTTCATGAATGCGATAAGGCTCTGCACCCGCCGTCATGAGTGCCGACGCCGCAGCAAGGGTAGCCGGTTGTACACTTGGAAAACGGAACGAGCCTGTATCCGTGATCAAACCCGTCATCAAACAATCTGCAGCCGCCACATCTAGCGCACCCCCATCCGCCGCAATAAAGTCATAGACCATTTCGGCGGTAGAGGATTTGGTCGTTTGACTCACGATATAGTCATACCCTGTATCCGGTGATTGATGATGATCGATGAGTACTTTGAAGCCTTCAAATAGTTCAATCTTGCTCTGCATCGACTCCCCAACGCGTGAGGCGGTATTGTAATCTAAAGAAAAAAGACCTTCTGACGCGGCAAAAATGGCGTCTGCCTTCGCAGTATTGTCGGCATAACAATGGACAAATGCAGCGGCATATCCTGGCGTGTTTTGCAACGTAGCGGAAGGCGTATTTGGAAGGACTACCTCTACACTGTGCCCTTGCCCACGCAGGTAATGCGCTAGTCCAAGAGAAGCCCCAATGGCATCTCCGTCAGGATTCCAATGGGTGGTGAGAACAAGTCGATGCGACTTCTGTGCGAGTCGCTTTGATAAATCAGTGTAGGGCATAGGAGGGTCTGTGGGTGTAAATTTCGTAATTTTGCCGCCGAAAACCAGAAATAATCCTATGAGCAACCGCACCTTTACAATGATCAAGCCCGATGCCGTCGAAAACGGACATATCGGCGCCATCCTCAACATGATTAACGCAGCAGGCTTCCGCATTGTTGCGATGAAGTTGACACAACTTAGTCGCCACGAAGCGGGTCAATTCTATGCTGTACACAAAGAGCGTCCTTTTTACGGTGAATTGGTTGAGTACATGACCTCCGGACCGATTGTTGCGGCCATCTTAGAAAAAGACAACGCCGTAGCGGACTTCCGAACCTTGATTGGCGCCACCAACCCAGCGGAAGCTGCAGAAGGCACTATCCGCAAGCGTTTTGCCACCTCTATTGCAGCCAATGCCGTTCACGGTTCAGATTCGGACGAGAACGCCGCCAATGAGGGCGCATTCCACTTCTCTGGACGCGAGCAATTCCATTACTAAGCTTTTTTTCACGCGCCATGCGCGCATTATTTTACCGGCTCTTCGAAAGGGGAGCCGTTTTTTTTGCAGCAAAAAGAGATAGGATGATGCCTATATGCCTCAGCGCAAGGCAAGGTCTTTCAGGACGATTTGACCCGCAAGGGCCTCATTTAATGCTTCGAGCAACCGCGTGCGCTGAAAACTCAACTCATGACGCAGCGAATCTGAGCTGCAATGCACATGGAGCACCTCTTGATGTAAGCTAAAGCTGCGGACCTTTTGCGTAGCCCCTTCCCCTAGTAAACTGCGCCATGCATTTTCTACCAAAGCCAAACGATAGGCAGGTTTGTCCTTGAAGGGTGCCGTTAGATCCCCAAGTGCTTGTTGAATGGATTGCAATTGAGGTTTTTTCATGGCTTAGGTCCTTTTTCCGGGGCAGCCGCATGCGGCCCTACTCTCCCCGTTTCCGAGGAACTCAAATCAAAAATTTTTGCCTCTTCATTGACCGCCTTGACCATATGCTCGGTCCTCTCAGGGTGCGTATCCGTGATAAAAATTTGGCCAAAATGATGCTCATTGACTAGGCGGATGAGACCTTCCACTCTTTGGGCATCCAATTTGTCAAAAATATCATCTAACAAAAGGATTGGCTTTAGTTGCAAAGCCTCTTTGAGCGCATCAAATACTGCCAATTTTAGCGCCACTACATACGATTTCTGTTGACCTTGAGAACCGACGCGCTGGAGCGGCTCTCCATGCAGGGTGAAGACCAAATCTTCCCGATGAATTCCGGCTGAGGTGTATTGCAAGACACGGTCTTTGGGCAGGCGCTCCGCCAGGACCTCCTCCATCGAGGCCTCCAAGAGGGGCGATTTGTAGGTGATCCCTACCTGTTCTTTATCCCCTGCCATCCATTGATAATAGTGGGCCAGACGCGGGGCAAAGTCTTCAATAAAAGCGGCACGCGCAGCATGAACAATCGGCGCATGCTGGCACAGCTGCAAGTCATACAAGTCGAGCATGTCGGCATCAAAAGTCCGATTGGCCGCAAAGTATTTCAGCAGCGCATTCCGCTGGGCTAAAGCCCGGTTGTAGTGCACTAATGCATCCAGGAAACTTTTGTCTGATTGGGCAATGACCGCATCCATAAATTTCCTTCGGGCTTCACTTCCTTCCGTGATAAGGTCGCGATCAGAAGGAGAAATCATCACCACGGGGAAGCGTCCTAAATGCTCCGCCAAACGGGGGTATTCTGCATCATCGGCTTTAAAAACTTTTTTCTCCCCGCGTTTGAGGCCACAGTACATCGGCGTCAATTGTTCGCCAACGGCCATCCTACCTTCCACCACAAAGAAGGGTGCATCAAACTGAATACAATGACTATCGGTCGTATGAAAATAACTTCGCGTCATGCTCAAGAGGTGGACCGCATCCAGGATGGTGGTCTTGCCCGCTCCATTAGAACCCACCATGGCATTGAGTTTTGGGCCAAATGTAAAGTCCGCTTGCGCGTGGTTTTTGAAGTGTACCAACCGAAGATCTTGAAGAATCACATCCTGCATTTGGTAAAAGTACCGCTGAACTATCCTTTTGGCTATCTTTGGCGGCCTATTTCCATATCATTTCCCTCCCACCATGGCGAAGAAAAAAGAATTCGATCTGATTGAAAACCCCGGAGCAGTTGTTGAAGCAAGCATCGGTAAAGTTGAATCATTTGTCAATACCCACAAGCAACGCATTACCCAAGTTCTAGGGGGTGCTATAGCTGTATTCGCCTTATTTTGGGCGTATAACTTCTTCATTGCTGCCCCAGCAGAAAAAGAAGCGCAAATCGCGCTTTATCCTGCGCAGAAGGCTTTTGCACAGGATTCATTGAAGCTTGCCCTGAATGGCAACGCCGATCAACTGGGCTTTTTGGATATTTTGGATGAGCATGGTTCTACTAAAGCCGGCAACCTTTCCGAGTACTATGCAGGTCTATGTTACTTAGGTCTTGGACAATCCGAAGAGGCAATTGCCCATTTGGATGCGTTCAGCAGCCATGACGGCGTGTTAAGCGCAGTGGCCATCGGTGCCATTGGTGATGCCTTTGCTGACCTCAACCAACCGGAAGAAGCACAAGAATATTACAGCAAAGCCAGTAAGGAAGAAGCAAATAACTTTTTGACCCCTTTCTTTTTGTCTAAGGCGGGAAGCGCAGCTGAAATGAATAGCGACTATAAAGCCGCTTTGAAGTTTTACAAGCGCATCAAGGCAGACTTCCCTACGTCTAGTGAGGCAGCGGATATTGATGCCCTGATCGCGTATTCAGAGGCAAAGCTCAACAACAAATAAGATGGCGACCGCGCAACGCGGATCAGTCGACCTTCAAGGCATTCCTTCTGCTAGGGGCAAACGTTTTGCGCTTGTCGTCTCCGAATGGAATCGCCATATTACGGATGCTTTAGCGCAAGGCGCGACTCAAACACTCGATCAACTCGGTGTAAAGCCGGAGGATGTAGAGAAATTTGCTGTTCCAGGAAGTTTTGAGCTTATTCATGGTTGCCGCGTGGTGGCTTCTTCCCTAGAATACGATGCCATCATTGCCATTGGTTCTGTTATCCGGGGCCAAACAGCCCACTTTGATTTTGTGTGCCACGGGGTAACCCACGGCATTGCAGAGTTAAACGCACATGGCCAAACCCCCGTCATTTTTTGTGTTCTCACCGACGACAATGAACAGCAAAGCTTGGAGCGCTGCGGCGGAAAACTAGGCAATAAGGGCGACGAAGCGGCCATTGCCGCTGTGAAAATGGCCCAATTCTGAGGCAAAACGATAGACCTTAGTCCGGTCTTTTCCTTGATATTTGCGCCTATGGAACTTGATGCTACCGCGCTTGTAAACGCCCAGACATGGTTGAATAGCCCTATAGCTGCAGAAGATGCCGCCGTGATTGCGCATTGGATGGCGCATGACCCAGCCATGCTCAACGAAGCATTTTATACAGACTTAGAATTTGGCACGGGTGGTTTACGTGGGATCATGCGCCTAGGTTCTAATGGCATAAACAAATACACTCTTGGGTTGGCCACGCAAGGCCTAGCGCAGTATATCCGTCAACAAGGGATTTTGCAGCCCAAAGTGGCCATTGCCTATGATTCACGTAATCAAAGTGACACACTTGCCCTAGAGGTCGCCCATGTTTTAACGGCCAACGGGATTGACGTCCTTCTCTACCCCGCATTGCGGCCCACTCCCCAACTGAGTTTTACCGTGCGCCACTTTGGATGCACCGCCGGAATCGTCTTGACCGCCTCGCACAATCCAAAAGAATACAATGGGTATAAAGTATACTGGAACGACGGGGGACAGCTGGTCCCACCTCAAGACAAAGAGATTCTTGCTGCGGTGCGGTCAGTAGGTCTCGCTGATATTCAATGGGCGGCGCAACCTGCTTTGCTTCACTACTTGGATGAGACGGCGGACCAAGCCTATTTGGACCAAGTCAGCACGCTTTCCATGAACAAAGAAGGCAACGCAGGACTCAAGGTGGTTTTTACCGCCTTGCACGGCACCTCCATTACTATGGTGCCAGCCGCATTGGAAAGGTTTGGCTTTGAACAGGTACATATCTTGGCATCGCAAGCCACCCCTGATGGAAATTTCCCTACCGTGCACTCTCCCAATCCAGAAGAGCCCGCTGCCTTATCTCTGGCACTTGAAAAGGCACAATCCATCGGATCCGATATGGTCATTGGCTGTGATCCTGATGCGGATCGAGTGGGCATTGCCGTCCGGGATGAGGAAGGTGAACTTATAGTGCTCAATGGAAACCAAGCGGCATCCGTTTTAGTTGACTATGTCTTGCATCAGCACAAAGCGCAGGGCACGATGCCCGCAAAGCCCTTTGTCGCCAGCACCGTGGTGACAACGCCATTACTAGATCGGATTGCGGGTGATTACGACGTACCCACCTACCACACGCTTACAGGCTTTAAATGGATCGCCGATCTTATCCGTCGTTACGAAGGCCAACAAACCTTTACCGTCGGAGGAGAAGAATCCTATGGTTACTTGGTCGGAGATTTTGTCCGTGACAAGGATGCTGTATCCTCTTCCGCGATGCTCGCTGAAGCCGCAGCTTGGCACAAGGCCCGCGGCTCTAGTTTTTACCGCCACCTCCTCCAACTCTACGTGCAACATGGAGTTCACCATGAATCCTTGCTCAGCGTGACCAAAAAGGGACGTGAAGGCGCAGAGGCCATAGCCGGTATCATGGAGCGTTTTCGCAGCGATCCACCTTCCCAGTTGGCGGGCATCCCTGTGGAGGCGGTGATGGACTTCAAAACAAGGACCACCACCTATTTGGCAGATGGACGCCAGGAAGCCATTGACCTTCCCAGCTCCAATGTGATTCAGCTTCGCTTGTCCAATGGCGACCGGGTCACCGCCCGTCCAAGCGGAACAGAACCAAAAATCAAATATTATTTCTGTGCTTTAGGTCCCCACCTAGATCCTGGGCAGCCTGCGCAGCAATATCGCCACCTTAAGCAAGAACTAGAAGCGCGTATTGCCGCTTACACCGGCGTGATAACCGCACTATAAAGGACTTTGCGTTCTTGCTGTCCGACAGTACCTTAAGGGCATGAAACGCTGGTTGCTCCTTCTTATGGCTTTATCTCACGCAGTGGCTGCCCAATCCTCTTGGGGAGGCGGGGTAGATCCTCTCCACATGTGGAATGCCCACATTGTGTTTAGCGAAACACATACCCTTCATTTTCAGTTGGAAGTCTTGGCCGACCAAGACTTGCCTGGGGGCAAATCCATCGCCATACTCAATGGAGATGAACGCTTTCCGCTCACCTATAGGGGATATGACAAATCCAGAGAGGTCTGGATATGGGATTTCCCCTTTCAGGCCTCTTTTGCTTTGATGGATGACGATCACAAGGGGGGGGACTTTATAAAGACAGAAACCGGAGAACACTTTCCTTTTACGGCTGAACCTGCCTCTGTCTATGAAGGGGATGCACCTGTCCTCCACAAACGCTTTCCAGAGGATGACTTTGGATCTACCCGTTTTAACAGTCCAACACACCCATTAGCGGAGCGCTATGACCTTCGTTTGAGCGCAGGTCAAGATAACGAGGTCCATGCGGTAGGCGAATTCTACACGGATGTTACTTCTGGTGAGATTCGGGGGAGCATTCTTACTCAGACGGGTGATTACCGCTATTTGGCCGGGAACCGTTATGGCAACCGAGTCTGGCTCAGCACTTTTGACGGCATCCATAGCTATACCTTCTGTATGGACATATCAGCGGATGGCCATGTAGCAGGAACCCATTATAGCGGTGCCACTTACCGCGAAGACTTCACCGGAATCCCAAATGCCGATGCCAGCCTTGACAATCCCTACAACATCACCAGCGCTTTGGTTCCCGGTCTTGACATCACCCTTCCGGACTATGCCACGGGGGTTGCCGTCCAAATACGAACGGGGCAAGGTCGCGTCACCTTGGTTCAGGTCATGGGCTCTTGGTGTCCCAATTGCTTGGACGAATCGGCCTTTTTCAAGGAACTAGCAGAATCCCACGATGGATTGGATATTTATGCCTTGGCCTTTGAGCGCTCCGACAACCGTGAAGTAGCAAAGCCCGCTATCGCCCGCGTAGCTACCTATTTAGACTTGCCCTACCCCATTCTCTTTGCGGGTAAAGCCGAACGCGGCGCCGTCGAAAAGGTTCTTCCTATTGAAAACTTTATCTCCTATCCTACGTATTTGCTTTATGACCGTCAAGGGAAACTTGTCGAAGTGCACGCAGGCTTCTCAGGCCCTGCTACTAGAGGCTGGAAGGCCTATTCGGAGGGGATGCACATGACTTTACAGCAGCTTTTAGAACCGCAGCTATAATGGCATCAGCTAAGCTCTTTAAGAAGCTCAAAGCCAAACCACCACGTGACCTCGATAAAGTGGTGCACCAACTGCACGAGGACGCTTTCCGCAAAATAGACTGTCTGGATTGTGCTAATTGTTGCAAAACTACGGGTCCTTTGTGGACTGATCGGGACCGAGCGCGCGTTTCCAAGCATTTAGGCATGAAGACGGCTACATTTGAAGCCCAATACCTCCGGGTAGATGAGGATAAAGATTGGGTGTTGCAGACCCTGCCTTGCCCTTTTCTTGGCGATGACAACGATTGTGGCATTTATGATGTTCGGCCCAAAGCATGCCGCGAATACCCTCATACGGACCGCGTCAAGCAACACCAGATCTTAGGCTTGATGGAGAAAAATGCCGCTATCTGCCCTGCGGTAGAGCACATCGTGGCGCGTATGGAGGAGCGCTTTCTTCAAGCTAGACCTTCCTCTGCGGAATCAGGGCAGCAAACAAGAGGACCGCGACGCAACCGATAAGGTTGTACCAGAGATAACCCAAATCCAGAAAACCCATCACATTGGCCATGTGCAGAAAAGCGACGGTCAATTGCGCCAAAATGCCCCCGTAAAAAACCTTGTTTTCGGGCAATTTGGGGAAGATCCAAGCACATACAAACAGGCCTAAGATGGGACCATAAAACAAAGAGCCAATCATATTGACCAATTGGATCAAGTTTTCAGCTAATGAAGCACTCAGAGCAACGCCTAGGGCGGCGATACCCCAACCTGCCGTCAGGACACGAGAGAAGAACAAACTCGGCGCCTCCTTCCAGCCAAAGACACTGCCAAAATCCAATAAGGTTGTCGCGGACAAGGCATTGAGTTCGGCGCTCGCACTGGACATGGCCCCCGCAAGAATCACGGCGAGTAAAAGACCTAGCATACCGGCAGGTAAAGACTGCAATGCCCAACCCAAAAAGACATAATCCGTATCCTTGGTTTCTAGCCCAGGATGTGCCTGCACTACGGCAAGGGTCGCCTGTTCCTTAAGCGACTGTCGTTCTGCTTCTAATTCGATCAAGCGAATACGGTGGGTTTCCTCTTGTGGATCCAATAAAAAAGCCTCGGTGGTTTCCTTTCTGTCGATTTGCATAGCGTGCCAGCCAGCCTCCAACTCTAGATGCGGTGGATCTACGGCCCATACTTTGGCAACAGCTGGGTTATGCCAGAGGGGTTCTGCGCGAAAATGCATCGTGGTAAATAGCAACAATCCCAAGCTCAGGATAAACAGCTGCATCGGGATTTTGATGAGACCTGTAAAGGTCATGCCGACCCGGATTTCTCGTAAACTCTTACCCCCTAAATAGCGACCAACCTGGCTTTGATCCGTGCCAAAATAGGACATGGCCAAAAAGAAGCCGCCTGCCAATCCAGACCACACGGTGTAGCGGTTGGCGGGATCTAAAGACCAATCGAGCATTTGGGTTCGGTCATACACGCCCATTAGATTCCATGCTTCTGGCAAGCCAACGCCGTTGGGTAGTTCCTCCACCAAAAAGTATGCTGCAGCAAAAAGGCCACTAAAAATCACCACCATCTGTGCGGTCTGCGTAACCCCCACGGCTTTGTAGCCGCCAAAAACGGTATAGGCGACCACGACGGTCCCGGTCACCAAAATGGTCGCATTCAGGTTCCAACCAAACACAGCCGAGAGCACAATGCCCGGTGCATAGAGCGTGATGCCAGCGGCTAGGCTACGTGACAGAAGAAATAAACTGGCAGCAAGCCAACGTACGCGAGACCCAAAGACGCGCTCCAAATACCCATAGGCTGTGCCCACACCTGCAGCCATGTAACGCGGAACCACCCACACGCCCAACACAAGCAAGGCGATAGGCATGCCAAAGTAGAATTGCACAAACCCCAATCCATCGGCAAATCCTTGACCCGGGGTAGAGATAAAGGTGATAGCTGAGGCCTGTGTGGCGATAATCCCTAGGCCGATGGTGGTCCAATGGCTTTCACGCTTCCCGGTTAAGAATTCAGCCCCCGTCGTCCTTTGTCGAGTGCGCCACATGCCATACAGGGCAATCACACCTAACGTGCCTGCTAGGGCAATCCAATCCAAAGACGGCAAACTACTTCCCATCCGCAGCTGTTTTGAAGGAGACAATATTGGCCAATATTCGGTACGCCCCAGGGACGCCTGCACGCCATTCACGGAAGAGCGAAAGTCCACAATAGGTGACTTGACCTTGGCCTGAAGGCGCCGTGATCCAGGCCCCTTGTTTCATCGTTTCACCTGGGTCTGCCCACTCGATCAAAGGAACAAATGCAGGATCCCATTCGCTGGCAAAGTAGAGCCCGCGTTCCTGTACCCAACCATCAAAATCCTTCAGAGACAACGCATTGGGATAGCGCATCATGGGGTGGAGGGCTGCCAATACGTGTACCGGGGTCTCCTCAACCGTCACACGGTCACGCCCTAGTTTGAAAGGAACCGGTCCCATATGGTCCGTCACCTGGTCGCGGGTGGCTGTATTGTACTGGATGACCAGATGTCCCCCTTCCTTTACCCAGGTGTCTAGCACCGAAGCCGCAGCGGCTAAACCCTGGTTGACATTATAGGCACGAATGCCCAAAACCACGGAAGTTAGTCCCTGCAAATCTGCCATAGTCAGCGTTGCAGCATCTAGAATTTTGACAGGAATACCCAACTGCGCCATGGCTTGAGGCGCGTCATCACCCGCCCCTTGGATATAGCCAACCTGGAGACCTTCGGGCAAATCAATATTTTCATACACAATAGGCAATGCGCCCGTTCCCCATACTGTTTGACGGGGAATATGATCATAGTTCAAATGCGTCGCGGTAAAAAGAGAGGCTTCGGATCCACGAAGGCGAAGGGTCAGCGCACTTTTACCGTAACGGTTTGATTTTGGTGTAAGCTCTATGGTTACATGCGCGACCGCTTGTCCCTCCGAAAATGACACCAGCGGAATGGATGAGATCTCGAATCCTTCACATTTTGCATCAAGAGCAACCGAAACTTCCCCTTGGGTTCCCCACCGATACAGCTGTAAGTCAATTTTTTTTGACGCCCTTTGGGTAAGTACTACGCACGGGACATCATAGCCCACTGAATATTCAGGCATCCATTGCACGGGCTGACGAATCTCCCCTTTTACCCGGTCAGCGCTTACATATTCAGGCTGCAGCACAATTACTTTGGCCTCACCCGCTTCTTGACGTGATAGCGTCAATTCGATAGAGGGCATGCGATGGAGGGAATCTTTGGATCTGAGTGTAACAGGAACTGACACACTTTGCATAGGCGCAACAAGCGTATCGAGCAACCCTTCCGATCGAATGTGGTAGGCATAGGCAGATTCATTGATCAAGGTGATTTTGGACGCCAATGAATCTACCCAATAAGCTGATTCTGCTGTCCACTCCGCAAAAATGCCTGGGCATGGCATGGGCGCATTAGGGGTAGAAAAGGTAGGGACTGTCCAATCCACGGGTTCGCCCTTGAGGAGTTGAAGGTATTCCGTTCGGCCCCCACGGTCGGTCATGCCAGCAAACCCTTGTGATTTGTGCATACCCCTAGCCAGCGTCCCAATTTCTAAGGAGGATTGCCCTAATTCTGGTATAAATCCTCCAATATTCAGTCGAATCAAGGAATCAGAGGTTGATGAGTCGTCTAGGTTTTGTGCCCACCAGGATGACGTATTCCAATACAAAGCCTTAGGGGCATAACCCCCTCGACGCCCCATCGATTGAAGGCGTTCAAAAGCACGAATCGCCAAAACCGCAGACGCTGTGTGGTGGCCATGACCGGCGCGTGCATCCGGTGGAAAACGGGTAACCATCACGTCCGGCTTGAAGGACTGAACAACCTCCTCTATCCGAGAAAGTACGGCATTTTCATCCCACTTTTCTAAGGTCTCATCCACGGTTTTGGAGTATCCAAAATCCGCAGCGCCTCCAAAAAACTGGGTTGCCCCATCGAGACGTCGAGCAGCATAGAGTTCTTCTTGACGAATGACCCCAAGTGCTTCGCCTAATTCAGGGCCAAGCATATTTTGCCCCCCCTCACCGCGCGTTAGACTCAAATAGGCAACCTCATATCCATTAAATTGAGACCAATGCGCTATCAGCCGTGTATTCTCATCATCGGGATGCGCTGCGATGTACAGGATACGCATCTTAACTGGACGCTGAGCTACGGCATATTGGCCCTCACTGGGGCTATGGTAATACGAAACGCCTTGCCCCACTAGTTGAAAACTTATGCAAGCCATCAGGCCCATATAGACCACGCCTTTCCTATCTTGACACTTCTTAAAAAAAATGTCTATGTTTTTTACACCCATGGCCAAATCTCGTTTTGGTTTTGTATTGCTTTTTTGCTTTGCTTCCATCCTGGCTTTTGGTCAACAAACAGAAACAAAATCCAGAGTAAAATTCCAATCTGGAACGTATGCGCTTCCTGCACTCTCCGAAGATACATACCAAGTGCGTACGGCAGGGGAACAAGGCATGCATCAATTGATCCGTGTTGTCGGAACCGACCATATCTGGACTTCATCCGAACGCCTTGAGGTGCAAAATGCAGGCATTCAAATACTGGGGTACTTGCCCCACCATGCCTATATGGTCATTTTGGATAAGCAGACGCCCCTGACGACCATGCAACAATTGGGCATCACCCATGTCTCGCCATTGTTGACCGAAATGAAACTATCGAGTCAGCTCCATACAGGCAATGTGCCTGACTATATCTGGGCAGGAACGCAGTGGGATGTCTACGTAGAGTACGCATTCAGTGAAGCAAGAATGAGTGTTTTGGCCCGAATTTCCGAATTTGGAGAGGTGCTCAACGAAACCAAAACGGGCATCAATGTGCGCATTGCGCCTGACCAAATTCGCGCTTTGGCCAGTCATCCTGCCCTCACCTACGTGCAGCAGCGCGAAGCGCCAGAAGAGCCAGAAAACCGTATTGGCACAAAAAACCATCGCAGCAATGCGCTGCGTGTCCCTTATGCTGGAGGACGCGCCTATGATGGTACTGGCGTCGTAGTGGGCCATGGCGATGATGGGGATATCGAGCCCCATATTGACTTTACGGGGCGTGTCCTTGCCAATAAATCAAGCCCTTCCTATGGAGCCCATGGCGACCACGTTGCCGGCACTATTTTTGGCGCGGGAAATCTAGATCCCGATGGGGAAGGTCAAGCACCCGGTGCACAGCTTGTTTATTATGACTACCCGGATAACCTAAATGACATTGATGTCGACTATGCGCTATATGGTGTGCATATCACGGCCTCTTCTTACTCTAATGGTTGTAATGCGGGATACACTTCCTTTACCCGCCAACTTGACCAAGATGTACGCGACCACTATTCCTTGATGCATGTGTTTTCAGCCGGCAATAATGGAACCGCCAATTGCAACTATGGTGCGGGAAGTGGCTGGGGCAACATCACCGGAGGCCACAAACAAGGTAAAAATGTTATAGCCACAGCGAACGTTGCCGGCAATGACGTCATTGCTGCGTCTTCTAGCCGCGGTCCGGCCCATGATGGCCGAATCAAACCGGATATTTCAGCGCTTGGAACCAACGTATACTCTTGCCTCTCACCGAATGATTATCGCAGCATCACAGGAACTTCTATGGCTTGCCCTGGTATTGCCGGTGTTATGGCACAATTGTACGATGCCTACAGGCAGAATAATAGCGGCCAAGACCCTGCAGGTGGGCTGATGAAAGCTTTGTTGACAAACAATGCAGATGACATAGGCAATCCTGGACCCGACTTCATCTATGGTTATGGGCGCGCCAATGCGCTGCGCGCTGCCAAGGTGATTGAGAATAATTGGTTTGTCGCTGATACCCTCAGTCAAAACCAAACAGACACGGTGACCATCACTGTTCCATCTGGATTGGGGGAATTACGCGTTATGTTGCATTGGACCGACCCCCAAGCATTAGTGAATGCCAGCACTGCATTGGTCAATGATCTTAATGCATCCCTCAAATTAGATGCACAGACTTGGAACCCATGGGTGCTTAACCCCACACCAAACTCTGCTGCATTAAACAGCCATGCTGTGCGCGCCATCGATAGCTTGAATAACAGTGAACAGTTCACCCTAAGCAATCCATCAGGAGGGTCCTACAAAGTTGTCATTCACGGACAGACTGTACCCCAAGGGCCACAAACCTATTGGGTTACCTGGACCTTTGTTGAACAGGATGTAGAGCTTACCTATCCCGTTGGCGGCGAAATCCTTCCGGCGGGCACAACGGTTCCTGTACGCTGGGATGCACCCGATGGTACGGGCACCTTTACCTTGCAATATGCGAATCAAGGAGGCGCTTGGACCACCTTTGCCACGGCCAATGCCAATGCGCGCCAAGCCAACTTTGCTGTCCCTTCAGGCGCTGGTGATAGCCTACTGGTTCGGATCACCCGCGGCACGCAAGGCGATACCGTCGATTACCGCATGGGCTATGTGGGTGTGCCAACCAATCTTAACAATGATTGGGCTTGTCCAGATTCTTTCCGCATCAGTTGGAATATGGTCCCTGGCGCGAGTGGCTATGTCGTATACCTTCTTGGTTCAGAATACATGGACCCTATTGATACGGTCACCACGCCTTGGTATGTCTTCCATAATATCAATCCTGCCCTTACCCAATGGTGGTCTGTTTCAGCGGTGACCTCATCGCAACGAGCTGGCAAAAGAGCCTTTGCCATGGAGAAGACCCCTGGATTGTCTGGCTGTATCTTGAACCATGATGCTATCCTAACCCAAGTATCCAGTCCCTCTGGTCAAATTCCCAATTGTCAAAATACCGCCGCATTGCCTGTCGCGATTAAGGTGACAAATGGCGGAAGTGACACGTTGTTTAGTGTTCCGGTAGCATTCCAATTGGGCAGCGGCGCTGTGGCGAGAGATACCCTCTTGGTTTCTATTCCTGCAACACAGAGCTACTCCTTTGTCTTTGGGCCCAGTATTTCCGCCACGGGATTGGGAAGCTATGGCGTCAAGGTGTGGACCGAATTGACCGGAGACCAAAACCACTACAACGACACCTTATTTACACAATTCCAAGTAGTCAACTCAGACTCTACCTATAACCTCCCCTATGTTGAGAATTTTGACAATTTCTCCAACTGTGGCACCGCAAACAACTGCGGTGGAACCGTCTGCGTATTAGGGGGCAATATGACCAATGCACTCAATGGGGTGGCCGACGACCACGACTGGCGGACCAATGCGACCGGAACCCCTACAGCAGGCACGGGTCCTAGCGGGGGGCATACTTCGGGTGGAGGATCTGGAGACAAGTATCTCTATCTAGAATCCTCTGGAACGTGTACAGAATCCATGGCCATGGTCACGACCCCTTGTCTGGACTTAACTACGGCTAGCTTGCCTGAGTTGAACTTCTGGTATCATATGCTAGGCAACAATATGGGCGAATTACATGTCGATATCCTCAGTCAAGGACAATGGAATATGGATGTGACACAACCTATTTCGGGCAACCAAGGCAGTAATTGGCTTGAAGCCTCTGTTGCCCTCAGTCCATATGTTGGTCAAGTCATCGTGGTCCGTTTCCGTGGCATCACGGGCACTGGACCTGCAAGCGATATCGCCATTGATGATCTATCCATCACCGAGGTAAGCACTGCACCCGTTGCAGGATTAGCCGTAAGCAACACCACTCCTTGTTTGAATCAAATGGTCGAATTGTTTGACCAAAGTGTCAGTAGCCCAAATCAATGGGCTTGGAGCTTTACGCCTTCAACTGGGGCAAACTTTGTCAATGGCACCTCTGCTAGCTCTCAGAATCCTCAGGTGGTCTTTACCGCTTTTGGCACCTTTACGGCGCAGTTGATTGCGACCAATACCTTTGGTTCCGACACCGCCATCAGCACGACGCCGATCTTGGTCAATGGCGGTGCACCCTTGCCCTTTAGTGAAGATTTCAGCAACTGGGTACCGAGTGATTGGGAGGTAGAAAACCCTGACAACAGCACTACATGGACGGGTCGAGTCGTCATTGGTGCATCTGGTTCTGCGACACAAACTGCCTACGTAGACAACTTCAATTACAATGCACCGCTCCAGGAAGATCATCTGATCACACCTGGAATTGACTTAACCGGGGCATCTATCCCAGCGCTGGTATTTGATGTCGCCTACACCCAATATAGCGCCTCCTATTCGGATGGTTTACGGGTAGATGTATCCACCTCTTGTGGTAGTAACTGGTTCGGAACGGGCTATAACAAGTCAGGGACAGTCCTTGCCACCACTGGCAACCTAACCTCCGCTTTCACCCCTCAATCTAGTGGGGTGTGGCGTAGCGACACCCTCTATTTAGATACGGCTATTTCGGGCCCAAGCGTGAAGTTCCGTTTTGCTGCTTTGAATGGCTATGGCAACAACCTGTACATTGACAATGTGCAGGTATTTGACTTTGGGGCCACCGCGCCTACAGCCGTTATCAACAGCTCTGCCAGCGCGTCCACGTGTAAGAATGACACCGTGATTTTCCAAGCTATTAACCCAGGCAATGCCTTAGCCAATTGGAACTTTGGTCTGGGTGCTACGCCTGCTAGCGCGTCTGGTCCGGGCCCGCATGCCGTGACGTATTTTACCGCTGGTCCAAAGTCGGCTATACTAGGCCTTACCAATGCAGGCGGTACGGGCTATGATACGGTGACATTCAATGTTGGCAACCCAGTGTTAGTCAACTTTACGTCGAACCAAGGTGCAAACCCGCAAGAGCGCGTCTTCCAAGATCTGTCTCAAGGCAATCCAAATCAGTGGTATTGGAATTTTGGCGATGGGGCAACCGCAACCATCCAGAATCCAACCCACGCGTACCCTGCTGCCGGAGGAGCCTATAACGTGAGATTTGCCGCTTTTAACAACTGTGGATGGGATACGACCACCAGTGCCCTCAATATTTCTGGTGTGGGACAGGATGAATTTATGCTTTCGCATTGGACCCTGTCACCCAACCCGGCAAATCAGCGTATGGTTCTTTCAGGCCCAGCAGGTATGACGGTAGACCGCGTCGAAGTGCTTGATGCCTTGGGCCGTGTGGTATACCGCGGCAAACTGCCTGCGGATGGCGCATTGGATGTTCAAGCCTACAGCGCGGGGCGCTACCTCGTGCGCCTATGGAGTCAAGGGGCGGCGCGTGTCCTTCCCTTTGTAAAACAATAACGACTGCTTCCTTGCAGAAAGCAAAACGCCAGTCCCATAGGGCTGGCGTTTTTATTTTTATCATATTTCATTCCGCTTAGTCCATGGCTTGCTTTGGCATCAAAGCCAGGCATAAGGTCATGAGGGCTCCATTGACCAAGATAAGCTCAAAGCCAAAGGTGTAGCCAAATTGCACTGGTATCCATTTGCTTAATCCAAATGTCAACAGGGGGCTTATAACCGCTGCAACGGGTATCATCCAGCTTGATTTTGGATTCCCCTTCATGGCCAATCCATAAAAGAACAAACCTAAAAGCGGACCATAGGTATAGCCGGCAGCCGTAAAGATATTTTTAATGATACTTGCATCAACAAAAGGTCTAGCCACAATAATCAAGGCCGCCACAGCTAGGGTCATCCCTACATGGACCCAACGACGCGTTTGCGTCGCTTCCTCTTCGGACTTGCGCTCCACCCGCAAAATATCCACACAAAAGGAAGTCGTTAAAGCCGTCAAGGCCGAATCAGCCGAAGAATAGGCCGCTGCAATTAACCCGAGGACAAACAGAAGGCCCACAATGGCTGGCAGGCCTTCAGATACCGCAACAGCAGGGAAAAGCGCATCACCATGCACATCCATTCCCATGGTTTGCGCATACACCGTCAGCAGCACGCCTAAAAAAAGAAAAAGCGCATTCACAACGATGAGAACACCTGAAAGGGTCAGCATATTTCGCTGGGATTCTTTTAAGGTTCGACAGGTTAAGTTTTTTTGCATCATGTCCTGATCCAATCCCGTCATGGCGAGGGTGATAAAAATTCCACCTAGAAATTGCTTCCAAAAGTTTCGGCCATCCTGGACATCAAAATAGAACCACCGCGTATCCAATTGGGCGTATGCCGCATCGGTGTCCATTTCTTTGAGTGCCCCATGCACAAAATAGATCGCCAAAACCAACGCCCCAAGCATCGCAAATGTTTGTAAAGTGTCGGTGAAAATGACCGACCGGATTCCTCCACGGTACGTATAGAGCCAGATGAGGGCAAGCGTCAATAAAACGGTGCTCCAAAATGGATATCCCAATGGATCAAAGACCAGCGTCTGCAGCACCGCTGCCACCAAATACAATCGGAAGGACGCGCCTACCCAGCGCGAAAGAATAAAAAACCATGCCCCTGTAGCATGGGCGGCGCGGCCATAGCGGGCATTCAGAAATCCATAAATCGTCGTGCTGTTCTCGCGATAATACAAGGGCAATAAGACGAAGGCTATCAGGGCATAACCGACCACATAGCCGAGGACCATTTGCATGTAGGCCAAGCCGGAACTCTCTACCCATCCTGGAACAGAGATAAACGTTACCCCGCTCAGCGAAGCGCCGATCATGCCAAAGCTCACCACATACCATGGAGATTGGCGATTTCCTGTAAAGAACGTTTGATTGTCACCACCTGCTGCAGACCAGCGCGCAACCAAAAGCAAGAGGGCAAAATAGGCGGCCATCAAGAGAAGAATATGGGTCGGTTCCATGGGGAAAGGTTCGTTCGGATTGAAGGTTCAAAGATGGCGTACTTTTACACAAATGGAACTTCCATCCAAATCTCTTGAGCGTGCCGTGCACGAATTAAGCCGTTTGCCCGGCATTGGGCGAAGGTCTGCATTGCGCTTGGCCCTGCACCTCATCAAGCAAGGACCGGAGCGTATTATGGATTTAGCCGATGGGTTAGAGAGCCTTGCGACCAACAGTCAGTTCTGTGAAGAATGTCATGCCATCACGGATCAGCCGCGTTGTTCCATTTGCCAAGATGACCGACGTGACCCACATTCTCTTTGCGTGGTCGAAGATATCCGCGATGTTCTTGCTTTAGAAAATACCATGGCCTTTAAGGGCCGATACCATGTGTTAGGGGGTCTCATTTCGCCAATGGATGGCATGGGGCCGAGTGACCTCACCCTGGAAGAATTGGTCCATCGTGCAGAATCCAATGGGGTCGAAGAAGTAATCCTAGCCCTAAGCTCGACCATGGAGGGAGATACCACAGCGTTTTACATCTACCGCAAACTTGCCGACCTCCCTATCCGACTTACGGCCATTGCACGGGGACTTCCCGTGGGTGACGCATTAGAATATGCCGACGAGATCACGCTCAGTCGCTCTTTTCAGCAAAGAGTTCTGTTTGAATCCACCCTCAACCGTTAACCGTCACCGACCGTGGATCTCTCTGTCATTATCGTCAACTACAATGTAAAGGCCTACCTGGACCAGTGTCTCCGAGCTGTGCGGCGCGCAGCCGTAGGCCTAGAGGTAGAAGTATTTGTCGTGGACAATGCCTCTTCGGATGGAAGCGTTGCCCATATCCAGGAACATTTTCCAGAGGTCATTTGTATTGCAAACCAAGAAAATGTAGGCTTCGGCAAAGCAAACAACTTGGCAGCGGCAAAAGCCCTAGGGGAGTTTGTGCTGTACCTCAATCCGGATACGGTGGTGGGTGAAACCAATTTTCATCTAGCCCTACAGCGCATGCGTGCACAACCCGAAATTGGTTCCATGGGCTGTAAAATGGTTGATGGCGCCGGGCAATTTTTACCTGAATCCAAGCGCGGCCTCCCTACCCCATGGGTTGCCCTCTTTCGGGTTCTCGGCTTGGCCACGCTTTTTCCGCGGCACCCCCTCTTTGCCCGTTACTATGCAGGCCACTTGTCCCATGACACATCGGGCTATGTGGACATTCATTGTGGCGCCTGGATGCTCATGCGTTCCAGCGTACTGGCCGAAGTTGGCGGGTTTGATGAAGCTTTCTTTATGTACGGAGAGGATATAGACTTATCCTATCGTGTATTGCAGGCCGGGCATCAAAATTTTTACTTGGCGGAGGCTCCGATTCTTCATTACAAAGGCGAAAGCACCAAGCATCATAGCTGGCGTTACATCAAAACCTTCCATGAAGCCATGTCCATCTTTGCCCAAAAGCATTTTAAAGGCCAAGCCATGGCCTACCGACTGCTCATTAGTTTGGGTATTTATGCCAAGGGGCTTGCAACGCTCACGCGTTCATGGGGACGCATCCTACTCCCCGTCCTACTTACCTTCATCTTAGGTTATCTCATGAGTGACTGGGTGAGTACGTATTGGGAACGCAACCACCGCTATGTGGAAGGGGGCGCCTATCCCGCGCGCTTAAGACAAATCTTCCTTCCTGCTTTTGCTATGACATGGACCCTCGGCATGGCTGCTTTGGGGGCCTTCCATAAAGCCACCTCCCTGCGTCGTGTATTAAGTTTCTTTCTCATGATCACGGGCATATTACTGGCAAGCTATGCACTGCTACCCTCGGATTGGCGTTTTTCGCGTGCGTTGGTTGCCTTGTTTTCCGTTGGGCATTTATTGGCCTTCTTTACAGTCCGATTGACCTTATCACCTCAAGGTCGACAAAGCTTCTTTTACCGAGGTTATGGCAAGAGTGAAGCCCATGTTGGCGAAGGATATTGGCCATTAGATCGACTGCCCTTGCGCATTCTTCATCTGCGCCCTAAGGTGCTGTATTTCCATCCTGAAAAGCTGACCTACCAAGGGATTATTTACAACATGGAATCTATAGCAACCCTTGTCCCCGATGGAATTCGGTTCCGGATGGTCTACCCAGAATGGACTCTCGGAAGTGACAGCCATGCTTTAGCTTCAGAATCCGCCCAAGGCGCGCTTGCCCTGCCGCGGATACGCAGACAAAAGCGCGCATTCGATATAGGGATTTCCTTATGCGCCCTTCTGTTTTTTCCGATTCTATGGCTATCAAAACGTGGAAGACATATTCTCCAAAATATTGCGGTGGTGCTGAAAGGAACCTCTACTTGGGTGGGTTACCAAGTGCCAGGCGACCACCTCCCTCCTTTGGTGCCAGGCGTCTTTACGCATGGCCCAGGGAAAGTAACCGATGAAATCGCCCTAGAATCAGACCAACGCTATGCGGAGCAATGGCGCCCAGAATTGGACCTTTTTGCCCTCTTCGGCGGGAGCTTTTGATGTAAATTTGCCGCACAACCTAGATGACCATGTTTGAATTAACCATGCCCAAGATGGGCGAATCCGTTGCAGAGGCTACCATTACCCAGTGGTTAAAGAATGAAGGTGATGCCATTTCGATGGATGAATCTATACTCACCATTGCCACGGACAAGGTGGATAGCGACATTCCTTCTCCTGTAAGTGGGATTTTGGTCAAGGTCCTCTTTGAAGAAAATGAGGTCATTCAGGTGGGACAAGTGATTGCGCATATCCAAACCGAGGGGGATGCCCCCGCTAAAACGGAAGCGGCTCCCGCAGCTGAAAGCGCCCCTGTCTCCGCCGTCCCTGCTGCACCTGAAGATGCAAGCCCGGAAAAAGCAGCAGCTTCCATTGCCGCATCCGCAGAATCTGTCAAGGCATCAACCGGCAATATTCCGCGCGAAAGCGAGGGTCGATTCTACTCTCCGTTGGTTCGCAGTATTGCGCAGGCTGAAGGTGTTATAGAGTCAGAGCTCAATACACTCCAAGGTTCTGGCCATGAAGGCCGGGTGACCAAAGGCGATTTGGTTGCCTATCTCAAAAACCGCGGAGCGACGCCAGCGGCATCCGTCGCTGCACCTGCCCCTGCTAGTCCCCTTACGGTAGCCCCATCGGCAGCTGCTAGTCCTGCGACAACGGGTCATGGATTTCATGCCCCTAAGCCCACCATCTTCCCTGGCGATGAATTGGTCGAAATGGACCGCATGCGCAATTTGATTGCGGACCACATGGTCATGAGCAAGCATGTTTCGCCACACGTCACCTCATTTGTCGAAGCGGATGTCACCAATATCGTATTGTGGCGCAATAAAGTGAAAGGCAGCTACGAAAAACGTGAAAACGACAAGCTCACCTTCACGCCCATTTTCATGGAAGCCGTGATCAAAGCGATCAAAGACTACCCCAATATCAATGTGAGTATTGACGGCAAAACTATTGTGAAGCATAAGCCCATCAACCTGGGCATGGCCACCGCTTTACCTAGTGGCAATCTCATCGTCCCCGTCATAAAAAATGCCGATCGACTGAGCCTTTCTGGGCTAGCCAAAGCCGTGAATGAGCTCGCCGAAAAAGCGAGAAACAACCAATTGGCTCCTGACGATATCCAAGGCGGAACCTATACCGTCACCAATGTGGGTACTTTTGGCAATGTGATGGGAACCCCCATCATCAACCAGCCTCAAGTGGCCATTTTGGCGTTGGGTGCGATCCGAAAAGTGCCCGCTGTATTAGAAACCCCCTCTGGTGATGTGATCGCCATTCGTCACAAAATGTTCCTTTCACACTCCTACGACCACCGTGTGGTCGATGGTGCTCTTGGCGGGATGTTTGTGCGTCGCGTAGCAGATTACCTAGAGCAGTGGGACTTAAACCGCGAGGTCTAATGCCGATCAAGCTCCATCGCCCGCTATGTGTATTTGACTTAGAAACCACGGGTATTCAAGTCGTCAATGACCGCATCGTCGAAATGTGCGTCATCAAGGTTGAACCCAATGGCACAGAAACAACCAAAGTATGGAGGGTGAACCCGGGTATAGCTATCCCCCCAGAAACAACGGCGATACATGGCATCACGGATGACATGGTGGCTAACAGCCCTTCATTCAAAGAACTTGCCTCAGAAATCGTGGCCTTCATGAAAGATTGCGATTTGGCTGGATACAATTCAAACCGATTTGACATTCCGCTCCTCGCGGAGGAATTGCTTAGAGCCGAAATGGACTTTGATTTAAGCAAAGTTCATGCAGTGGATGTGCAAAATATTTTTCACAAAAAAGAACAGCGTACGCTTACAGCTGCCCTTCAATTCTATTGCCAAGAAAAATTGGTCAATGCCCACAATGCAGAGGCAGATGTTCGGGCAACTTTGGACGTTTTGCGCGCGCAAATTGTCCGGTATGACGATTTGCCTGAAGATATTTCGGCCTTAGCAGCCTACAGTAATATGCACAACGCCGCAGACTTTGCGGGCTTTATCACCTTCAACAAGGAAGGTGAAGAGCAGTTTTCCTTTGGCAAGTACAAAAATCAAACGGTGGCGAGCGTTTTAACCAAGGATCCCGGCTATTATAGCTGGATCCAAAATGCTGACTTCCCACTCTACACAAAGAAAATTCTAACCGCTATTCGGGTTCGTTTAAGATGAAAATTCTCTGCATCGGACGCAATTACCGTGACCATGCGATGGAACTTGGCAATACTGTTCCTACAGAGCCTGTGGTTTTCTGCAAGCCGGATTCATCTATCCTGCAACCCAATTTCCCTTTCACCATTCCCCCATGGTCGAATGACATTCATCACGAAGTAGAATGGGTCATCAAAATTGGCCGAGTGGGAAAGTTTATCGAACCCGAATTTGCCTGGTCCTATGTGGATTCCATGACGGTAGGAATTGACTTTACCGCACGTGATCTCCAGTCTAAACTGAAAGAAAACGGACTCCCATGGGAAAAAGCGAAAGGATTTGATGGTTCCGCTGTACTTGGCACATGGATTCCGGGGCCTATTTCCCAAGGGCATCACAGTATCGCCTTAGAGAAAAATGGCCACCTCGTGCAGGCTGGTAATACGGTGGATTTCATCTTTCCATTGGAAGAATTAATTGCCCACGTAAGCCAATACTTCACCCTCAAAACGGGAGACCTCCTCTTTACGGGAACTCCCGCAGGCGTTGGACCCGTTTCCCCTGGGGATGAACTTGAGGCCAAATTAGATGGCAAAAGCCTACTGCGATTGAGAATTCGCTAGTCCAAACAGGCGAGTAAAAGTGTATATTTGAAGAATGCGGACATTCCCAAACACCACCTCGCAGGACATGAAACAACGCATTCGCCTCCTCCTGACTAGCATTGTGCTTGTCTCCTCCTGGGTTGCTATGGCTCAGACTAGCCCTATTACTGTGGTTTTTCACGAAAAATTTGACCCGCCTTCTGGGCCAGATTCTGTGACAAGTTTTCACACTACGGTGGGCACAACCATTCCTTACTGGAATGACACATCTGCGTACTCCGTATCGGCACCAAACAGTTACCATGCGAAAGTGGTTCCTTTTGACTCTGTCATTTTTGAAACAGATGCCTTTGCTACCACTGGTAACATTTTTGTTCGTCTGCAATTTGATCAAATTTGTAAGGTGCACTTTGGACAGCAAGCCTATATTCGAGTATCAAATGACAACGGAGCTACCTGGACCCGTCTCACGGGCACGCACTATCGCGGGAATTCTGGTGGCTTTCCCAGTACCGGTTATTTTAATGAATTATCCTATGCAAACCCCAATGCCTCTCCTTACTGGGGTGGATTAACTACAGGCGGCACTGGCGTTGCGCCTTCTGCCAGTTGGTGGGTAGGTGAAACCTTTGACATCTCAAGTATCACGGGTACCGGCCCAAGTGGCACATCTCAAGGTTTTGTCAATTGTAAAATTCAATTTATCCTCGAATACCGTTCTCCTTATGGGACGGCAAACCCCGCAGGTTGGTTTGTAGACAATGTCAAAGTTGAAGCAGCTCCTTGCGAACTTATTCCGCCCACCTACACATTTAATTTGACGCCACGACGTGAACCCATCGGCGCACGCTATCAATCAAGCCAAGAAATTAGACTGAAAGCCAGAGACTTAGAGTCCGGGGTAGACTCAGTCGTTCTCTATCACCGCCTCAATGGCGGAAGCTGGACTACCGTAGAGATGACACCCTCTATGTCCTCTTCTTGTCCTGATTCGGCAGAATATTTTCACACCCTGACCAACTTAGTG
>ERZ888423.233-NODE-233-length-59444-cov-8.970483_pt1 | contig 59444 bp, 52 predicted proteins | sample MGYA00520523_ERZ888423 | MGnify/ENA primary metagenome ERZ888423 (study PRJEB32303, sample SAMEA104408611) | aquatic metagenome | biome: Brackish water; feature: Pelagic; material: water | place: Baltic Sea | collected 2014-06-08T10:24:00 | depth 30,27 m ... | reverse complement strand
CTGACGAATCTCATGATGCGTCTCGACGAGCCCAGCTCCGGGCAGATACTGCTCGGGGGTGTTCCTATCGCGGAGCTCAACCCTGATGAGCTGCGGGCAGCAGTCTCGGTTGCCTTTCAAGAGAGTTTCTTGTTTGCCTCGAGCATTTCAGACAACGTCTCAATGGGCCGGGAGTTGACGCAAGAACAACTCGATGATGCGCTCGATCGTTCGCGTGCAGGCAAGTTCGTGGCCAAACTCCCGAAGGCTCAAGAGACAATTCTTGGTGAGCGTGGAGTGACCCTGTCAGGCGGTCAGCGCCAGCGAGTAGCTCTGGCGCGAGCTTTGGCTGGCGAACCGCGGGTGCTCCTGCTCGACGATGCAACCTCGGCGGTTGATCCGGTGATCGAGGCCCAAATTTTGGCGGGGCTTCGAAATAGCGACACCACGATGCTGATTGTTGCGCATCGCTTATCCACCATTTTGCTGGCTGACAAAATTGTTCACCTTGAGGACGGCAGGATTCGCGGCGAAGGAACTCATCAGGAACTCTTGGCCGACCCGGAGTACGCAGCGCTAGTAACGGCTTATGAGTCTGAAGAACTTCAAGATCATGACGGGCACTTTGCAGAAGATGCAGATCTAGAAGTCGACGCAACCTGGGGCGAGGCAATGCTCCACCTGGCTGATCCGGCCGATCCAGTCCACCCGGTCGACCCAGATGAGGTGACCGGATGAACGTGGTGAGCAATGCGACCGGCGACGAACTCGACCCGGCCGAGGTAAAAGCCCTCGAGGTGCTCAAGGCAGGAATCGCGGCGACACCGGAACTCAAAGTGGGTTTGGGCGTGTCGATCGGTATGGCTCTGGTCATGGCCATTGGCCGGATGATTATCCCTATCGCGATTCAGCAGATTCTTGATAAGGGAATCAACGATGGAAACCTCAACTGGAGCTTTGTGCTGACCACCTGTGCAATTGCCGCTATTGCAATGGTGGCGTTCGCAGTGCTCAACAGGTTTACGTATATGCGTTTGATGGTCACAGCTGAGAATGTGCTGTACGGCTTGCGAACCCGGGCGTTTTCTCATGTCCACAAGCTGAGCGTTGCCAATCACAATGAGTCGCGTCGCGGAATCATGGTTGCCAGAGTGACCTCGGACATAGAGACCCTTGCGCAGTTTGCATCCTGGGGTGCTGTGTCGTGGATTGTGAACCTGACCATCATTGTTGTGGCCGTTGGGGTGATTGCGCTCTACAGCTGGCAACTGGCAATTCTGACGGTTCTGGTACTGATACCGATTATCCCCATCCTCAAGACAGTGCAGCGCCGGCAGCTGCAGTCCTATGACGCTCTGCGTTCTCGAGTCTCGGACACACTTACCGAGATTTCTGAGACAGTCATGGGAATTCGCGTGATTCGTGCCTATGCAGATGCACCCGCGGCTCGTAAGCGTCTGCATGGAGCAATCGATCGGCAGTACCGAGCGCAGCTCAAAGCACGCTTCTTTTTCGCGATTATGTTCCCGATTTCGGACATCTTTAGCGGCCTGACGCTGGCCGCAATTGTGGGCGTTGGCGTCTGGTGGGGGCCAGGTTGGGGCTTGCAGGCCGGCACACTGATTGCGGTGGTATTTCTTGCCAATATGGTTGTGCAGCCCGTGGCAGAGATTGGCGAGGTGCTTGATCAAACCCAAACGGCGCTTGCCGGATGGCGCAAAGTCTTGAACCTGCTTGATGAGCCCATCGATGTTGTTGAGCCAGTCCCCGGATTTGAGTTGCCCGCTGGTGCTCTATCTGTGTCTGCCGTTGGCGTGAAGTTTGAATACGAGCCGGGTCATCCGGTTTTGCACGGAATCGATTTGCAGCTATCAGCGGGAGTCAACGCTGCGATCGTAGGAGAGACAGGTTCAGGTAAAACCTCGTTCGCCAAGCTTCTTGCTCGACTTGCTGATCCAACAGATGGGCAGATCCTGCTTGACGGAATTGATCTGCGAGAGGTCTCGCACGACTCCAGAGCTCGCGCAGTTCGATTAGTGGCCCAAGACGGGTTCTTGTTTGAGACCACGATTTTAGAAAACGTGCGATTCGGTCGGCCAGAGGCAACTGACGAAGATGTTAAACGGGCGTTTGCCTCGCTCGACCTGGACTGGTGGATCAACAGCATGCCAGAGGGCCTAGCTACTCAGGTGGGGGAGCGCGGTGACGCTCTGTCTGTGGGTGAACGCCAACTCGTAGCTCTTGCTCGAGCACAGCTTGCAGACCCCGGGCTGCTCATTTTGGATGAAGCTACATCGGCAGTTGACCCAGAGACTGAGCGAGCACTGTCACACGCGTTAGCAAAGCTGTCCGAAGGGCGGACCACAGTGAGCATTGCGCATCGCCTCTCCACTGCAGAGGCCGCTGATTTGGTGATCGTGGTTGATGACGGGCGGATCGTGCAGATCGGTACCCATCAAGAACTTGTCGCAGTAGGCGGCGTTTACGGTGGGCTGTACGAGTCATGGATCGGTAATACCCGGGCCGGCTGAACGCCTGCCCGACGGGTAAAATTTGGGGGTTTTTCGGGCTGCGTTTCCTTTCGACGCGCTCGGGTCGCTAGCCTCAGCTACGCCTTCGCTCAGTTGTCGCGAACGCGCAGTCCCTCGAATCGGTCGATCTTGTTTCGACCGCCTACCCGCAAGGAACCACCGTGGCAAAGACTCCAATCCGTGTAGCCGTTACTGGCGCAGCCGGACAGATCGGTTACTCACTGCTTTTTCGTATCGCTAGCGGCGCAATGTTGGGCGAGGATCAGCCGGTGATTCTGCAGATGCTAGAGATCACTCCGGCGCTTGGGGCACTCAAGGGTGTTGCAATGGAACTTGAGGATGGTGCATTCCCGCTGCTTGAAGAGATTGTTCAAACAGATGATCCAGACGTTGCCTTTGGTGACTGTGGTGCTGCACTGCTCGTTGGTGCCATGCCCCGTAAAGCCGGAATGGAGCGCTCCGACTTGCTCACTGCAAATGGTGGCATCTTCAAGCCTCAGGGCGCAGCGCTTGGTCGCTCAGCTTTGAAGGATGTCAAAGTTCTCGTTGTCGGAAATCCTGCAAATACCAACTCGCTGATTGCTCTGAGTAATGCCGCTGGCCTTGAGCCCGGACGATTTACAGCAATGACGAGGCTCGACCACAACCGTGCCATCGCACAACTTTCCGCAAAGGTGCATGCACCCGTGACCGATATCCGCCGGATGACCATCTGGGGAAATCATTCCACTACTCAGTACCCCGACCTGTTCCACGCAGAGGTTGCAGGGCGTCAGGCAGCGGAGATGGTCAACGATCAGGCTTGGGTCGAGAGCGAGTTCATTCCCACAGTTGCTAAGCGCGGCGCAGCAGTGATCGAGGCTCGCGGCTTCTCGTCGGCAGCATCAGCAGCGAATGCTGCAATAGAGCACATCCACGACTGGCACCTTGGAACTCCCGAGGGCGATTGGGTCTCGATGGCTGTTCCTTCTGACGGCTCCTATGGGGTGCCCGAGGGGCTCATGAGTTCATTCCCCTGCATTTGCAAGGACGGGAAGTACGAGATTGTGCAGGGCCTAGAGATTGACGAGTTCTCTCGTGGCCGCATCGATGCCTCGGTCGGCGAACTGATCGAGGAACGCGACGCAGTTCGAGAGCTTGGCCTGATCTAGGGCCTGACCTAGGGCCTGATCTAGGGGCTGATCTGGGGCCTGATCTAGGGGGCTGCGCAGAGGGGATCGTTCCCCATTGATTTGTCGCGTGTTGATTCCTAGGTTGGGACTGTGTCGATCAGCGCACCCCAACAGGCACTTGGCGCAGACCCAGATGAGTTGGAGCAATTTTCGGCACATCTGGTTTCGGTAGCTGCCCGCTTGGATCGCGTGAGCAGGCTGCTCGCAGGGGAGGTCCGTGATACCCGTTGGACTGGCTCTGCGGCGGTCAACTTCCGCTCCGAGTGGCGGCGGACCTATGAGCTATCCCTCCGGCAAGTAGCAGCAGCGCTCAGATCTGCTGCCGAGCAGATACGGGAACAAGCCCAGCAGCAACGCTTAGCGAGCAGCAGCGAATTGCAGTCGAGCGCGAGCGGAGCGACCAGTTCGAGAGGGGCCGCACAGGCGGCCGCACATGCGGCCCCACAGGCGACCGCGCAGGCAGCCGGGCAAGGTGGGTTGCAGAATCTCTATCAGGCTCATCGCCAGGCTATTGCCACAGAGTTGCAGTTGCTGCGCGCTCAACGGGCCGATTGGCTGAGCATGTCACTAGTTGGGGGTTTGCTTTCCGGGATCAGGTTCTTACCTTTTGATCCGCTGCAAGAGATCGATCAGAAGGTGGGCTGGTTGGAATCTTTGGCAGGGGAGCAGCGGCAGTTTCTGTTCTTTGATACCACCGGAGGTGGCCATGTTGCCGAGGTCTTTGGGCAACTCGACCAAGCCCAACATGTGACGGTCCTTGTCCCCGGCGTGTCTACTGATCCGAATGATTTTGCACGCCCAGGGAATCTGCCCGCAGCAAGGCTGCAGCTTGGTCATTCCGACACTGCAGCTATTCAATGGCTTGGCTATGACCCGCCGCACAACCTGCTTCAGGCTGGCTTCAACGCAGGGGTGTTCTCGCAGAGTTCTGCCCTAGCCGGGGCCGTGGCTTTGCAGAGTTTTGTTGCTTCTCTTCGCCGCTCGGGTGCACAGGACATCACGGTGATCGGTCACAGTCTCGGTGCGTACTTGGCATCGGTTGCCGCCGGCACGGGAGCGGGCCTAGATGCCGATCGGCTAGTTCTGGCGGGAAGCCCTGGTTCGTATCGTTCCCATGTTGAACAGTTGCAGCTTCGAGCCGGGCCAGGCTCTGCCGCGACGGTATTCAGCATCGAGCAGGGTGTCGACCCAATTTCCACGGCTGCGTTCGGCAGGTCCCTGCTGGGCTGGGAAGTAGCTGATCCAGACTTTGGGGCTACGCGCCTTGTTGACGGCCAGGCCGGTAGTGGTAATCCAGTGTCGAATCACAGCCGATACTTCACTGATCAGGATTCGCTTCAGAGTCTGGTCGAGGTCATTCGCAACGAGGCGGCAGGACAACCACAGAGGCAGGGAGCGAACTAGTAGGTGGTGGCGTCTCGAAGCGGAGCAAGCGCGTCCGACAACCCGTCAATGCATGCATGTTGGCGGATCAAGACAGAGACATCGCCACCCAACTTCAGGCGACCCTGCATAAAGGCTGCCTGAGCCGAAAGCTCACCCTGAGCAATGGCAGCCGCCGTGTCGTAGTCCATTCCAAAGCTCACCTGAGCGTCCTTTGCAGGCCCAATCCGAAGCGAGGTCTGGCCGTGATCCATTTGGATGCTGTAGGTGGTTTTTCCTGTGGGTGAACCCGTCACCTCGTACAAGATGATCAGCTCGGATTCAGCAGTAGCTGCTGCTATTGCCGGATCGGCCGCTAGGGCCGTCGCTGCTTGGTCTAACCATTCTTCGCTCAAGTACTGCGCCACGTCGACATCCTAGTTACCCGAACGTAGTTGCTCCCTATGCAGGCAGGCGATTAGGTCAAGGCAGGCGGTTAGGTCAGGGCAGCGGGGTCGGGCAGGGCAGCGTTTGGAAGCAACACCTGACAAACTCTGGAGATGAGCACTCCTGATCCTCGTGATGAACAGCGCCATCTTCCTGACTCCACGGAATTGTGGAATGAGTCCTATTACATGGACTGGTTCAATGATGATTTGACCTTGGGTGGGTACGCTCGAATCGGCTTTTATCCCAACTTGAACCGAGTCTGGTACTGGGCTTGCTTAGTTGGCCCGGACCGTCCCCTCGTAACGGTGATCGAGCATGAGGTTGCCATGCCCAAGTCAGCAAGTTCGCTTGAACTGCGCCACGAGGGGCTCTGGGCCGATCATGTGATCGAGGTGCCAAATGAGCACATGTCGATCAACTTAGAAGCCTTTGGCTTGTCTCTGGACGACCCCGCAGAGGTGTATCACGATCCTCGAGGCGAGGTTGTTCCCTTTGGATTTGAGCTGGACTTCATCACGGACCGGGGCGCCTATCAGTGGCCGCCGGTCACGCCAAGGTACGAGATTCCATGTCGCGTGCAAGGGCAGATCTTGGTCGGTGAGGAGCGAATTGAGTTTGACGGTTGGGGTCAGCGTGATCACTCCTGGGGTGCCGCTCGTGACTGGTGGGCTATGCCCTGGAGCTGGACTGCTGGCCGCTTAGAAGACGGCGAGCGTTGGCATAGTGCGGGAGGGTTTTCCCCCAACAGCGAGTGGGGTGTGGGCTACGAGCTTGCGGCTGGTTCAGAGGAGTTTGCCGAGAGCGATCAGGTGCAGATTGACATCGAAGAGGGACGAGAGGGAATGCCAACGGGCACTCGAACACGCTTTGGGCAGTTCGATGTTCAGTTTGAGCCAATCGCGTTCTCACCTGTGCTCCTGGTTCATCCGGATGGCCGAGAGGCGCGCTTTCCTCGGGCCATGGCAAAGGTGACCCATGCTGATGGACGCACAGGTGGCGGATGGATTGAATGGAACCAACCGCCCAAGCTCTAGCCCTAGCCCTAGCCCTAGCTACTTCCGGCTTGTTTGCAGACCGCATTTCGTCACAACGCGGTTTTATAACAAGTTGGTCGTTCTTTAACAAGGTTGTCTCAGCCGCTGATGTTGTGCTGGGCCTGTTCCGCTGAACTAGCTCAGCCCCCGCACTCCGTGCTGATCCAAGTGATGATGGCCTCGTTTGCCTTCACGAACTCGGGGTCACTGAGTGCATTCGTGGATTCCAGAAAGTCCCCGCCAGCGGCATCTTTCAAAGTCTGAGCCACCAACTCAAGCTCATCTTGTAGATCCTTGGGCGCTTTGGACTGCAATTCGCCAAGTACCTGATCGATTTCTGCATCGGCGTTATCAGAGGTATAGGCAACGGCAATCAGTTGGCTGTAGGCAAGGCCCAAGCTTGCACAGTTACTCAGATCGCCAAGCCCCGCTGCGAAATCCTGCAACTGGTTACCCAGATCACCGAGATCACCCAAGTCACCTAGATCACCCAAGTCACCTAGATCACCCAAGTCCCCAAGATCCCCTAAACCCCCAAGTTCGTCGCTCAGTGAAGGTTCGGGACGCATACCCGAGGTCATCTGCGCACTTACCTCTTGTGGGTTGGCGCTGCACCCCGGTAGCAAGGAAAGCATCATCACCCCAGCCAAAACCAAAGCCAGACTCCCGCTAGAAACCCTCTTCAGCGTATTCATGACCGTCAGTCTTGCCCAGAACGTACCGAGCCATCAGAACTAGCTGAGACAATTCTGAGACTCCTCCGAGACAACCCTCAGAGCTGCTGACTGCGGGTGCGTACCTTAGGGCTGCTTGATTGCCAGAGAATCCTTGGAAACCATGACCGAGGATGGGTCGACTACCTCGAAATCATTTGCCGTGAGCTGTCCCAACGTAGCTAAGTCGGTGTCGTTCCAGCGCCCATCCACCGTGCCGCGAAGCTTGAACCCCGGGCCTGTGTCAGACAGGATCACGCCATATTTTTGTGCGGCCAGCGCAACGATCTTGGCTTGGGGTCCGAGCCCGCTTAGGTCAGCATCCGCAGACAGGCGAAGCCATGCGCCCATCGGTGGTGCGTTCGGATCGGCAGAAACTCCGTCACCGCCTCGGGCAGGCCAGAGAAACTTGCCGGGAGCTGAGATGGCAGTGGAACCCAAAATCGCATGCTCTATCTGCCCGGCCTCAACCTCTGCAAAAGTGATCGTGCCCGGCAGTAGGGGCATCCGAGCCGCAATGGTGGACCCTGTCGGATATTCCAACGAGTTCATGCTCCAGGTTGCTCCCGCACCAGCCTGCCAGTGTCCAAACCAAGAACGAATAGCGATGAGTTCCCAAGCTTGGCGCTTCTGCAGGTCAACCGCTAGGTAGTGCTGATCAAAATGATAGGTGGGCATGCCCTCGATATAGGCAGGGTCTGTAATCGGGTACGGCCCACCAAACGAGGCAGCAGGGTACTGAGTGAGTTCCACTGACTTCACTGCCGTCTGAGCGTCCACCAGATTAAATGGCAAGCCAAAAGCAACCCCATCGGTCACCGTACCGCGGAAGCCGGCACTCAATTCCAGGCCCTGCTGCGAGGCAATCCATTGGTCGCTCTGAGCAGCAACTGGCAGGTCAGTAATCGGACGGTAAAATAGCGACTCTGCTGGAAGTAGGCGGGGAAGCGCCGGAAACTTGGGAACGAAAAACGGTGGAGGTCTGTACATGACAGCCAGAACAAGGCCAATCAGCAGCAGAGTGGATGCCAGAACTAGAGGCACCTTGCGTCCCAGCTTCTTTCGGCGGAATGCCAGCAGTAGCAGCACCGCAAGGGTGACCAGGCCGACCAGAAACAAGATTCTCCCAAGGCCAGAGAGCAAAAACTCCGACCCAGGAATGAGAACTTGGGGACCGTCAATCTGGGGGTCCTGAAAGGTCACCTTCTAGAGGTTATACGTCCCTAACAAAACCATTGGGACTGGGCTCAGCCGAACTTTTTCTGACCCGACCGCTTGCGGTTCGCCAGCTTGGCCTTGAGGTAATCCCGGTTCATCATTGCAATGAAGTCCACCGAGATTTCTTTCGGGCAGGCCTCTTGGCACTCACCATGGTTGGTACAAGAGCCAAAGAATTCTTCCATCTTGTCAACCATTGCCTCGGTGCGGGCAAGCCGCTCAGGCTGGCCCTGTGGCAGCAGATTGAGGTGTTGAAGTTTCGCCGCTGTAAACAAGTTGCCAGCAGAGTTCGGACAGGCTGCTACGCAAGCGCCACAACCAATACAGGCTGCGGCATCCATTGCAGCATCTGCGGCCTCTTTGGGTACCAGGGTGATGTTGGCATCTGGGGCTGCACCAGTGTTGACCGAGATGTAACCACCCGCCTCGATGATTCGGTCAAAGGCTGCCCGGTTGACTGCAAGATCCTTGACGAGCGGGAAGCCGGCGGCACGCCATGGCTCCACGACGATCTCATCGCCATCGGAGAACTTGCGCATAAAGAGCTGGCAAGTTGCCGTGCCCTTCTGCGGTCCGTGCGCTTGGCCGTCGATCATCAAACTGCAACTTCCACAGATGCCTTCGCGGCAGTCATGGTCAAATGCAATCGGCTCGCGATCATCCAAGATCAGGCCTTCGTTGACGTAATCCAACATCTCCAAGAAGGAGGCGTCGTCGGCGACTGCCACGTCGTAGTACTCAAATGCGCCAACGTCATCGGCGGATTCCTGCCGCCAGACTTTGAGCTTCAGATTCAAGGTGGTGCTCACAATTATTCTTCTTCCCTTATCCGGGCCGACTACTACTAGTGCCGTTTACTTGTAGCTGCGCTGAGACAACTTGACGTTGTCAAAGATCAGCGGTTCTTTGTTCAGGATTGAGTCCTTGTGAATATCGGGGCCGCCGTATTCCCAAGCTGCGACATAGGCGAAGTCCTCGTCATCGCGAAGAGCCTCGCCCTCGGGGGTCTGATGCTCTTCCCGGAAGTGCCCTCCGCAGGACTCCTCGCGATGTAGAGCGTCACTCACTTTGAGCTCAGCCATCTCCATGAAGTCAGCGATTCGCAAGGCCTTCTCGAGAGACTGATTAAATCCGTTGCCAGAGCCCAGAACCTTGACTTCTTTCCAGAACTCTTCACGCAGCGCTGGAATCTCGCTCAATGCCGTCTCAAGGCCGGCCTTGCTCCGGCTCATGCCGCAATAATCCCAGACCAATTTTCCGAGCTCGCGGTGGTAGTGATCAGGAGTTTTGGTGCCCTTGATCGCCACGAGTTGATTAACCATGTCTTGGGTGGAGGCAAGAGAACTTGTAAATGCCTCATGCGAGGTCTCGACTGGAGCATCCCCGAGGAGCCCCGACAAGTACCCAGCCACTGTGCTTGGCGCAACAAAGTAGCCATCAGCCAAGCCCTGCATGAGCGCAGATGCACCCAAACGGTTTGCGCCATGGTCACTGAAGTTGGCCTCACCCAAGGCGAACAGCCCGGGCACAGTGGTCTGAAGGTTGTAATCAACCCACAATCCGCCCATGGTGTAGTGAGTAGCGGGGTAGATGCGCATCGGCACGCTGTAGGGGTCTTCGCCCGTGATGCGCTCATACATGTCAAAGAGATTGCCGTAGCGGGCCTTGATGGTTTCCTTGCCAAGGCGTCCAATGGAATCAGCGAAGTCCAAGTACACGCCGTTCTTGAGCGATCCCACGCCGCGGCCTTCGTCGACCACGATCTTTGCGTTGCGTGAAGCAACGTCACGAGGAACCAAGTTGCCAAAGGCCGGGTACTTGCGCTCCAAGAAATAGTCGCGGTCAGCATCTTGAATTTCGCCAGGTGCGCGAGTTTCTTCCATGGCCGAAGGCACCCAGATACGCCCGTCATTTCTCAGAGACTCAGACATCAGCGTGAGCTTGGACTGGAACTCGTCAGCCGGCGGGATGCACGTTGGGTGAATCTGCGTAAAGCAAGGATTAGCGAAGGCCGCACCCTTCTTGTGCGCACGCCACGTGGCGGTCACGTTGCATGCCTTGGCGTTGGTCGACAGGAAGTACACGTTGCCGTAACCGCCAGTTGCCAGCAGGACTGCATGTGCCGAATGGGCGCTGATCTCGCCAGTAAGCAAATCGCGTGCAGTAATGCCGACTGCCCGGCCGTCGTGCACCACCACGTCTTGCATGTCCATGCGGTTATACAGGGTGACTGTGCCCAACTGAATCTGTCGCGCTAGAGCCTGGTACGCACCAAGTAGTAACTGCTGCCCTGTTTGACCACGGGCATAAAAGGTACGAGATACCTGGGCCCCGCCAAAGGAACGGTTGTCCAAGAGTCCGCCGTACTCGCGAGCAAAGGGCACACCCTGTGCCGTTGCTTGATCGATGATATTGACCGAGCTTTGGGCCAAGCGGTACACGTTTGACTCACGCGAGCGGTAGTCGCCACCCTTGATGGTGTCGTAGAACAACCGCTGAATGCTGTCGCCGTCGTTCTTGTAGTTCTTTGCTCCATTGATACCGCCTTGGGCAGCAATTGAGTGCGCTCGACGTGGAGAGTCGTGATACGTAAACACGCTCACGTTGTATCCGGCCTCACCCAAAGAGGCTGCAGCAGCAGCACCCGCTAGGCCAGAGCCAACGACGATTACCTCAAACTTGCGGCGGTTATGCGGAGCCACGAGTTTCAGATCGAACTTGTGCTTATCCCACTTGTCAGGCAGAGGGCCTTCAGGTGTTTTGGAATCGAGGGTCAGTGCCACGAGGGTGAACCTCCTGCAGTAGTAACGGTCATGGGGGCTTGAGTTGGCGAAGTAGCAGTCACGATTTCAGTGCACCACGCCAGCAAGAACAGCAATTGGGAACAGGCAGTTGATTCCTGCAACGAGAATGGCAAACCCCGCCGCAAACCCTCGGCGAGCGCTGTTGTAACGAGGGTTGTTCATGCCCGTGCTCTGGAAGATCGACCAGCCTCCATGGAACAAGTGAATGCCCAATGCAATATTGGCCAGAATGTAAATGATGGCGATTGGCCAACGCTCAAAGCTGGCTACCAAGTTGTCGTAGGCAGCGCCACGGACGTAGTCGGGGTTGGCAAACCCCCAAGTCAGATCTGAGAGGTGGAAGATCACGTACAAGCCGATGATGATTCCCGTCCAGCGCATGGTGCGTGAAGCAAAGGTGACCGCCACATAATCACGTGGCGACTGGTACTTGATGGGCCGCGCTCGGTGATTCATTCGGGTCAGCGTGTATGCCGAATGAATATGGAACCCGAACATGACAATGAGCCCGATGCGGAAACCCCACAGCAACACTCCGTGCGGAAGGATCGGATACAACAGCGTCCGCAAGCTCTCGGCGTAGTGGTCAAACTCGGTGCGGCCTAGGAACATCTTGAGGTTGCCCACCATGTGAACAAGCACAAAGCCCATCAGGCCAATGCCCGTGAGAGCCATCACCCATTTTTTTCCAATGGCTGATGAATAAAACTCTACAATCCAGAACCTGGATTGTTTGGGGGGGCCGTTCACTTCCGGGGCGTCAGCTCCCGGACGACTCTCCGTTGCTTGGGTCATGCATATCTCCTGGCCAGACCAGCACGCTCCGAACGCAGTGCTCAGTACGTCCGAAACTAGTGCGTCTGAGCTCTCGCGACTAACCGGCGCAAGATTCCTTCGGTTCACAGCCCCGCATTACCCTCATCGGCGTGTTCTATGTTCCTGGAATTTTTGAACCTCGATTCACCGTGACTGTCCGGCTGCTAGCGGCCGAGGCTGAAGCCATGGCTGATCGTTTTTGGTTATTCGGGGCCACGGCTGTAGTCGAGCTCGCAGACAGCGAAGCGTTTGTCAGGTTGATCGGAGATCTGACGCCCTCGGGGATTCGAGGCCTAGAGGCCGGTTCCCTTGTAGTTGGAATTGATCCCATCGAAGCCGATTTTGAACTCAGTAATGAGTGGCGCAAGCACGCTCAGGTTTGGGTGTGTGGCAACCGAATTCTGCTGCGGCCCGAATGGGTCAGTAACGATGCGCAACAACAACAACAGGTAGATGACGGGTCACTGCTTGAGATTGTTCTGGAACCAGGCTCGGCATTTGGTTCTGGGAGTCATGCAACGACCAGACTCTGCGTTGGGCAGATCGCGCAGCTGGATCTGAGCGGGGCGCGTGTTCTAGACGTGGGCTGTGGCACGGGAGTTCTGAGCGTGGCGAGCGTTCTAGTCGGAGCGGAATCAGTGCTCGCCGTGGACAGTGACCCTGAAGCAATTCGAGTCACCGAACTAGTGGCCGCACTCAATGGTGTCTCGGACAAGATCCAGACGTTGCCCGCTCAGGGCTTTGTCGGTGACGGGACCGAGTTCGATCTTGTACTGGCAAACTTGTTGCTGCCGATCATCGAAGAGAGTGGAGCACAGCTAGCTGACAGCGTGGCCCCTAGTGGATTGATCATGGTGAGTGGGGTGTTGGAACATCAGCAGGAGCGCGTGGAGCAGGTTTTCTCGGAGTTCAACCTGAACCAGGTTGAACAGGAGGAGGGCTGGCTTGTGCTTGTGTTTGAGCGGTCCGGTTTAGCCGCGAGTGAGTAGCGGGTAGGAGACGGGTAGCCTGCGCGGATGCCACAAACTTCCTCCTCAGCAGATGCCTCACAGATTCTCCCGGCTACCGCTACCGCACCGCCAAAGATTTCTACCCTTGGCGAACTGCGAGAGTCTGGATGGCAGTCCGAGTCGGTCAAGTCTGAGTTGCGACGCAACGCAGTTGCTCGGATCCGAAGCGGCGAGCCGTTGTTCGCCGAGATTCTTGGTTATCAAGACACCGTGTTCCCGCAAGTAGAGAACGCTCTGCTCGCCGGCCATGACGTGATCTTCCTTGGCGAGCGCGGCCAAGCCAAGACTCGCCTTATTAGGTCACTTATCGAGTTGCTTGACGAGTGGCTTCCAATCGTCGAGGGATCGGAAATCAACGACGATCCGTATGCTCCGGTCTCGTTCCACGCCAGGTCGCTTCTGGCCGAACATGGCGAAAATACGCCCATTTCTTGGGTCCACCGCTCTTTCCGCTTTGGCGAGAAACTAGCGACACCCGACACTGCAATTGCAGATTTGATCGGCGAGGTTGATCCCATCAAAGTCGCCGAAGGCCGTTACTTGTCCGATGAACTCACCCTGCATTACGGCCTAGTTCCGCGAACCAATCGCGGCATCTTTGCCATCAATGAGTTGCCCGACCTATCCGAGCGAATTCAGGTTGGCCTGCTCAACGTGCTCGAAGAGCGAGACATTCAAATTCGCGGTTACAAGATTCGCCTGCCGCTAGACGTCATGCTGGTGGCTTCTGCGAACCCCGAGGATTACACCAACCGTGGTCGGCTGATCACCCCACTGAAGGATCGTTTTGGTTCGCAGGTCCGCACTCATTACCCACTCGATGTCGAGACAGAGGTTGCCATCATCTTGCAAGAGGCCTCGCCATTCTCGGCCGAGGGCATCGGCGTAGAGGTTCCGGAATTCATGACTGACATCGTGGCCACCTTGTCGCAACAAGCTAGGCAGAGCCCACATATTTCTCAGCGCTCAGGAGTTTCGGTACGTCTGTCAGTGTCGAACTACGAGGTCATGGTGGCGAATGCCGCCCGGCGTGCACTCATTGCTGGCGAAGACGAAGTCGTGCCACGTATTTGTGATCTTGAGGCCCTTCCTGCTGCAACTGCGGGCAAGATCGAGATTGAGACCATCGAGGAGGGCCGAGAGGGCCAGATCCTTGACCACCTGATTCGCGCAGCAATCTTGACGGTGTTTCGTGAGCGTGTCTCCCCAGAGAATCTGACGGCGGTGATTTCAAGCCTCGAGGAGCGTGGGCCAGTGGACACCGGCGAGGATGTGGCTTCAGCCAAGTACGTAGAACTGCTTGAGCAGTTGCCTTCTTTGCAGGCACCCGTAGCTGAACTGGCGGGAGAAACCCCCAGCCCGGCCGCGATTGCTTCGGCAGTTGAATTGATTCTTGAAGGCTTGCACTTGGCTAAGCGGCTCAATAAAGACGCCGTAGGCGGCCGCGCGCAGTACCGGGCACGCAGCTAGCTGCCGGGTCTACAGCAACTCAGGGGAGTACCCTCAACCTATGCCCAGACCTCGCTTTCGTTATTCCCCATGGGATGGAACACAGCAGGGCTTCGAGGTGGACGCGTTCGATGTCATGGAGCAGCTCACTGATGATCTCCTCTACCACGGAGACATCAACGCAGCACTTCGTCGCATGTTGCAGCAGGGGTTTGAGGACCGCAACGGCGAGCACATCGAGGGCATTCGAGAGATGCTCGAAAAAATTCGTCAACGCCGTGAGGATGCTGTTGAGAATTATGATCTCGGGGGAGTCTTTAGCGAGATCGCAGAGGAACTTCGAGAGGTTGTCAAGCAGGAGCGCGCCGAGCTACAGCGGCAACTTGATCAGGCAAATTCCTCCAATGACGAGCGGCGCAAAGAGCTAACTAGTGAGTCAACCTTGGGCAAGAACATGGACCTTGACATGTTGCCACCCGACCTTGCGGGGCAGATGCAGGCCCTGAGTAACTACGAGTTCTCCTCGGCCGAGGCCGAGCAACGCTTCAACGAGTTGGCCGAAAAACTGCGTGAGCAGCTCATGCAGAATTATGTCAATCAGTTGTCCAGCGCAGTCAACGAGATGACTCCAGAAGACTTAGCCCGCACCAAAGACATGATGGCGGCGCTGAATGAAATGCTAGAGCAGCGCGAGCGCGGTGAAGAGCCCGACTTTGACGGTTTTATGCAGGAGTTTGGAGACCTCTTTCCCGAGAATCCGCAGACGCTAGATGAACTGCTCGAGGCCATGGCCAGGCGTATGGCAGCAGCTCAGGCAATGCTCAACTCCATGACTCCTGAGCAGCGCGCCCAGATGCAACAGCTCAGCGATCAGTTGATGCAGGACATGGACCTGCGCTGGCAGGTTGAACAGCTCAGCCAAAACCTTCAGCAGGCGTTTCCTGATGCTGGTTGGGAATCCAGTTACGAGTTCGAGGGTTCGCAGCCACTAGATATGGGTTCGGCTGGCGAACTCATGCGTGAGCTCGGTGACCTTGACCAGCTTGAGCAGCTCATGCGCGGCGCTTCTAACCCTGGTGCTCTGGCCTCGGCAGACATTGAACGGGTTCGCGATCTGCTCGGTGAGGAGTCCGCCGAGAGCATTTCCCGGATGGCTGAAATTACTCGTCAGCTCACCGAGGCGGGACTCATTGAGCACAAAGAGGGCCGTGCTGAACTCACTCCAAAGGGAATGCGCAAACTCGGCCAGAACGCTCTAGCTGAGTTGTTCAAGAAGCTTGACCGGGATCAGCTTGGCCAACACGAGATTGATAACAGCGGTATTGGTCACGAGCGTAACTTTCAGACCCGCCAATACCAGTGGGGCGACCCGTTCAATCTGCAGATCGAGAAGACGATCCGCAACGCAATCCTTCGAGGCGAGGGCGTGCCGGTTCATCTGAGCCCCGAGGATTTTGAGGTCGAAGAGACCGAGCAGAGCGTGCGTTCCTCCACCGTGTTGATGCTCGACCTGTCGCTCTCGATGCCCATGAGAGAGAATTTCTTGCCGGCAAAGAAAGTCGCTATGGCTCTTCATGCGCTCATCACCATGCAGTACCCGCGAGATTATCTAGGAATCGTTGGCTTCTCAGAGGTTGCACGAGTGCTGACGGCCGAGCAACTCCCCGAGGTTTCTTGGGACTTTGTCTATGGCACAAACATGCAGCATGGGTTCCAACTGGCCCGGCAACTGCTGTCGCGCCAGAGCGGTACCAAACAGATCATCATGATCACCGATGGCGAACCCACCGCACATATCAACTCATACGGCGAACCAGAGTTCCACTATCCGCCGGTCAAAGCCACCGTTGACGCCACCCTGCTCGAGGTAGCCCGGTGCACCAAGGACCGGATTCTGATCAATACGTTCATGCTTGACCCAGACCGCAGCTTGCAGCATTTCATTGAACAGATGACCAAGCTCAACGGAGGTCGTGCCTTCTTTACGACGCCACAGACCCTTGGGGACTATGTGTTGGTGGACTTCTTGGAGCATCGACGCAAGTTGCTAACCGCTCGTCGCTAAAACCGGTTTGCCCGGTAGGTCACTCTGAGTGATTCTCCCGTCTCGCGCGGTGCAGAAAAACTTCTTGTGTTTTCACGAGAAACAGGTACTATTACCTACTTACACCGACGTAATTACACTGCCGTGAGACGTATGACACCTTGTTGGGCGACGGGTCAGCCCACCAAGAGATCTGGGGAATCGTCATATGAGGATCGGCTTGGAGGATGAAATGGCATTTCCAGAAGAGGCAACAGGCGCCGAGAGTTGGCAAATGTTCTCAAACTGTCTCGGAGTTGACCCCGATTTGTTCTTTCCGGAACGCGGAGCGTCTACCAAAGAGGCAAAGGGTGTTTGTCAGGGTTGCGTGGTTCGTGAGGACTGCTTGGAATACGCCTTGGCCAACGGCGAAAAGTTTGGCATTTGGGGTGGCCTGAGCGAGCGTGAGCGTCGGCGCATCCGACGTCAGCGTGCGCTAGCTCGAGCAACGCAACAGCAGCAGCCCCGCACCGCGTAGGTCAAGCCCCGCTTAAATCAAGTAGCGCGTAAACTAAGTAGCGCGTAAACCAAGCCCCGCATGAATCAGGACCTGCTTCATTCAAGAGCTGGGTTTGTCACAGGGCGCAGCTTGGACTCGGTGAGCAGGTACTGCATGGGGACATCCCAGGGCTCCGCTACGAGTCCCTGGACTAACTGCAGATCAAATGCGCAACCTACAAGCTTGGTTCCTCGCTCGGTGCCAGCAACATGCTCAGAGAAGGCCCGGTCGTAGTAGCCGGCGCCGAACCCCAGTCGATTTCCTGATTCGTCTAGACCCACGCAAGGGACGAGTACAACATCCAGGCTGCTAGCAGACAGCAACTCAGCGGGTGCGGCTGGTTCCAAAATCCTAAATTTGTTTGGCTGAAGGGTCTCGGCGGCCACCCACTCAGCAAATTCCATCTGCAGATCGGCCTGCAGCACAGGCAAGAAAATGCGCCAGCCCAGGTCGCGAAGGTTGTCCACAGTGTGGTTGATGTCGAGTTCCCCGTCGGTTGGCATATAGGTGCCGAGCAAGCCCGGAGGCTGAGATCCGAGGAACTTTTCTAAGTGCCGAGCAGCGGCATGTTCGGCATTGATTCGAGGCTCTGGAGTCAGCTGTCTGCGTTGGTCTCGCAAACTTTTGCGAAGCTTTGTTCTGGTTTCTGACCCGTCAGTCACAGACAAGATGATGCCGGGATTGAGCGCTTCTTGTCGTGATGCCCTATTTGCTGCCGTAGAGCGATACCATAAAGGGATGTTCAGTGGCAACGAATGGCTCATCGTCGCAATCATCGCTCTGGTGCTCTTCGGAGGATCACAGCTTCCGAAGCTTGCCAAGAATCTTGGTTCGGCTCAGAAGGAATTCAAGAAGGGCCTAGCTGAAGGCAAAGAGGATGAAGAGACCCCGTCTACTTCGACCACGCCGCCAGCGTCTTCGGGAACTCCTGCTTCCTCAGAGACTCCCTCAGACAACTAGTCCCGCAGGGGATTCCGTATATCAAGCCCAAGAACCCTGCGGTTGTTAGGCAGCGCTAACGGGAATGACCCTTCGACCTGACCGGGCTTTGTGGATGCGACGACGCTCTCGCTCCGATGTGCCTCCCCAGACGCCGTGATCGATCCGATGGTCGAGTGCATACTCGAGGCACTCAGACTTGACGGGGCAGTCCACGCAGATGCGTCGAGCAGCATCCACGCCAACTCCGTCGGAGGGAAAGAACTGGCTGGGGGGCTGTTCGGCACAATTGCCTGATGCCATCCATTGGGTATCTAGCGGTGAAGCCTTCATATATTGATTCTGACCCTGTTCGCAGCAAAAGTGTTCCCGAATATTTCGAAGTACTGAGAGCGAACACAGAGCAGCGGTCATCACAGCCATCGGCAGCGCTCTCATCTGGGCCAATTGGGAGTTACTTCGGCGATTTGCGGTTACCTTAACTCGGCCTTGGCAGGGTGAATACAGAGGCTCTGGCTGAGACCAAGCTCATGGGCCTCTGAGAACTCTCTTTGATCTGAGCAACTCGCGCTCGGCATTTGTCCTGGGATGACGCATACTCGCAGTCATGGATCAGGAGAACACCCCCAACAACTCAAATATCAATCCTGCTTGGACTCCCCCCGCGGCGCCTGCAGCCCCAAGCCGGCCACCGCAGGCTGGCCCGCCTTCTGCGCCGCCACTCGCAGGTCCCGTAGCTGGCCCACCAACGGCCCCCCAAGGGATGGCTGCTCCGGGTGCTCCTCTGCCGCCGGCATATACCGGTTGGTCAGTTCCTGCGGCTCAGTCAGCACAGGGAGCAGCGGCTACCGGCCTTGGAGGTACTGCACCTTCGGCGCCGCAGCCAGCACCCTCGGTCAAGCGAAAGGCCTCTTCTGGTGCTCGTCAGCCCAGCGGGGTGCGCTCTGCACTTATTGGCGGCTTAGTCGGAGCAATCGTGGCCGGCGGTGTGGTTGGAGCCGCCCTTTGGAATAACGGCGGTTCAAACACCAACGCTGCTACTCCGGTGGCAACCTCAGAGAACGCTCGGCCATCCGCAACCATGCCAGGTGGCAGCTTGGATGTACGTTCGCTCCTGACCAAGGTGAGCCCTTCTGTGGTTGCCGTTCACACGGGCACTCGACAAGGTGAGGCAGCGGGTTCTGGCATTGTGATCAGTGAGGACGGATTGGTCCTGACGAATGCCCATGTTGTGGAAGGTGCAACCTCGATAGAGATTGACTTCTCCGATGGCCGCACCGTTGAAGCTCGGCTCATTGGGGCTGTTCCAGAAAACGACGTTGCCCTGATCAAAGCAGAGGGCCTTGGAGATCCGGTGACGGCTGCCGATATTGGCAATTCAAGTGACCTTCAGGTTGGCGATGACGTGGTTGCAATCGGGAACGCCCTGAACTTGGGTGAAGAGCCAAGCGTGACAACAGGAATTGTGTCTGCGCTTGGTCGCTCGCTGGACTCACCCTCTGGTGAGACACTGACTGACCTGATTCAGACTGATGCTGCAATCAACCCTGGAAACTCCGGCGGACCGCTCATCAACAGCCAAGGCCAAGTGGTTGGCATTAACACTGCGATCCTTGCAGATGCGCAAAACATTGGATTCTCGTTGTCGATCGACTCCATCAAGAGCATCATTGACGATCTCAGTTCTGGCCGAGAGGTCGAGAGCAATCGTCCAGTGCTCGGAGTTGAGACCTTGGACGTGGCCGGAGTAGATACTGCTGTGGTCGACCGGTTCTCGATTACTGCAACCTCGGGCGCCTTCGTCCAGAAGGTCTCGCCAGGGAGTGGTGCAGATGATGCTGGCATGCAGACTGGTGATGTGATTGTTGCAGTGGACGGTCGTCGAATTCGTACGGCTTCAGATGTCGGTCAGGCCGTCAAGGCAAAGAACTCAGGGGACCAGATCAAGGTGACTCTTGAGCGCTCAGGCGAAAAGCTCGACGTCACCGCAACCCTTGGATCGAAGTAATCCTTCGGTGCACCCGTGTCGCAGGTGCACCGAATCCTGCTTGTCGAGGCACAGCAGGTAAGATCCCGAGTTATGTATAACCAGCCAGAGATCGATCCGGATGCCCCAGTAGAACCCCCAAAGGCACATGTCACCATTGTGTACTTGGGAGCTGTAGCTCCGCATTGGGATATCCGTTCTGAATCTGGCGATCAGCAACTGGTCAGCGGCTTTCGCACCCGGGTGAATGCCCGATTGATGCTGCTTCCGCCACATGATCCGCAGTTCCGTCGAAATAAAGAACGGGTGAACCGCGATGCCGAGCGAGAGCTCATCGCGTTGGAATGGGACCTTGGTGATGACGAGTACGCAAACCGCTGAGTCACCCGAAAACCATTATCTGAACCGTGAGTTGTCCTGGCTGGACTTCAACGCACGTGTTCTGGCGCTAGCAGAAAACTCCGCAACTCCATTGCTGGAACGGGCCAAATTTCTGGCCATTTTCAGTCGCAACTTGGACGAGTTCTTCCAAGTCCGCGTTGCTGGCCTGAAAGATCGAATTGCTGCAGGAGTCCGAAAGCGAAGCATTGACGGCCGCACAGCTAGCCAACAACTTGAGCTCATCCTGAAGATGGCTCGGGAACTCACGGTACGAGCCGATGAGGCTTTTCTTGGGCCCGTTAGCAAGGGCTTAGCCGATGCAGGGATCACATTTTCGACTTGGTCGCAGCTTGCAGAGGGTGATCGTAAATGGCTGACCGAGGAGTTCCACCGGAGAATCTTCCCGGTACTCACGCCCCTTGCAGTTGATCCCGGTCACCCGTTCCCGTATATCTCCACCCTCTCGCTCAACTTGGGTGTCATTGTGCGCGACCCAGAACGCGGCGAGCGACGCTTCGCTCGGGTCAAAGTGCCACCGTTGTTGCCCAGATTTATGGTGCTTCCCGATGGGCAGCGGTTCGTTGCTCTTGAGCAGGTCATCGCTGCTCATATGGAGGACCTGTTCCCGGGGATGGAGGTCGAGGACTGCGTCACGTTTCGCGTGACTCGCAATGCCGACTTGACCGTAGAAGACGAAGAGGCCGACGACTTGCTGGCGGCAATCGAGATGGAACTGCGCCGCCGCAGATTCGGCAAGGCAGTGCGTCTCGAAGTGGAAGAGGACATCTCCTCTGAGTCACTTGAATTGATTCGCGAAGAACTCGAGCTGGATGATGATGACGTCTTTGCGCATGCTGCGCCCATTGATCTGGGTGGCTTGTTCACCGTCTGCAACCTTGATCGAGATGATCTTAAATACGAGGATTTCGCCCCGCTGACGCAGGCTCGCCTGAGCTCCGAAACAGAAGATGAAGCTCCCGACATTTTTGCAGTAATTGCCGAGGGCGACGTGCTGTTGCATCACCCCTATGACAGCTTTGTCTCTTCGGTCGAGGAGTTCATTCATCAGGCCTCGATTGACCCCAAGGTGCTGACCATCAAGCTCACCCTCTACCGCACCTCGGGAGACAGTCCGATTCTGGCCTCACTGATTCGTGCTGCTGAACAGGGCAAGCAAGTCGCTGCTTTGGTCGAACTCAAAGCCAGATTCGATGAGGAGCGAAACATCGAGTGGGCTAGGCGCCTTGAGCAGGCAGGTGTTCACGTTGTGTACGGGCTGGTTGGACTCAAGACCCATACCAAGACCTGTTTGGTGGTTCGCCAAGAGGGTGAAGGCGTAAGGCGCTACTGCCACATCGGAACGGGCAACTACAACTCAAAGACCGCTCGCACGTACGAAGACATCGGGCTGTTGACCGCCGACGATCAAACCGGTGCAGATCTCAGCCAACTCTTCAACTATCTCACTGGCTATGCACGCAATGTGGAGTATCAGCGTCTACTCGTAGCGCCTCATTCGCTTCGCTCTGGGCTACGCGAACTCATCCGCAACGAGCGAACCGCCCCCGCTGGTTCCGGTCACATCGTGATGAAGATGAACAGTTTGGCCGACCCTGAACTCATCGAGGAGCTGTATGCCGCTTCGGCGGATGGAGTTCGCATTGAACTCATCGTTCGGGGCATCTGCTGCCTGCGTCCGCAGGTTCCTGGGTTGTCCGAAAACATCACGGTGCGCAGCATCGTTGGGCGTTACTTGGAGCATTCGCGGATCTATCGGTTTGGCAATGGTGGCGGTCCCGACTTGCCGCTTCACTTCATTGGCTCGGCCGACTTGATGCCCCGAAACCTGGATCGACGGGTAGAGGCGATGGTGCCTATTGACAACCCAGTACTGGCGAAGCGAATCGACGATGTCCTGCAAGTGAGTTTGCTTGATGACACCCTTGCATGGGAGTTGAGGAATCACGACTGGGCTCGGGTCGATGGTCAGCGAACCCTTGAGACTCACCTTGAATTGCAGCGACTTGCCATGGAGCGAGCCTCGATCGGGATTCGCTGAGGTGGCCAAGGTGAGGGCGAGTGGCTGAGTCGAAGGCCCGACAGATTCGAGCCGCTGGAGGGGTCGTCTGGAGGCTGCGATCTTCGGGGCAGCCGCCAAGCGAGTTTGGCCCACAAAGCAGATTGGCCGATATGGAGTTCGCACTAGTGCACCGGCCTCGGTATCAGGATTGGAGCCTGCCCAAGGGCAAGGCGAAGAAACGAGAGTCAAGCGAACAGACTGCCCTGCGTGAAGTGCGAGAAGAAACGGGGCTGGAGTGCGAACTCGGAGAGGAACTCCGCACCGTGGAGTACCTGACTCCAAAGGGTGAAGAAAAGACCGTTCGCTGGTGGGCGATGACGGTCTTGAAGGACCACGGATTTGAACCAAACGACGAGGTTGATCGGATTTCTTGGGTGGCCTTTGAGGAGTTATCGGGGATCTGCGCGTTTTTTTCAGACCTTGAAGTTGTTCACTCGATGTCTATGTATGAACGAGAAATTTAGAAGTTCTCAATTTATTTCAATACATTTCAAACCAGAGATTTTATAAGTTTGGTAGGGGTTCATCTTTTGTTCATGCAAATCACTACCGCTGTACAGGACACCTTCCTAGCTTTGGTGACCGTTGGTCCAGATGGCCTGCACGAATAGAGTTCCCGCAACTCCACCCCTAGGAGAAACAGAATGAATGTCAAGCGTGGAAAATCCCTGAGTACTCAAATCGGTGCGAGCATCGCCCTGATTGCTGTAATGGCAATTTTTGCCGCAGCCTGCAGCAGCGACTCAACAGAGTCATCTTCTGACAGCTCAACAACGACAGTCGCAACAGCGGGCGAAGCCCCAACTGATGCCTCAATCAAGGCGCTCACTGCCTCGGTATCTGGTGGTGGAGCGAGCTTCCCCGATTCCTTCTACCAGGCAGTCAACACAGACTTCAATGACGTCGCGGGCACCGAGCGCGTGACCTACGCCAAGAGCGGCTCCTCGGATGGCCGCTCGCAGCTCTCTGCTGGAACCGTTGACTTCGCTGGTAGCGATTCGCTGCCCAAGGATGGCGAAGTCTTTCCGAGCACTGTGTTGTTCTTCCCAACTGTTGCAGCACCGATCACGGTCTCGTTCAATCTGGACGGTGTGACCGAACTGCAACTCAGCCCAGATGTGATTGCAGGAATCTTCCAGGCAGAGATCACCACATGGAATGACCCCAAGATTGCTGCAGACAACCCAGATGCAACCTTGCCCGATACGCCTATCACGGTCGTGCATCGCTCGGACGGTTCAGGAACTACCAACAACTTCACCAAGTACCTGACAGTGGCATCGCCCACCGTCTGGACTCTGGGAAGTGGTGATGAGGTCAACTGGCCAGCATCTACTCAGGGAGCAGAGAAGAACTCAGGCGTCGCAGAACTGATCAAGCAGACCTCTGGAGCCATTGGATATGTTGACCTCGCAGATGCCGGTAAAGCCGGTCTGAGTTTGGCCAGCATTCAGAACTCCTCGGGTAACTACATTGCTCCTTCTGTTGAGGGCGTGCAGTCCGCACTCGAGGACGCAACCATTGAGGCAAACCTGACCTACAACCCGCTAAATGGTTCCGGTGCCAAGGATTACCCGATCACAGCGCCAACCTTCTTGTTGGTACTTGAGAAGCAAACCGATGCGGCCAAGGCAACCACGATCAAGACCTACTTGCAGTACGTGTTGACCACGGGTCAGGCCCAAGCAGCCGAGACTGGTTACGTTGCGCTTCCGAGTTCACTCGCCGAAAAGGCAATTGCTCAGATCGACAAGATCGCTAGTTGATCTCACTGGGGCCGGATCGCTTGCGGTCCGGCCCCAGTCTCTTTATCTAATGAGTTTTATCTGATGAGTTCAAAGGGCATGTATGTGTGCATTGAGTACTGATGACTACCCAGCTTGAAACTCCTCCCGCCGAGAGCGAGGAGACCCCTCCGAACCCGCTGACGGAGCAAGGCTCTGGAGCAGTTGCTGACGGAATTTTCCGAAGGGTAACGCTGCTATCCGGAGTGGCCGTTCTGGTGATCCTGCTGCTGATCGCAGTGACCACCACCAAGCAGGCTTGGCCAGCGTTTTCTGAACTCGGTACCTCGTACTTCTTTGGACTTGATTGGATCCCGTCTGAGGGGATCTACGGAATTGTTCCATTGGTGTTCGGCACCGTCTTGGTCTCGCTCATAGCGGTGTTCTTTGCGGTGCCGCTGAGCATTGGCATAGCGCTGTTCGTGACAGAGCTAGCGCATCGCCGTGTTCGCAGCAGCATCACACTAGTGATTGACCTGCTTGCCGCTGTGCCCTCAGTCGTATTCGGGTTGTGGGGCTTTTATCAGCTCATACCGATCTTTCAGTCGGTCTTCAATGCAATAGCCGATGCCGTTTCCTCGATCCCGGTCCTGAATGTCATCTTTGCCCCCGGGTCTGGGTCGAGCTTTATGAGCGCAGGTTTGGTTCTTGCACTCATGATTATCCCCATCATTACCTCGGTTACCCGAGAGGTCTTTCTAACGGTTCCAGAAAATGACAAGTCTGGGTCGCTTGCTCTTGGGGCGACTCGATGGGAGATGATCAAAGGTGTGGTCATTCCGCATTCCACTGGCGGCCTGACGGGAGCAGTGATGCTAGGGCTCGGCCGGGCAATGGGAGAGACCGTTGCTGTGGCGCTGCTGATCGGAGCGTCACCGCAGATCTCGGCAAACCTCTTTGGGCGTGGCGAGACCATGCCCGCTCAGATTTTCCGCAGCTTGTCAGAGGCAGGAGGCCTGTACCGATCGGCTTTGATCGGCCTGGGTGTCTGCCTTTTTGTGATCACCATTGTGGTGAATGTGTCGGCTCGACGGATGGTGCTCGTGATTGACCGGCGGATAAAGGGGACGGCATGAGCAACACAAGTTCCGAGTCGACCGAGCAGGTGTTTCAGAGCCTGACCTCGGCCAATATGTCCAAGAAGCGCAGGTTTCGAAACGCAGCCGCATCGGTTGCAATGGTCGGAGCGTTCCTCATTGCAGCGATTCCTCTTTTTGCCATGGGAGCCAGCGTGCTCTCTCAGGGTCTTGGCGTGGTACTCACTGTTGATTGGTGGACTCAGCCCATTCCAGGCGATGTTGGCAGGGCCGACTTAGCTGGCAATGAAGAACTGTGTGATCTGGGGTTTGGTGATGCTTCGGAATGCGAGGCTGGTGGATCCTCCACCTCGGTGGTTGAGGGGATGCAGCCCGCCATTGTGGGCACCTTCCTGACTGTCTTTGGTGCGTCAGCCATGGCCATTCCACTGGGAATCCTGGGGGCTGTCTATTTGCATGAGTATGGCAAGACTGGCCGTTTGGCTCGGTTCATTCGCTTTATGACCGACGTCATGGTGGGGGTTCCCTCGGTAGTCATGGGTGTGTTCATTTACACCATCTGGGTGTTGAATTTCGGGACAAACGGAAAGTCGGCGTTCGCAGCATCCTTGGCACTCGGGTGTTTGATGCTGCCGATCGTGGTCCGCTCGACCGAAGAGATGCTGAAACTCGTGCCCAATGCCCTACGTGAAGCCTCTGCTGCGCTCGGTACCCGCACATGGAAGACCACGCTCAAAGTGGTGCTGCCAGCAGCCAGTGCGGGAATAACTTCTGGTTGCCTGCTTGCTGTTGCCCGAGCCGCTGGTGAGACAGCACCAGTGGTATTCACCATTGGCTATGTGACCACCACCAACTTCTCGATGCGCGGCCAGAACACAACGCTCTCGGCTCAGATCTATTCACAACTCACCAACGGAGGCAGTATTGCGACACAGCTCGCATGGGGCGCTGCCGTGACCCTGGTGGGAATTGTTTTGGTACTCACCCTTACTGCTCGAGCTATCAGCAGCAGATTGACCATTGGAAGCACATGACCTCTCTGGAGAACACGATGCAGGCAGACAGCGAGCAAGCGAGAAACATGGCTAGCGCCTCTTCTCCAACCACAATGAGTCCGCCCGTGGTCAATAGCGAGGCTGAGGCCACTGAATCAACAGGTGGTTCGGACAGCGGCTCCGAGACACCCACTCAAGGTGATCCTTCTGATTCATCAGTAAGTCAAGACAAGTCGGCCGAACTTCGGTCGGTGGTGTTCAACGTGGACAAGCTCAGCGTCTACTACGGAAAGTACCGTGCTGTGCGGGACGTAGACATGAAGGTGCGCAAGCATGAGATCACTGCCTTCATCGGGCCTTCTGGTTGTGGCAAGACGACCGTTCTTCGCTGCTTTAACCGCATGAACGACCTGATCGAAGGGGCCCGAGTCGAGGGCAAGATTCAGTACCACGGGGTTGACCTGTATGGAGAGAAGGTCAACGCCGTAGAGGTTCGTCGTCGCATAGGGATGGTCTTTCAGAAGCCGAACCCATTCCCAAAGTCCATCTATGAAAACGTGGCCTATGGCCCGAGAATTGGTGGGATCAAGAATAAGGCAGAGCTTGACGAGATTGTTGAGAGCTCACTCAAACGGGCGGCCCTGTGGGATGAGGTCAAGGACCGCCTCAAGGCCTCGGCACTTGGGATGTCGGGTGGTCAGCAACAGCGCCTGTGTATTGCGCGAGCAATTGCTGTGAAACCAGAAGTGATCCTGATGGACGAGCCCTGTTCTGCTCTGGACCCGATTGCCACTGCTCGAATCGAAGACTTGATGAGAGAGATCAAGACGGACTTTACGATTGTGATCGTGACTCACAACATGCAACAGGCTGCACGGGTGAGCGATGCAACGGCGTTCTTTTCTACTGAAGTGAACCCAGAGAGTGATGTGCGTACGGGCCTGCTCGTCGAGTTCGACCGCACCGAAACCATCTTTGCAAACCCAAGTGACGAGCGCACCGAGCATTACATCACTGGTAAATTCGGATGATCATTCTGTCAGTCGGGGGACTCAGTTGAACGAAACAAGAATCCACTATCACGGTGAACTCGAAGAGGTTCGCTCCGATCTGATTCGTCTGGGCGCAATGGTCTCCGAGACCATTGGCCGCGGAACTGCAGCGCTGCTTGATCGCGACTTGCATGCTGCGCAAGTCCTCATCGACGGTGATGATGTCATTGATGACTTCTGCTTGGGCCTTGAAGAGCGCTGCTATCGCTTGCTCGCACTGCAATCGCCTATTGCCGGGGAGCTTCGTTTCATCCTCACTAGTTTGCGACTCATCAGCGAACTCGAGCGATCCGCTGACCTGATTGTGAACGTGTGTAAAGCCTCACGGCGTATTTACGATGTCGAGTTTGGACCTCAGATTCGCGGCTTGATTGAGCAGATGGGAGTGGAGGCAACGTTCCTGATTCGTGCAGCGATTGACTCCTATGTCGATGCTGACACCTCGCTTGCCTCGGCACTTGACGACATTGATGACCGACTCGACGAACTGCAGGTTGCGTATGTGCAAGCGATCTTCCGCTCGCACTCCGAGATGAATCTGAATCTGCAGGGTGCTGTTCAGATGGCCATGATCGGCCGCTACTACGAGCGCGTCGGTGATCACGCAGTGAACATTGGCGAGCGCGTCATGTACATGGTCACTGGCTGGCTTCCAGAAAAGAGCGGCGCTGCTCGGCAGAGACTGCGTGAAGCCGAGGCTGAGGCCGGTGTCGAAGCTGGCAACAGCACAGCTCAAATTGGCGAAGCAGGAGAGGCAGCCCAAGTGGACTCACCGCACGAGGAGGGTTCGGGCGAAGTTCCCGATGGCGCATGAGGGTCCACCGATGAGGGTTCTGGTGACCAATGATGATGGCCTGCACGCGCCTGGGCTGCATGCACTTGCTTCGGCCTTGAGTGCCGCTGGCCATGATGTGATTGCTCTGGCGCCAGAAGGCGATCGCAGCGGTTGTGGGGCAGCAATTGGAAACCTTGGTGACGGATCGTTTATGCGGTATCGGTCGATGCCACTTGAGGGCCTTGACTCTGTGGAGTCGTATGAGTTGGATGCAACCCCGGCGTTATGCGTGTTTGCCGCACATCTTGGCGCCTTTGGTCCGCCTCCGGATGTAGTTGCCTCGGGCGTGAACCCTGGTCTCAACACGGGCAGAGTCACTCTGCATTCAGGCACCGTTGGTGCTGTGCTGACAGCTGCAAATCTGGGCATACCCGGGGTGGCAGTCAGTATCGCTGGTAGCGAGCCCTCAATTCAGCATTTTGATGTTGCAGCGGAACTCGCAGCAGAAGTTGCCGCGTGGATTGTTTCGAGCGGATCTCTGAGCAGTATCAACCTGAGCGTTCCGGACCTGCAGAGCACTGACTTGCAAGAGGTCAAGTGGGGCCAGCTTGCTCCGCTTGGGGCGATCCGTACCGAGTTTCTTCTGCGCACCGAGGAACGTGTCGAATTTGGGTTCGTCCCAACCACTGCCTCGCTTCCAGCAGACTCAGATACAGCACTCGTTGCTCAGGGCCATCCAGTTGTAACTGCGCTGACGGGCATCCGAGGTAGCGAGCCGGTTGGGCTTGTGGATTTCTTGACTGCTACGGAGCTCGCAACATGACCCAGGTGGGGCAGCACTAGTGCAGGCCTCTTCGCTGATAATTGTGATTATGGGCCTTTTTGCTGCTGCGGCATTGGGCTATTTCGCTGCAAGATCAGCACCCAAGAAGCAACCGGCTGGGTCAAAGAACGCTCGGAGCTCTGCGGGTAGTGCATCTCAGTCTGAGTCCGATGACCCGAAAGGTTCTGGTACTGAAGACGCCGACATAATGACAGTGGCTGGACTAGCAGAAGCGCAGGAATCAGGCTCTTCAGCATCTGATCTTCTTGAGCGCCTGCGTGACGCGATTGAGCACATCGAACAGGGAGTCATCTTGTGCGATGACACTGGAACCGAGTTGTTTCGGAACCAGTCGGCGAAGCAATACGTCGAGGCGAGAGATGGCTTGGTGCTAGTCGAGGCAGCCGTCGAGGAACTCATGATTAAAGCGCTCGCTGGTCGCTCGGTTCGACGCGAGGTTGAACTCTTCGGACCACCGGCACAATCGTTTGTGGTGTCTGCACAGCCATTTACTGATGGTGCTGGATTGGGTGCTTTGGCCATCGTCGAGGATCACTCGCTACGACGTCGAACAGAAACTGTCCGTCGTGACTTTGTTGCCAACATCAGTCACGAACTGAAAACTCCGATTGGTGCTCTCGGCTTATTGGCAGAGACGATTCGTGATGAACCCGAGAGTGAAGTTGTTGCCCGCCTTGCCGAAAGAATGATCGTGGAGGCCGATCGGGCGGCCCACACAATTGACGACCTCTTAGAACTCAGCCGAATTGAGTTTGGGGATGAAACCGAGTTCGACCAGATCTCGGTGCAGTCCGTGGTGAGCGAAGCTACGGCTCGTATTGCTGCTGCGGCGGGGCATTCGGGGATTGAGGTGGTCGTTGATCTCTCGCCACAGATTCAGGTCCTTGGCGATCGGCGGCAGCTTGTATCGGCGGTGTTCAACTTGTTGGACAACGCTGTCAAGTATTCCCCCGAAGGGTCAGAAATTTTAGTGACCGCCGTTGTTGAGTCGGCTGAGAGCGATCCCCAAGAACTGCCTATCGGCCTCGCTCCCTCCGGTTTGTCAACCGGCGACATAGTCAGACTCTCTGTGGCGGATGCCGGAATTGGCATCCCTAGAAAAGATCTAGATCGCGTTTTTGAACGCTTTTACCGGGTTGATCGTGCCCGGTCTCGAGCTACTGGCGGAACAGGTCTGGGACTAGCCATTGTTCGACATGTGGTGAGTAATCATCAAGGCAATGTCTCAGTGGACTCCATCGAAGGTGTGGGAACCACCTTCACGCTCTCACTTGCAGCAATCCAACCCCTACAGGAGAACTCATGAACACAACGACTCGGGCAAACAATCCCACTTCTTCGGCTGCGGGGTCTGCTCCCATCACGGTGTTGCTCGTAGAGGATGAGGAGGCTTTCGTGGACGCACTGACTGTTGGGTTGGGTCGCGAGGGGTTCATCGTGGAGGTGGCTCGAGACGGGTCCGAGGCCCTTGAGCGCTTCGCCTTAGTCAAGCCCGACCTTGTGCTGCTTGACGTCATGCTGCCAAACATTTCTGGGCTCGATGTATGCCGGGAGATTCGCCGAACTAGCGATACGCCCATCATCATGGTGACTGCAAAAGGGGCTGAGATTGACACAGTGGTAGGGCTCGAGGTGGGTGCCGATGACTACGTCACGAAGCCTTACCGATTGCGAGAATTAGTTGCCCGGATGCGCGCAGTGTTGCGGCGCCATGGTGCAGCGACTGGATCCGATGGAGCAGGCGTAGAGGGTGACAGTCGCGAGGTTCTCGCCCTAGATGGAGTTGAGCTCGATACGGATAGCCATGAGGTGCGCGTTCGTGGCGAAGTGGTCAACCTGCCGCTCAAAGAGTTTGAGTTGCTGTCTCTGCTCATGGAGAACGCAGGTCGAGTCTTGCCAAGGTCAACCTTGATTGATCGAGTCTGGGGAAGCGACTACGTGGGCGATACCAAGACTCTGGATGTGCACGTCAAGCGAGTGCGTTCCAAAATTGAAGATGACCCAGCACGCCCCACCCGGATCGTCACCATTCGTGGGTTGGGTTACAAGTACGCAAATAATCGCTGAATCGCCCGTAGCGAGCCATAGGGCTCTGCTTCTACCATGGTGGCCATGACCGAGCCGGGTTCAACCTCGAGATCAAGATCTCGGTTTGGAGTGGACCCGTCGATCCCCTTTAGTGGTCTGGCACTCACTCATGTACTCGCAACCGGCGGAGACGCACTCGTTGCCCTCGTTCTAGCTGGCTCGCTCTTCTTCTCTGTTGATCCCTCGGGTGCCCGGTGGAGAATCGCGCTCTATCTGCTGTTCACGATGGCGCCGTTTGCCATCGTGGGGCCACTCATCGGGCCTGCCATGGATCGCGCCAAAGGCGGCCGCCGATGGATGTTGGTTGGGTCCACTGTAGGGAGAGCAGTCGTAGCGTGCGCCATGGTTTTTAGCGCCGGCTCGAACAGTCTGCTGCTCTTCCCTGAAGCCTTCTTTATGTTGGTTTTTGCAAAGTCCTACTCAGTGGCGAAGGCCGCAATTGTGCCCACTGTCGTGCACAGCGATGCAGAACTCGTCGAGGCGAATTCCAAGCTTCAATTGCTGGCTGGGGTGGCCGTATTCGTTGCGGGCATCCCTGGAGCGCTGGTGTTGTTGATCGGTGGTCCGGGTGCAGTGGCAGGCCTGAGTGCACTGGTATTTCTGGCGGCCTCGTTCGCCTCGCTGCGTGTTCCGGTGACGGTGGTCGCTGCCGAGGAAGAGGATGAGCAAGAAAAAGCAGAGCTGCGTAGCGCAGGAGTTTTGTCGGCTGCATCTGCAATGGGGACACTGCGTTGGGTTGTTGGGTTTGTAACGTTCCTCTTGGCCTTTGCACTGCGGGGAGCATCCTCGGAAACAGGTCTAGGGATGGCCACGGGACACATCCTGCAGAATCCGGACGGCACACTGGAAACATCGGCAGTGAGTGCACCTGGAGTGCCACCGATTTGGCACTTCGGCGTGATCATTGTGCTTACTGGGATTGGGGGCTTGCTCGGAGCGGCTGTAGCTCCCATTATCCGCCGGCATCTTCGAGAGGAACTCTTGCTGTTAGGGGCGCTCGGCCTTGCCGTTTGCGGCGGACTTGCGGGGTTCATTTTTCCTGGCCTTGTGGGTCAAGCATTGCTGGCCGGATCTGTGGCGATGGCAGCAGCCTCTGGCAAGCAAGCCTTCGATGCAGTTGTCCAGCGAGACGCACCCGATGCAAATCGAGGCCGCTCCTTTGCCAGGTTTGAGTCGCGCTTCCAAGTGATTTGGGTGCTCGGTGCGGCAGTTCCCGTGCTGATAGCTATGCCCACTCGCCTTGGCGGGGCCATTGTCATGGCTGTTGCCGCTGCGGCGGCGACGTTCTTCTCTATTTCTCTGAGCGCAATGCGCAAGGGGCAAGTGCCACCGCGTCTGCCCACTGCCAAGGGGATAACTAAGACCGTTCGCCAGGCTCGAAAACCAAAGAATCCGGCTTAGGGCCAGCTGGGCTGCTCAGCTATCCATATCTGGAAAGTCAGGAATCTCAAATTCGGGAAGGTCATCCAAGTCGAGGTCATGGGACTCGATACCGACTCGAGCTAACCAAAGTCCTGGAGCGTCAAGTTCCGCTGGCGTGGGCAAGTGCGCCTCATCAGTCCAGAGTTGACTCAGGGCCTGTGTGCCGCTTCGCTCCACAATGCCATCTACAAACAGAGAGCCTCGGTCGAAGGTGCCCTGAGAGAGCTCAAGGCCAAAGAGTCGCTCAACAAATCGGCTTGCCGGGCCTGCTTCTGCACGGCGCCGACGCAGTGCCTCTGTTACGCGATCGTATTCTGGTATGAGGCGACCGCCCAGGGTGTCGAGCACCCAATCCACGTAGCCCTCAACGGTGGCAACCACTGCAGCGATTCTTGGCATGAGCAGCAACTGCGCCTCTGACTGCATTGCGCTCAGGAGTACGTCGGGGTCTCCGGCGAGCCGCTGAAGCGCTTCGAGTTCGGGCTCTGATCCGCCTAAATCCTCGTCGATTCCCAGGCCTCTCATGCGGCGTTCAATCTCAGCCGGGTCTTGGCTAAAAGCCGAGACGTATTCTCCCAAAAGGCCATCGAGGTGAGCTCGAACGTGCTCAAGATTCAGAACATGTTGATGCGCAACGTCTGACAGGCAGACCCACAGGCGAATCGCCTCTCGCGGCAAGGTCCAATCATCGGCGAACTCGTCTACGTTGCGAAGCACAAGGGTGAGGGGTTCATGTGCAGGCCGGGGGAGCGGTAACTCGTAATGGCCGAGTGCGCGGGTCGCAAGGTGACCAGCTGTGCTTCCCGCCATCATTCCAAGCAGCATCGGACCCATCATGCCCATCAGTTGTTTGATGAGCGCCTCTGGCGGCATCCCCGGAAGTGTGGGCTGCTGCAAGTCAATCTCGGTGAAGTCCTCGGATCCGAGGTCGCCAAGTTGGGATTGCAAAGCCGCACCAATAGAGCCGGACAGTTCTTCGAGTAGCGGTCGCTCTTCATCTAGGAATCGCTTTGCCCACTGGGTGCGGTTGAGCGCTTCAATGCGGACTGGTTCCTCAACTGATCTACCCGTCACCTCGCCCACGTGAAGTTCCGCAACTCGAGCGAGTTGCTCGATTGCTAGACGATCAGCTGGATCAACGTTTGGTTCTGGCTGACCTTCGGTGGCGATTGCGCCGGCGAGCTGAAGGGCAGTGTCCCAACTACCTGCGGGCCTACCGGCAAACATCTTTGACAAATCCTGAAGGAAAAAGTTCATGGATTCGAACGGATTGTCATCCCCAGAGGGATCGGAACCGAAGGGGTCAGAAAAACTCACTCCCTCATGCTAGGTCTCTGCTGACACCAATGAGGCTCAGGTCCTAAGAAGTCGGTCAGCTACGTCCAGAGCTGTGTCTGCATCAAGGATCTCAACCACCCAAGTGGTCGCAGAGCTAGTTGGGCGTGATTCAGCGAGGGTCGTGATTCCTATGAACGCTCCATCGGGGCTGAAAACAAGTCCCCCCGACAACATCTCTGGGTCTGCAGTTGTTCCCGAATCGCCAGCAGCTAGCTGTCCGACACGGGCCGTGACTCCAAGAGTCGGGTCTGCGTAGAACACAGTGACCTGCTGTGTTGATTTCGGTAACTCTGCTGTGGTCATAGCGGTTCCAGAGGTTCCTGCACTTGGCTCAATGGGGCGCAGAACGGCCAGGTCCGACGCGGGATCTGTAGCGATGATCTCGAACTGTTCTTGGCTGCCGTCGGCGCAAGCCGCCCAGACTTCATCCTCAGGCGAGAGCAGATGTGCTGGCAGAAGTAGATGGCCCTGAGGGTCGAAACGAAGCGCCGTTGCCGCCGTGGATGCCGCCACGCTGAGGATGGTGACCTTGGCTACGTACTCCGACTGCAGCGAGGTTTGTTGGGTCACCGCAAGATCTGCTGACATTTCTGAGGGCCGTTGTTCAGGATCCTGCCGGGGCTGAGACATCTCCATTGGTCGAGTTGCCCCTAGTGCGAATCCCGTTCCGAGTAGGGCCAAAACCGCGAGCAAGACTGACCCGGCAATCCATACGGCGCGCCGCTGGTCAACCCGGCAGCGAGATTCAAGCCCCACCTCACTTGGGTGCTGCCAGACTCGATCGGCCGTTGGGTGCTGACTGATCTCGGGGCCGAGTTCTTCTGGTTCGATCTCGGTCATCGAGCAGAGGTTAGTGAGGTGTGCACATAACTAGGTCGCGGCCCAGCAGCAAGGTGATCGTTCCGAGTAGTAAAAAATCTCCAGCACACCTACTGATTATCTCGACGATGTGGGACCATGAACAGGATCTTTCCTAGGATGAAGACAGTGCCGAGCGGTCAGATGTTGAACAAACCGATGAAGAACCCCACGCAGGTCAACCTGTTTCTCTTTTCTACGATAACGGGGCACCTGCTGTGAACAATGTGGTCTACCTAGTCCTCGTTGTTGCACTGAGCTGTGCAGGCATGCTGCTGCTGTGGGCAAAGAACAGGGATCCAATTTCTCCTGGTTCTTCTGTGGATCAGTTTCAAGACAAGATGCAGGCCCTCGCTCCGCCTGAGTCTGAAACAGAGCGCTCTGCGAGTGCTCCCTTGGATCAAGGAACCTCGCGTCAGAACCGGGGAGTGTGATCTGGCACGCGACCTAGCGATCGATCTGGGTACTGCCAACACGTTGGTCTACGCCAGAGGAGAGGGCATCGTCTTGAACGAGCCTTCTGTTATCGCGCTCAACAGCCGGACCAATGAGGTCCTCGCAATGGGACGAGATGCGTGGAAGATGATTGGCCGCACACCGAGCTACATCGTGGCTGTGCGCCCGCTACGCAAGGGTGCCATCACCGATTTTGAGGTCACGCAAGAGATGATTCGGCTGCTCCTCAAGCGGGTCGGAGTCAACCGATTCAATCGCCCCCGAGTGGTGATTTGCGTACCCTCGGCAATTACTGCGGTAGAGAAACGTGCCGTAACAGAAGCAGCTCGAAAGGCTGGCGCAACAGAGGCGCAGTTGATTGAGCAGCCAATGGCGGCAGCGATTGGGGCGGGCTTGCCGATCAATGAGCCAATGGCAAACATGGTGGTCGACATCGGCGGCGGCACATCAGAGACAGCTCTGATCTCTTTGGGGGGAGTGGTTTCGCTGCAAGCAGTGCGAATCGGTTCCTTTGATATTGATGCCTCAATCATCACGTATATTCGCCGCGAATATGGGATTGCCATCGGTGAACAGACTGCCGAAGAGATAAAGATTCTGATCGGATCGGCTCACCCAACTCCCGAAGAGGGTAGGGCCGAGGTGCGTGGCAGAGAGCTGATGTCGGGGCTTCCTCGCACCATCATCTTGTCTGCAGCCGAAGTTCGAGTCGCGATTTCTGACCCCGTCAATGCCATGGTTGACTCTGTGCTCGCTTGCCTCTCCGAGGCACCACCCGAACTAGCCCAAGACCTTATTGAGCATGGCATTCACTTGGTAGGCGGCGGATCGCTCCTGAAGGGCCTCGACCTGCGTCTCGCTAACGAGAGCGAGGTTCCGGTACAGTTGGTTCGACAGCCACTCGAGTCGGTGGTGCTAGGTGCGGGGCGCGTCGTTGAATCCTACGAAGAGTTAAGAGACATGTTTATGGGCGCGCGTAGGTAAGTTGCCCGATCGAGATGCAATGAATGGAGGGAAATGTCATTACTTGAAGTGCAAGAGGTAGGGGTGCGCTTTGGCGGAGTCCTTGCACTCGAGAGTCTGTCTTTCTCTCTTGAAACGGAACAGATCTGCGCTCTCATCGGCCCGAACGGGGCTGGAAAGACCACGTTGTTCAACGTGATCTCTCGGATTTACGAGCCCTCACAGGGACAAGTTCGCTTTGACGGGCATGACTTGCTTGCCGCTCCTGCGCACAAAATCATGGATTTTGGTGTTGCTCGAACGTTTCAGAATTTGGCGCTTGTCCCAGGTCTGACGGTGCTGCAGAACGTCATGATCGGTGCCTATGGACGGAGTCGAGGCGGTATCTGGGCATCTACGTTGCGGCTGCCACCTGTTCGTGCCGAGGAGCGTCGAGTCACGTCTCGCTCGCTGGAAATATTGGATCGCCTAGGACTGTCTGCGGTTGCCTCACGGCCGTGCGCGGGGCTGCCGTATGGCACGCTCAAGCGCATTGAGTTTGCTCGCGCGCTTGCGTCGGAGCCCAAGTTGCTCATGCTCGACGAGCCAGCGAGCGGTCTGACACATGGTGAAGTCGATGAGCTTGGGCTGCTGATTCAGCAGATTCGTGATGAGTTCTCGCTCACGGTGTTATTGGTTGAGCATCACATGTCGATGGTGATGGCAATCTCGCAAAAAGTCGTGGTGATGGACCTAGGCCGAAAGATTGCCGAGGGCACGCCTGCAGAGGTTGCTCAGGACCCACGGGTCATCGCAGCGTATTTAGGGGCCCCGGCGTGAGCTCGGCAGGTGATGGCGTGAGCTCGGCAAGTGATGGCGTGAGCTCGGCAAGTGATGGCGTGAGCTCGGCAGGGCATCTGCTTGAAGTCAAGACCCTTGGTGCCGGCTACGGAATTGTAGAGGTGCTCTTTGGGGTCGACTTGGTGGTCGATCCAGGCGAGGTTGTCGTGGTGCTCGGAGCGAACGGTGCTGGCAAGACCACTACCTTGCGAGCGATTTCGGGCATGATCGCCGCAACAGGGCAGGTGACGTTTTTGGGAGAATCAGTGTTGGGTCGTCGGCCGGACCAGCTAGTGAAGCGCGGTATGGCCCATGTGCCTCAGGGGCGCGGCACAGTGACGGCGCTCACTGTGGAGGAGAATCTGCGCATCGGTGCTTATGTGCGTTCAGACGATCAGGTTGATTCCGATATTCAGCAGTGGTTTGAGGCGTTTCCTCGTCTCGGTGAGCGTAAGGATCAGCTTGCGGGTTCGATGTCTGGTGGTGAGCAGCAGATGCTGGCCATTGCTCGTGCGTTGATGTCTCGGCCCAAGTTGTTGTTACTTGACGAGCCATCTCTGGGGCTTGCGCCTTTGGTCACTCATGAGGTCTTTGAGCGCCTCCGTGAGATTTCGGTTTCGACTGGAACTGCAGTGTTGTTGGTTGAGCAGAACGCAAACCTTGCTCTGGAGTTCGCTGCACGGGCGTATGTTCTTGAGGCCGGTCGGATTGTTCTCTCGGGTAATTCCGCAGACCTTCAGGGCGACGCGGCAATCCAGAAGGCGTATCTCGGTGTCTGAGGGCATGCAGGTAGTCGAGGCAATTTTGAGAGCGGACGTAGTTCTGCATGATTGGTTGGATTCATGAGGGACTTTCTTCAGATTCTTCTTGTGGGAATTGGCGACGGTGCGGTGTACGCGATGCTGGGCCTTGGGCTCGTGGTGATCTACCGCTCTACTGGATTATTGAACTTTGCCCAAGGTGAGATGGCAATGTTCTCGACGTTCATCGTTTGGACCATGTGGAGTCTGGGATTGCCGATGTGGTTGGCCGTTCTGGGCGGAATGGCCGGAGGTTTCTGCGTTGGTGCTTTGGTGCATCAGGTTGCGGTTCGGCCTGTAGGCGATCCGCATGAAAAGCCGCTTGCAGTGGTGATTGTTACCATCGGACTTTTTCTAGGCCTGAACGGCGCCGCTCAGCTTATTTGGGGAACTCTTGATCGCAGTATGCCTCCGCTGTTTGGCCGCGGTCAGGTCACAGTCTTTGGGGTAGCTGTTGCTTGGCAGAAAATCGGTGCAGTCATCGTGCTCGGCGTGATGGTGCTGCTCTTTTATCTGTTGTTTCAGCACACCAAGCTTGGTTTGGCCATGCGTGCTGTGGCTTCCAATTCAGAGTCTGCCTCACTCGTTGGCATCCCGGTCCCACGTTTGTTGATGCTCGGCTGGGGACTCGCTGCTGCAGTGGGAACTGTGGCTGGAGTCTTTATCGCTCCAAACCTTGGCCTCGGAACGAACCTGATGCAGCTGACCTTGATCTTCGGTTTTGCGGCGATCACTCTTGGCGGTTTTGATTCCCTGGTTGGTGCAGTGGTTGGCGGCTTTGTGGTGGGAGCGCTCTCTTCGGTGATGCCCCGATACATCACGATTTTTGAAAAGATGCCGTTAGCCCCAGCGTTTATTTTGATTCTGGCAGTGTTGCTGTTCAGGCCAGAGGGTCTCTTTGGTAAGAAGCAGGTGACCCGCGTATGAGCGCCACCGTTACCACCGGTGCTTCTTCTCGCCGGAGCCCTAGCGACTGGGCACTCAAGGTTGCTCCTTGGGTTCTCCTGTTTGTGATTCTTGCGATTGTGCCATTTCAGTTTCCGTCTTTCCGGGTAGAGCAAATTTGTTTCTGGATGACCCTGGCGATCGCTGCTTGCGGACTCAATCTGCTGACGGGGTATAACGGCCAAATCTCGGTGGGCCACGGGGCCTTGTTCGGTATTGGTGCGTACACCACAGGAATATTGATCACCGAATTTGGAGTTCCCTTGTTTGGTGCAACCGTGGCATCAGCCGTGGTGTGTTTCGCTGCAGGGATCCTGATTGGATTGCCAGCACTGCGTATAAAGGGGCTCTACTTGGCCCTCGTCACCTTGGCAGTGGCCACCCTGTTCCCACTCTTTTTGGAGCAGTTCAGCGCGATCACGGGCGGCAGTGGGGGCCTGCAGATTACAAGCCCTCAGCTCTATCGGGGGGAGATGCGAGAGCGGCCAATTCGCTTGGAGTCCCCTGTTGCGGGGCTAGAAAATGACCAGTGGAAGTACTTCGTATTCCTGGGTATCACCGTTGTGATCTTCATCTTGTCTCGCAACTTGATTAAGAGCAGGGTGGGGCGATCGTTGGTTGCAGTTCGCGACAATGAAGTTGCTGCTGAATCCTCGGGAATCCCGGTATCGCAAGTGAAAATAGTGACGTTCGGTTTGAGCGCCGCAATTGCTGGAATCGGTGGATCCTTGTTTGCCCTCGACCAGGGGCAGCTCTACCCGAGTTCGTTCACCATTGTTTTGTCTATCTACATCCTTGTGGCGGTTGTCGTGGGTGGGGCGGCAAGCATTATCGGCCCTGCAATTGGAGCAGTTTTTTACGGCCTGTTCTCGGACGTCATTGTTCAACAGATGCCTGATCGGATTCAGCCCGCTCGGGCAGTTATCCTTGGAGTTCTACTGATCCTGCTAATGTTGCTCGCACCGGGTGGGATAGTTGGAGGGTTTCGGACGCTGCAGGCCAAGTGGTCAGCCCGAAGAAGTTCTGCCCACAACTCAGGTCCATCTGTCACTGGTCCATCTGCCACTGGACCAGAGGCCACTGCGTAGCAGTAGAACTCAGACCGCCCACAACCATTACCCACATCTAGCAGCAAGTTCCCCACCCCTATAGGAGTAGAGATGAAAAAAACCTCGATACAAGTCAGCGCAGCACTGTTGCTCGGGTTCGCCCTGATCGGCGGAGCTTGCGGAGGGCGCGATGATTCCTCCTCGAGTGAGTCAACTGAGACCACGGCTAGCGACTCAACAGAAGCCGCATTTATTGACCCGGCTGCGGATTGCACTGATTACAAGGGCACGCAGGGCGTTACGGGCGACACCATTAAGATCGGTACTGTCCGACCCGAGTCTGGCTCGTATGCCATTTACGACAATGTCACCAAGGGCCTCGAGGCCTACTTCAAGTCAGCCAACGCCGCTGGTGGGCTTCCTGCAGCAGACGGCAAGAAGTACCAGGTTGAACTCATCAAAAAGAATGACGAGTACGACCCAGCCAAGACTCCGGCCTTGGTCAAACAACTTGTCGAAGAAGATGGCGTGTTTGCTCTAGTCGGCAACATCGGCACCGAGACCAACAAGTCCGTGCGCGATTACCTCAATGAGAACTGCGTTCCCAACATTGCTCTTGCTACGGGCTCTACTCAGTGGGGAGACGCGAATGCATACCCGTGGTACATCTCTGGTCTGCCCTCCTATGCAACCGAGGCGAACGCTTGGATTAGCTATCTCGAAGAGGTCAACCCAACAGCCAAGATTGCGTTGCTGTACCAGGATGACGATTTCGGCCAGAGCTATAAGGCCGCCATCGAGAAGGCAATCGAAGGAACCAAGATCACTTTGGTCGGTGAAGAGGGATTCAACCCGCTCGCAGGTAGCACCACAGAGGCCTCGGTCGCGAAGCTGTCGCAGTCGGGCGCAGATACCTTCATCGTGGGTGTCGGCGGAACTGCATGTCCGTTGACCCTGTCCTTTGTTCCCACAACTTGGACTCCCATGACCATGATTTCGGTCACCTGCGCTTCGAAGACAGCTCTGGCCCTAGCCGGAGGCAAGGATCAGGGCGTGTACATGGCTCAGCCCACGCTCGACCCGGCTGACCCTGCTGATCAGACCAACCCGAAGGTGGTGGAATTCGCAACTCAGGGTGCGGCCGCTGGCCTAGATGAGGCACAGATTCAGGGTGGCATTGCGTCAGTTGGTTGGGGCTTTGGATCCATGTTTGCCATGGGACTCGAGAACGCAACCACTGTTGATCGTGCTGCTGTCATGAATGCCTTGTATTCACTACAGGACACCACCTTTGGTCTGCTGCGTGATGAGGTCACCGTGAACACCGATGGGGCCAAAGACCCTTGGGCCGTTGAAGGATTCAGAATCGTTCAGCGTGAGAACGGTGCATGGGTTGAGAAGGCGCCTGTGACTAACGAAGAGGGCAAGTCGAATAGCTTCGCCGGTCAGTAATTCGGCATGGCTATAGCTAACTGATTTGTAGCTTTAGAGCTGCTCGCCGAGTTCGATGGCGAGCAGCTCTTCTGCTGCTTGGCGCACCTGCAAGTCTCGGTCTTGGGTCAGTTTTCTGAGCATGGCCGTTACCTGTGGGCCGTCGAAAGCAGCGAGTGCAAGGACTGCTCGCCTGCGCACCGTGGCCCGATCAGAACATCCCGCAAGGACAGCGGGCAGTCCGTTTGGGTTGCCAATTGACCCCAGTGCGGCAACGGCAGCCTCCCGACACAGTGCGTCTTCATGGGCGCCCGCTAGTTGGCAGAGAACTTGCACAGTCTCAGGGTCTGCGTCGGCTCGTTCGCCGCAGGCAAAGGCGGCTACCTCTACGACTGAGTCATCTGAATCACTCAGCAGTTGTCGAAGTTCGCTTTGGCCCGAGTCAGAGTCAGCAGCAATCAGGGCAGCCCGCCTACGAGTTACTGCTGCTGGATCGGTCAGGCCAGCAATGAGTTCTTCATGGCTGAGCATGCCCATTCGCTGCTTCGCAGCCAGAGCGCAAGCGCGAACCTCTGCATCGGTGTCTGTTAATCCTGCCTGGGCCACCGAGAGTTGGCCGAGGTGGCCAGCGCTTACGACGTTACGGCGGCGAGATGCCGGGTCGGGGTTCGGTTCCATTTGGTTGCGATCCCTTTGGTTTCGATGGGTGACTAAAACTGAACTGGCCTCGGAATTTTGGTGTTTGGGCGCCCCAAACAACCTCCGAGACCCCTACACTGTAAGTCGCATACCTATCAAGAGGAGCGGTTCGTGTCGCAGCATATGGTTATCTTTCAAAATCCAGACGGGGATCCTGGCTACAACCAGTTCGAGTCAATCGACGAGGCCGTGAGCTTCGTTGAAAAGATCCGAAATGATCAAGGAGTGGACAGTGTCCGCATCTTTGAACTGAACGAGGTCAAGTTTGAGCTCAAGCCGTACTACAAGGTCAAGCTGCAGGCTTTGACCACTGGTTCTGCCCCGGCCCCAGCGGCTGCTCCAGCACCAGCTCCGGCTCCGGCTCCAGCACCAGCACCAGCACCAGCACCAGCACCAGCACCAGCACCAGCACCAGCTGCTGCCCCGGCTCCGGCTCCGGCACCAGCTGCTGCACCTGCACCTGCACCAACTCCGGACCCGGCGTTTAGTCCGTTTGCTTCACCGTCTGCACCAGCACCAGCACCAGCTCCTGCCCCAGCGGCTGCACCAGCTCCCGCACCAGTTCCGCCAGCGGATCAGCCGGCTGAAGAGAGCCAGCCCACCCGCCGTGGATTGTTTGGTCGATAAATAGCTGAGAAGCCGAGTTGCTTAGCAACTCGGAACTCACTCAAGTCTTTTGTTCGCTGTGCCCGGGTTCTGCCCGGGCACTTGCGCGTCTGGGCTGTTTGTTAAGGACTCAGTGTGCTTTTTGGGGGCGCCTAGGTGACTAGGAAAACAACGCCAACGAGCACCACGCTCAGCACCACGCCAATGATTGCGGCGATACCAACCACCGTTAGCACTAGCAGCAAGGTTGATCTTGCGCGAACGGCCGGGGTGATGGTGACATCTTTTGCCCTGCGACCTCGGAAAGGTACCTCTTCGGAATCAAACGCGTCACTGTCACCTTGTAAGGACGAACCGAGCCTGCTGGGGATTGCCTCAGTAAACTCATCCGACGCAACTCCGAGGGCCAATCCCGTGGCAGGCTGAGGGACGGGCCGACGTCCAAACAGGGCATAACCAAAGCCAAGAGCGCTCAGCACCACGATCAGGATTCCAACGAACAGCGTGAACATGACAGAGAACACACTACCAACCGAGCAAGGTTCCTCGACAGATAGTTCGAGCGCGGAGTCTGAAGCTGACTTTGGTAGTGCGTCTAGTCCGGTTAGCCCTGAAGTGGATGTCGAGAACGAAGCCAGCTCACATCTTCCAAAAAGCAGTCAATCCAAAAAGCGCTTGGTCGTCTTGGGCCTTTTGGGAATACTCAGTGCCGCTCTCGTTGCTGCGATCTTCTTGATTCGCCTTCCGTTCTATCTGGTGCAACCGGGCTCAGTTCGACCCGCAGAGCAGCGTATTGATATCTCGGGGGCCGAGAGCTTTGAGAATAAGGGTGACATTTTGTTCACCACAGTGTTTGTTGATCAGGCAACGCCTGCATTGATGCTGCGGGGCTGGCTTGACGACGCAGTCGAGATCCGCACTCGTGAGGAGATGTACCCGGACGGTGATCGCAAGGCCAGTCAGGAACAGAACCAAGTGCGGATGGATCTGTCGAAGCTCACTGCTACCCGCGTGGCCTTGCAGTACCTCGGGATCGAGGCAACCTACGACGCAGATGGCACCCGCGTGCTTTCAGTTCAGTCAGAGGCGCCATCAGCGGGTGTGTTGTTGCCAGGAGATGTCATCGTTGCAGTGGATGGCGCAGAAATTGCACTGCCCTCCGATATCGCTCCCGAACTTGCAGATCGTGTTCCCGGAGACCAAGTTCAGGTGGTCGTCCGCAGGCCGTCGCCAGATGGCCAGCAAGTTCGTCAGGAACTCGACGTAACTCTGGGCGCTGCAGGCGATGAGGTCGGGCGCCCGATCTTGGGTATCGAGGCGGAACCTGATGCACCTTCGATTGACTCTGATGTGAACGTCACCGTTGACTCCGGCACGGTGTCTGGACCCTCGGCGGGTCTCGCTTGGACCTTAGCGATTTTGGATCGCCTGACCCCTGGATCTCTGACTAGGGGCCGAACCGTCGCTGTGACTGGAGAGATCCTCGATGATGGAACAGTCGGGCCGATTGGGGGAATTCTTCAGAAGGTTGCTGCAGTGAAACGGGCCGGCGTGAAGATGTTTATTTATCCAGCAGCTACCCCGCCCGAGGAGCAAAAGGAAATGCGAGCCTTGGCTGGAAAGCAAGTTGAGCTCCGCCCTGTTGAGAATCTGGATCAGGCAGTTCAGGCTCTTTCACCCAAGGGGATTCAGTTGCCGGGGTGAGCTTTGCTAGGTTCCGCCACACGCGGCCCTAGGACTTCTAGCATTGCGCTCATGACTGACACGTTGCCCGACCCGCCCGAGATTGATCCAGCGGTCTTGGCAGGCACTCACTTCGAGAAAGTTCGAAAGGGACTCGACCCCGTTTCGGTGCAAGCAACCCTCGGAAGGGCAGCCGATGCGCTGCGAATTTGGGAACTACGAGACCGTCAGCTTCGGCAGAAGGTGACAGCGCTAGAAGAGCAAGTCGTTGAGTCCCAGAACCTTGACGAGGCACGAATGGTTTCGGTGCTCGGTGAAGAGACCGCCAAGATCGTTACCGCTGCAAAAGAGGCCGCGACAGCAATTCGAACCAAGGCAGAAGAACAAGCTGAACGACTTCTACGAGAGACCGAAGCCTCTTCCACAGCTGCAGCCGAGCTCCTCATAAGCGAGTCAACGGAAGAACGCAATCAAGCCAACCGTCTTCGGTTGGAAGCAACAGCCGAAGCTGAACGCATGAGCGCAGAGTCAACAGCGGCTGCCGATGCCTTGAGTGCTGCTGCGTTGCAACGACATGACGAATTGATTGAACAGGCTGAGTCGATCCTTGAGCTGAGGACCAACGAGGCGGAACTAGCCGCCGATGCCATTCGAGTTGCGGCTCTTGCAGAGGTTGCTGCAGCAAATTCTGAGGCGAGTGTTATTCGCTCGGATGCAGAGGAAGCTGCTGCGGCGAGCAAGGAACAAGCCCGAGAGGAGGGTCGCGCAATGGTTGCCGAAGCCAAGGCAATCAAGGAGCGCATGTTTGAAGACCTTGCTGCGCGTCGCACCACTGCCCGACGCCAGATTGAGGCCTCTCGAGGTGGCCGGGATCGGATCCTCGAGTTGCTTCGTGCCGCAGTCACTGATGTCGCAAGTACGATCGAAGGACTCGAAGACTCAGATGCAGAGGTGCAAGCAGCGGGACTCGACGCGGCAAATCAGATCGAGGACGATATTGATGCCGTCCTCGCAGAGTTGCAGCCGAGCTCGGAAGAACCGAGCCCGGTAGAACAGTCAGAGTCCAACCCGGAGCCTGCTCTGAGCCTGGTTGAGCCTCTTCCAGCAGTTGAGACTGTTGAGACCGTTGAGACAGCGAAGGCCGTCGAGACGCTCGTGATTGTTGAAACAGTTGAAACACTCGAGATTCTTGAGACGCTCGAGGTTGCGGATTCTGATGAGGAATTCGAAGTTGTCGAAAGCTTGGAGATAGTTGAGACGCTTGAGGTTGTGGAGACAGTTGAAGTAGTTGAGACGCTTGAAGTAGTGGAGACGCTTGAGGTTGTAGAGACAGTTGAAGTTGTGGAAACAGTCGAGATTGTCGAAACACTCGAGCTCGTTGAGGATCCGCCGAGCGAGGATGAACCCGTCGCAGAGGAAGCTGCCGAAAGCGGCGCCACGGTGCATGACCTGTTCGCTCGAATTCGCTCCCAAGGCCTGATCGAGGATCAGCCAGAGGTTCAGCGTGATGCCTCTATGGACGAGCGAGACAGGTTGCTCCTGCCCGTCGAGAAGCAGCTGTCAAAGGCCCTCCGCCGCCTTGCTTCAGATGAGCAAAACGATGCTCTGGATTACCTGCGGCGTATCAAGACCTCGCGTCCAGATTTTGCCAAGGTGCTAGATACGCCTGAGCGTGTGCTGACAAAGTTCGCCGATGCTCTGATTGACGACTTCACACAAGCCGTTGCAGCTGGATCAGAATTTTGGGCGACAGTTTCGGGTGTCTCTGCTGATTCCCTCTTTAGCGAAGATGATCAAATCGAGGAATGCCTTCGATCGAATCTGGAGCAGTTCTTAGAGACTCATCGGGCTCATCTGGAGCGCAACTTCAGAGACGGTGACGAGCAGGGCCTTGAGAACAGTGAGCGAGCTGAGCGCATTCGAGCCACCTATCGAGATTGGCGGTCCGGCTCGCTGAACGAGCTTGCTGGAGATCTTGCAACTGCTGGTTTTGCCCAAGGCGAGCGACTCGCAGCCGGGCCGGGAACTCAGTGGTGTTGGGCAGTGGACCACGGTGGCTTGCCCTGTGCTGATGGCGAGGACAACGCGCTTGAAGGGGCAATTGCATGTGGAGACCCGTTCCCGACTGGCGATATCACCCCGCCTGCACACCCCGGCTGCCGATGCATCCTTCTACCGGCGAATCTGTAGATTGTAAAGGTGCGCATTCCGAGTGACATGCCTGATCAACCAAGCGGCGATCTAGGACAAACCAAACAACGGGGAAGCTCTAATCGCGGCCGTACCCTGTTAGCAGTCTCGCTAGTCCTCGTTGTTATCTTGGCGCTGTCAATGCGAGCGATCGCAACTTTTTGGACTGACTTTCTGTGGTTTGACCAACTTGACTTGTCCAGTGTCTGGAGGCGACTGCTCTCAGCCAAAGTCACGTTAGGTGCGGCCACCACCTTGGTCTTCTTTGTCCTGCTCTGGGGCAACTTGATGCTTGCGGATCGATTGGCTCCTAAGTATCAGGCGATCCCTGGCCCCGAGGACGAGTTGCTCGTTCGGTATCGCGAGCTTGTGGCCGGACGCCAACGCGTGCTGTGGCTGGTCGTCGCATTTTTTATTGCTGTGATTCCGGGGTTCGGAGCCTCCGCACAATGGCAGGAGTGGCTGCTGTTCCGGTTTGGCGGATCATTCCCGCAGAACGACCCGGAATTTGGTGTCGATATTGGGTTCTACGTCTTCAAGCTACCGTTCTTGTCTTCGGTCGTGGACTGGATGTTTGGGTTCCTGATTGTCACCGCAGTGGTCGTTGCAGTCGTCCACTACCTAAACGGGGCGATTCGAGTTCACCCCATGGGCGAACGCGTTACTCAGCCCGCCAAGGCTCAGCTCTCTGTGCTGCTCGCTCTCGCTGCGTTCACGAAGGCGCTGGATTATTGGTTGCAACGCTTTGAACTGCTGACTTCGTCTGGGTCATCCTTCGACGGTGCCGGCTACTCCGATATTTCGGCTGCCCTTCCCGCCATCCAGTTGATGATTTTGATTTCGATTTTTGCTGGATTGATGTTGCTGGTGAACATCAGGCGCAAGGGATGGGCCCTACCCGTCATCATTCTGGGCCTGTGGGCTTTGATTGCAATTGTTGCCGGTGGCATCTATCCCGCATTTGTTCAGCGCTTTCAGGTTGAACCTGCCGAACTTGCCAAAGAGAAGCCCTATATCGAGCGAAATATCAGCGCAACACGAACAGCACTCGACCTGAGCAATGTCGGCAAGGTGGATTTCAACTACGAGCCGAATTTGACTGCAGAGGCTGCAAAGTCCGAGCAGACCAACATGGCGAATGCTCGCCTCTTGGATCCGACGATTGTGCTTCCGACGATTCAAGACTTGCAGGTGGAGCGTGAGTACTACCGCTTCTTAGATGTTGACGTGGATCGCTACGACATAGCTGGCAAGCGCACTCCGGTGGTCATCACGTCTAGAGAGTTGAACCTAGACGGCGTAACGAACCCGACTTGGGAGAAGCTGCATCTGGTGTTTACGCACGGCTATGCCGCCGCCCTTGCACCAGCGAACGAAGCTAACGATCGCGGCGAGCCCGAGTTCTTGGTGCAGGGAATTCCGCCCGAGTCAACCGACGCTCCAGAGTTGGATCAGCCAGAAATCTATGTGGGTGAGGGGATGTCTGGCTATGCCATCACCGGTACCAAGCAGACCGAGCTGAGTTCGGACAACGTCACGACGGAGTACAGCGGAAAAGATGGTGTGCCCGTTAATTCCACCATTCGTAAGGCCGCTTTTGCACTTCGTTTTGGAGAGATCGAACCGCTGATTTCTGACAGTGTGACGGACTCTTCAAAGATTGTGTACAACCGCGACGTCGTAGATCGGGTGCGAGAGATTGCGCCTTTCTTGGAACTGGACCAAGACCCGTATCCGATTCTGAGAGATGGACGTGTGCAGTACATCGTTGATGCCTACACCACAACGAGCAACTATCCCTATGCTCAAAGTGTCAACGCCGCTGAGGTTTCAGCAGGCACCTCGGGCACCTTCAATTACATCCGCAATTCGGCCAAGGCGCTTGTTGATGGCTATGACGGTACCGTAACGCTCTACCTGACTGATGAGTTGTACGGAGGCCAAACGGATCCCATTATTCAGGCCTACGCTCAAGCCTTCCCCGGCCTTTTTACCTCCAAAATTCCCGACTCAGTCAAGCAGCACTTCCGCTATCCGGAGTTCATGTTCAAGACTCAGACTGTTGCTTGGGGGCGCTACCACCAGACGGACCCCTCGACGTTCTTCAACAACAGCGACCGGTGGGTAGTGGCGCAGCAACCCTCTGACCGAGGTGCTGGAGCAGTGCAGGCAGATACCAGTTCGGGTGCGTCTGCCGAGGCTCAAACAGCGATTGATCCCTATTACCAGGAGCTCAAAATCGGCTCAGCTGAGACTGCTCAGTTCGTGCTGACCCGCCCGTTTGTGCTCTCTTCGGGAGACGGAACGGGCCGAAACCTGACCTCGGTGATGATCGCTCGAAATGACCCCGATAACTACGGCAAGCTTGAAGAAATCGTGATGGTTATCTCTGCAGATGGCAAGACCGAGCGCAACAACAGCGTTGATGGACCTGTTCAGGCAAATCGCAAGATGGTTACGTACGGACCCGTGACCGAGTACCAAACTCTGACTGGTCAGATTGGTTCAACCATGCGCTACGGCAACATTTTGATCCTGCCGCAGGGTGACTCACTGGTCTATATGAGACCAATTTACGTGGCACAAGAAGACAGCACCAGGTTCACTGTCAAGAAGGTCGTGATGGTCTCTGGTGATGCGGTGGGCTTTGGAGACAGCGTCGAGCAGGCGCTAGCGGACCTTGTGGATTCGAAGCCTGACGGTGCTGCTTTTATTCCATCGGTAACGGTGCCGTCGACGAATCCCGATCCTGGAAACAGCAGTACCACGGTTCCTTCCGGCGAGGAACGCACTGCGACCGAGCTGATTACGCAGGCTGATCAGAAGTTCACCGAAGCAGATGAGCGACTCAAGGCTTCGGACCTAGCTGGCTATGCAGCACTTGTAGCCGAGGCCCGAACGCTCATCGCACAAGCCTCAGAAAAACTTTCAGCCGAGGGAGCTACAGCCAAGCCCTAGGCAAGGTTGTACGATCACAAGCCGTGAACACCTTGGCCGTTATGACTGCGCTCCTCGAAGCGCTTGACCCAGAAAAGCTCATTCGAAGCGGCGGGTACATCCTGCTTTTTGCGATCATCTTTGCCGAATCAGGGCTGTTGATCGGCTTCTTCTTGCCAGGCGACTCCCTATTGTTTATTGCCGGTATGGCATCTGCTGGCACTCTGGTGCAGTCAGCGGGGGCAGATGCAGTTCACCTCAACATCTGGGTGGTCCTGATTGGTGTCTTCATTGCAGCTGTGACAGGCGATCAGGTTGGGTACGCGTTCGGCAAGAAGACAGGGCCTGCTCTCTTTAAGCGGCCCGACTCACGGTTCTTTAAGCATGAGCATCTTGAAAAAGCTCAGAACTTCTTCGATGTCCACGGACCCAGAGCGATTGTGCTTGCACGCTTTGTTCCAGTGATCCGCACCTTCTGCCCGATCGTCGCTGGTGCCGGCAAGATGGAGTACCGGGTGTTCCTTCGGTACAACCTGATTGGCGGTCTGTTGTGGGGTGTCGGAGTGACCTTGCTCGGATTCTTCCTTGGCAATATTCCACTTGTCGCAAATAACATAGAAATAGCTTTATTGATGGTTGTTGGCATCTCGATTCTGCCAATTCTGATCGAGGTTGTTCGATCAAAGCGCAAGAGCAAAACCTCTGTTGAGGTCTAAGAAGTCGCTACACGCCGCAACTGCTTCTAGTATCTCCAAGTCCTTCTTTTGACGCGGAGATCATTCTCCGGTGGACTTCTCTGAGTTTCTGAGTAGAAACCCTTTTCTACTCAGCTGTCATCATCCGTTCTTTGACCCCTGGGGGTTCCTTTCATGCCGCTTCAATCGACACTTCCGCAAGTTCTTGCCATGAGGACAGAGGGCACCTTTCAGGTGTTCACCCTCGGCAGCCAAGAGTGGTACCTGCTGATTTTCTGCGTGGTCGTATCGTTCATCGCACTAATCGCAGGTTGGTTCATGATGCGCAGCGTGCTGGCCAAGGACCCAGGCACCGAAAAGATGGGCGAGATCGGCGAGGCCATCCAAGAGGGCGCGATGGCCTACATCAAGAGGCAGTTCAAAACGATTCTGTTGATGGTGGTTCCGCTTGCCGCCGTGATCTTTGTGACCTCTACCGAGATCATCAATGAATCAACCAACGAGGGCCTTGATCGAATCAACGCCGGACTGTTCCGGACGCTGGCATTCCTGACCGGTGCGCTGGCATCTGGGTTTATTGGCTTCTTGGGAATGTGGCTCGCCACTCGCGCCAATGTGCGTACTGCAGCGGCTGCAAAGACTGGCCGCATGGATGACGCCCTTCAGGTTGCCTTCCGTGCCGGTGGAACAGTCGGGCTGTTTACTGCTGGACTTGGCCTGCTAGGCGCAACGCTTATCGTCATGATCTTTCAGAACACCGCTTCGTCAATCTTGATTGGCTTTGGATTCGGCGGTTCGCTTCTGGCGCTGTTCCTTCGAGTCGGCGGCGGCATCTTTACGAAGGCTGCCGATGTGGGTGCTGACTTGGTTGGCAAGATCGAAGCTGGAATCCCCGAGGATGACCCTCGTAACCCAGCCACTATTGCTGACAACGTGGGTGACAACGTGGGCGACTGCGCCGGCATGGCTTCGGACCTCTTTGAGTCCTTCGGCGTGGTACTCGTTGCAAACATCATTCTGGGCGTCACGGCATTTAGGGCCATTGGCATTGAAGGAAGCAACGCTGCAAAGGGGCTGATCTTTCCCCTTGCCATGATGGCAGTTGGACTCTTGGCCTCTCTCATCTCGATCTTCATGGTCAAGGCTCGCGAGGGTGAGACGGATGCCCTCAAGCCAATTAACCGCGGCCTGAACGTGGCCTCGGTACTCTCGCTGTTCGGCGCTGCCGCTCTGGCATTCCTCTATGTGGGTGACCCACGAGGTTCCTCGGTAGACAATGTTGGGCTTCGTATGTTCCTGGCAATCCTCGGCGGTGTGGTGCTCGGTCAGGTAGCGAGTCGCATTACGCAGTACTACACCTCGAGTCAGTTCAAGCCTGTGCGTGACATTGCGGAATCTGGCCGCACGGGACCAGCCACGGTGGTGCTGTCCGGAATCTCGAGTGGCATGGAATCTGCAGTGTGGGCAGTAGTGGCAATTGCTGCAGCGATTCTGGTTGCACTCGGACTTGGCGGAGGAAGCACACTGTTTGCCTTCTACCTCGTTGCACTCACTGGCATCGGCATGTTGGCCACAACGGCAATCGTGGTGGCAGAAGACACCTTCGGACCCATTGCTGACAACGCTCAGGGCATCGCCGAGATGGCAGGCGAGTTCCACGGCGAGACCGAGACCATCCTTGATGGCCTCGACACCGTGGGTAACACCACAAAGGCTGTCACCAAGGGCTTCGCCATTGGGTCCGCAGTGATTGCGGCTGTGGCACTCTTTGCCTCATTCCGTGAAACCATCGCTGCTTCGGCCGATACCAAAGTCGGTGAGGTTCTTCGAGCCGATAACGTTGAAGCCGCATTCAATGCAGTGGCTATCAACATTGCAGACCCCAAGGTGTTTGCAGGCGCTCTTGTGGGCGGAACTGTTGTATTCATGTTCTCCTCGCTGGCCATCTTGGCAGTGAGTCGCACGGCTGGAACCGTGGTGCAGGAAGTGCGCAGGCAGTTCCGTGAGAAGCCCGGAATCATGGACTACACCGAAAAGCCTGATTACGGCCCTGTGATTGACATCTGCACCAGTGCTGCGCTTCGTGAACTCACCACACCGGCACTGCTTGCCGTGTTGATGCCCGTCGCGATCGGCTTCGGGCTCGGCGCCTTTGCGCTTGGTGGTTACCTAGCTGCGACCATCGTTGTTGGTGCACTCATGGCGAACTTCTTGTCCAACGCTGGTGGCGCCTGGGATAACGGCAAGAAGTACATCGAAGAGGGCAACCTTGGTGGTAAGGGTTCAGATGTCCACACTGCAGTAGTCATTGGTGACACTGTCGGTGATCCGTTCAAAGACACCGCCGGCCCGGCTATCAACCCGCTCATCAAGGTGATGAACCTGGTCGCCCTGCTCATCCTCCCGGCGATTATCGCCATGGAAAATAACAACGCCCGCTTCTTTATTGCTGCAGTTGCTGTGGTCATCGTTGTTGCCAGCATCATCTACTCCAAGAAGCAAGCCACATCATTTGGCGATGATGAGGCTGATGCGGTGCCAGCGGCCACTCTGACCTGATTTGCTAGCAGCGCTTGTCCCTGATTTGCTAGCAGTCCTTGTCGCTGATTTGCTAGCAGCCATTGCCGCTAACTGAGAGACTCACTACATGCACGTTCCGCTTGAACCTGAGTTGAGCGATCTAGTGAGTGTCTCAGCGCCGGCCGGCAATGCGTTGTTTGGCTCAGGTGTTAGTTGGTCGTTAGGAGTTGAGGATCGTCAGCAGCCCGCTGCCAGAGTTCTGGCACTTTTGCTAGCAGGCAATCTGCAGCAGTTCCGCAGCTTTGAATCCGGTGTCTTGAGCGACCTTGACCCTGAGCAACTTCATGGCTACCGAGTATCTCTACGACGGGCCCGGTCGCTGCTGAGTTCGGGAGGATCAGTGTTTCCGGGTGCGCAGCGCCAAGAATTGCTTGTGCAACTCGCAGAGTTTGGAGGAGTGACCTCTCGGGTTCGAGATCTTGACGTTCTGCTGGAAGAGTTGCCCCAGCTCTATCGGGCGGTTGGACTTGGCGTTGGGGTTGATGACGGGAAGCAATCCTCCGAGTCGCAGGAACTGCGAGCTGCGCTGCTACGCAACCGGTCCGGTGCGTTTGCAGATTTGGCTGCCCGAATCGACCCCGAGGGGGCACAGGCTGCCAAGTATCAGGCAATGCTGCGCTTGTGGTATGCGCTGGGATCGGTGCACCGCCTCGGTGGGGATGACCCCGGCAAGGACGCCCTTCGACCTTCCGTAGTGGTTGCTCAGGCAACCGTCCTGAGGCAGTTCGGAAAGGTTCGCTCAGCTGGCCGCGCTGCGAAGAAATCAAACGAGGTCAGCGATTGGCACCGGCTTCGCAAGCGCACCAAAGCCTTGCGGTATGGGCTCGTCGCTTACGCGCCGCTCCTGAACGAACCCGCCGTGTCCGACCTGGTTTCTCGTCTGCGGAAGCTTCAGAACGTTCTTGGCCTGCAACAAGACCACGCAGTGCAGATCCACTTAATTGAGTTTGCGGGAGTTCAGGCCGGTGGCCGAACAGCTCTGCTAGCAGGGGCAATCTCAGAACACCTCCGCCTTGAAGCTCTCAAGGATTTACAGAGCTGCTCTGCAGCATGGTCGAGATTCGATCAGTCGAGTTTCAAAGGTGACTTAGCGGCTGCAGTCACGCTCTAATTTCTGATTTGCCGACTGCTCGACTGCTCTACTGCTCTACTGATCGGCAGCCCTGCTGCTCTACTGGCCTGCTGCTCAGGCTTCGTCCTTCTCGAGCGGGGGCAGGAATTCAAAGTTCAGGTCACCCAGGCGCACCAATGTCGAAGCAATCCAGCCACCCATAGCGCTGAAGTGGTCATCAAGGATCGACCCATCTGCGAGCGTGGCTTCGTCGAGTTCGTAGCTACCCTCGTAGCTAACCTCGATGGCATGTTCGGTCTCGGTGAGGTCTTCGTTCGAGACAGCCTCAACAGTTGGGCCTGATCGCGTGAGCCGCTCAGAGCCAATCATCGGGCTTTCGGAGGGAAGGACATCAAGCACCCGACGTGGGTTAGGGGCCTCGGTGAGCCGCTGAATTCGCAGCACGACCTCGATGTCAATAGTGGGTGCCTCGGGAAGTTCTTCTTCTATGTACCAAGAGCGGTAGGCGGTTTGAGACCAGGTCGGCCACTCTAAGGTGAGGTCTGCGCGAACCCGCGGCGGAAGGCCTTCACCGGGGACTCCATAGCTCGTCTCCCAAGTTAGATCTCCAAGGAGAACGTCCGTGTGGAATCGTTCCTCAAAGGCCTGCCGCTCGAGAAGTGCATTCTCCATGGCATCGCGTAGAGCGCCAATCGCATCAGTGAAGACGTGGTCCAACATGTGTTGTGCAGGCTACAGGGAGCCAGAAGGCGCGCTGACGCGACTCCGTTTGGCCTAAGCCCTCCTAGATGGATGCCAAAGAGGATCCGTCTACTTCATAGAGGGCCGAGGCTCCTGCTTGCACGGAGGGAACGAGACCGGCGGCCTGCGGCAAGATCTGTTCGGCAAAGAATCTTGCCGTTGTGATCTTTGCTGCAAGGTACTCAGTATCTGTAGATCCGGCGTCAAGTTCAGCCTGTGCTGCAAGTGCCTGTTTCGTCAAGAGCCAGCCACCTGTAACGGTTCCAAAGATCCGCAAATACGGTGTAGCTCCGGCGAGTGCCTGCACAGGGTCCGCTAGACCGTTCGTCATGATCCATTCGGTGACTCCAGCCAAACTTTGTACTGATTCGGCAAGGCCAGCACGCATGGATTCGAACTCGTTACCAGCGGCCTCTAGCTGCGCATCTGTATCGCGCATGTTCTGAAGATGGCCGTTGACGACTGCGCCCATTCGTAGGCCGAGTTTGCGTCCAACAAGGTCCATTGCCTGGATTCCATTGGTGCCTTCGTAGATCGGTGCGATCCGCATATCGCGATAGTGCTGAGCAACGCCAGACTCTTCGATATAGCCCATGCCACCAAACACTTGGATTGCCGTGGAGGTGACCTCCATGCCTATATCGGTACACCATGCCTTGGTTACAGGCGTGAGCAACTCCGCAAGGTCATCTTGGAGTTCGGCCTCTTCGCCCTCGAGTGCCCGAGAGAAGTCAATCGCAGCGGCGTTGTAGACAATGAGGGCACGCATGGCCTCAATATGGCTCTTCATAAAGAGCAGCATTCGACGCACATCAGGGTGCTCGATGATCATGGCTGCCTCTTTGGACTCGCCGCCGATTTTACGACCTTGCTTGCGCTCTTGAGAGTAGGCAAGGGCCTTTTGGAACGCAGCATCTCCGAGTGCCACGCCCTGGATTCCAACGGCTATGCGGGCGGAGTTCATCATGGTGAACATTGCGCGCAAGCCCTGATTCTCTTCTCCAACCAAGTAGCCAGTGGCGCCACCTTCATCACCAAAACTCATGACGCAGGTGGGGGAGGCGTGGATGCCCATCTTGTGTTCAATCGACACGCAGCGAAGATCATTCCGCTCACCGGGTTCACCCTCGGGGGTGAGCAAGAATTTAGGCACGATGAACAGCGAGATGCCTCGGGTTCCAGCGGGCGCATCGGGTAGCCGGGCCAGCACCAAGTGGATGATGTTTTCGGACATGTCGTGCTCGCCGAACGAGATGTAGATCTTGATACCCGAGATTTTGTAGGTGCCGTCTTCTTGAGGCAGTGCTTTCGTGGTGCAGAGTCCAACGTCGGACCCAGCCTGTGGCTCGGTCAAGTTCATGGTTCCGGTCCATTCCCCGGTCACCAACTTGCGCAGGTAGAGCTCTTTTTGCTCTTCGGTGCCCCACTCCTGCAGGCATTCAATTGCTCCGGTGGTGAGCCCAGGACACATGGTGAGGGCTCCGTTTGATGCCGTCTCGAACTCAAGCGCACAGGCTTGAACAGCTTCTGGGAATCCAGCCCCGCCAAAGTCAACCTCGGCGTTCAGGCCTTGCCACCCGGCCTCTACGAACTTTGCGTATGCCTCTTTGAACCCGGCGGGGGTCTGCACACCCTCAGGTGACCAGACCAAACCCTCACGGTCGCCCGACGCATTCAGCGGGCCAAAAACCTCTTGCATAAATCGGCCTTGTTCCTCGAGTATCGAGGCAACGGTATCTAGATCGGCCTGAGCGTACAGAGTGCTCTTTGAGAGTTGCTCAATCTCGCCGATGTGGCGCAGAGCGAAGAGGGCATCCTTAATTGGGGCGCGGTAGTCATACATACCGCCATGTTACCGGTGGGTAAGTTGATCAACACCTCGGCGAACTGAACTCGGGCAAAAATATTGAAAGTCGAAGCTATTGCTTAACTCGACAGGTGCGGGCTCATCACTGCAATAGGCAACCCGATTCCAACCGAGTTCGTCCGCAACCGGGCAATCTGGCGTCCGGTCTGCACTGCAGCTTTGGGTGTACCGAGTAGTTCACCAAGTGCCGCTGCGGTGCTCTCAAGATCGGCAGCGACGAGCGCCAAGCCAAAGATCTGCGCAGGGGATTCGCTGGTGGCCTCACCAAGATCGGGACCCATGAGTTCGACAATTACATCGCCTGCCCAAAAGAATGTTTGGCGCATCGGGGACCCATAACTCGAAGTGCTTCGACTACCGCGAACCTCAAACCCTGCCGACTCAAAGGCGGCGATACTGCGTTGGGAGTCACCTGTGCTGACCACGATGTGGTCAATAGACGTGATGCCGTTGGGGTGAGGCTGCGATGCAACCGAATTGAGCGAAGGACCTTGGTCGCTAGCAGCCAGCAGCTTCAGGCCATCGATAGAAGGGTGCTCTGAAATTGAACTGCTGCTGCCCTGAATCTGGCGGCCCTGAATCTGGCAGTCCTGAATCTGGCAGCCATGAATCTGCCAGCCCTGAAAGGGTTCGCCTGGGCCAGTGCACTCAATAATTGTCTGTCCCAGTGTGACCGTGGCCTCAGCCGAGACGAAGAAGCCCGCAGCGCTCCAAGCGGCAGCTGTATCTCCGAGCCTGAGCAGTTCAAGCTGAAGGGGTCGGGCAAGAGCGGGCTTCTCTAGGGGACCAAAAGTGTCGGCTGGCATGGCGGAACGGTACCGTGGCCACCGTGACACTGACCGACACGAGGACAAATGAGGTAGATCTCAATCGCCGTGCACTCACTTGGCTGCTGATAGCAGCTGCCGGGTACGTGGCCTGTTCGCTGATGGCGAACGTCATGTCCGTCAGGATTCTTCGAATAGGTCCGGACTGGGCAAGCTTCTCGATTGACGCCGGAACCCTGACCTACCCGCTCACGTTCACGCTTCGAGACCTTGTCCACAAGGTCGGTGGACGATGGGCTGCTCGGGTCATCATTTTGAGTGCCGCTGCCTTCAACATTGTGTTAGCGCTGGGGTTGTACCTTGCAGCAATCTTGCCGGCTGACTCCGAGGTGACAGGGCCGGCACAAGAGTGGTTTGGTCCAGTACTCAATCCCGTCACCAGAATCGTGCTCGCCTCGGTAGTCGCACAAGTGATCGCAGAGTTCGCGGACACTGAGGTGTACCACCGCTTCGTCATGCGATTCGGCCATCGGGTGCAGTGGGGCAGAGTGCTGACCTCGAACGCGATCGCAATCCCGATTGACTCAATCGTGTTTGTGCTCATCGCCTTTGGTGGCACGCTTCCGTGGTCAGTAGCAGTGTCGATCATCTGGGCGAACATCGTGGTGAAAGGCTTGGCCACGATTGTGAGCATCCCGCTGATCTATGCAGTCCCAGAGGATCTGTCGCGACCTCCGCTTGATTGACGGCGCGACTGCGTCAGCGCCGAACCGAGGCAGGGTGTTGATACGGGGAACTTCGCCTACAACGTGAACTGCGCTCCCGTCGGCAGGTGCCAAGAGAAGCGCAGACCAGAATCGGAAAGTGAATTAGGAGTTGCGACCGGCGTTTGGCTTACGGCCATGATTGGCCTTCTTACGCCGCACGTTTGCTTTTTTCTTCTGCGTGCGTTGTGACATGCTCACCATGTTAGTGGAGGTCACCCCTCGGACTCCAGACGAGGCACAGCGACCTAGCGCTCAACAGGCTCAGATGGGGCAGGAGCGCTGAACCAAGTACCGTGTGGCCATGCTGTGCGAACCTGTTCAGCACCTCACTTTCAGGAACTTCACGTGGAACGATTTGGATTTGTCGGCTTACCCAATGCTGGGAAGTCATCGCTATATAACGCTCTTGCCGGTGGGGGTGCTCTAGCCGCCCCGTATGCCTTTGCCACGGTTGACCCAAACGTTGGCGTAGCGAAGGTTCCCGATGATCGGTTGCAACGTTTGGCAATCATGAGTCAGACCAAAACCATTGTTCCTGCCAGCGTGCAGTTTGTGGATATTGCGGGACTTGTTGAGGGTGCCGCTCAGGGCGAGGGCCTTGGTAATCGCTTCTTGGCTCACATCCGAGAAGTTGATGCGATTGTCTTTATTCTGCGCGCCTTCATCGACACCGACGTAGACGGATCCTCGGATCCAGTCGACCAACTCAATACCCTCGAGGTTGAGTTGGTGTACTCCGATCTTGAGACCCTTGAGAAACAGGCAGACAAAAGGCGCAAGGCGGCTCGGGCAGACAAGACGCTCGCCGATGAGGTGGCTGCAATGGACGCAGCGCTTGAATTGCTCCAAGCAGGCACCCCCATCTATCGCTCGCAACTCGATGAAGCGCAGCGGCACTTGCTGAAGCCATTCTTCTTGCTCACGGCCAAGCCTGCGATGGCGCTGGTCAATCTTGATGAGGAACAACTCGTTGACCCGGAGCCGTTTTTAGCTCCGGTACGTGAAGCGTTTGGCTCAGGCGCAGGCGACCAAGTCATAGGGCTCTGTATCCAACTCGAAGCCGAAGCAGCGATGCTCGACGAAGAGTCACGCGCCGAGATGCTCGAAGCACTTGGATTGGGCGAAGGCGCACTGCCAGCGTTCTTACACGCCGCGTATCAGATGCTTGGCCTGCGCACCTTTTTCACTACCGGCGAGAAAGAGACTCGAGCTTGGACGTTCCGAACAGGATCTAAAGCACCGCAATGCGCCGGTGTCATCCACACCGACTTTGAGCGTGGGTTTATTCGTGCAGAAACCATCCACTGGGATGAACTGCTGGAGTTGGGCTCTTGGGCAAAGGCGCGTGAGGTAGGGAAAGCCCGCATCGAGGGTAAGGAATATGTAGTGGCCGATGGCGACGTAATGGATTTTCGATTCAATGTGTAGCCGGCCAAGATTTTTGCGGAGACTGCGCAACTCGGGGCCATGGCCTGGCTAACCCGAGAGGGGCAGGTGCTAGCTAGTGCCGAGGTTGCACAGACTCGGGCCGAGCGTCGGCGCGGGCTTTTGGGCAGAAGCGATCTTGAAGGTGTGTTCGTTTTGAAAGCAAAGTCGCTTCATACGGTGGGCATGAAGTTTGCAATTGATGTTGCTTTTTGTAATTCAGAGGGCACCGTGTTGCGCGTCCTCACTGTT
>ERZ888423.232-NODE-232-length-60004-cov-12.076015_pt1 | contig 60004 bp, 61 predicted proteins | sample MGYA00520523_ERZ888423 | MGnify/ENA primary metagenome ERZ888423 (study PRJEB32303, sample SAMEA104408611) | aquatic metagenome | biome: Brackish water; feature: Pelagic; material: water | place: Baltic Sea | collected 2014-06-08T10:24:00 | depth 30,27 m ... | reverse complement strand
CTTGCTGACCCTGTTGGCCTTGCTGACCCTGTTGGCCTTGCTGACCCTGTTGGCCTTGCTGACCCTGTTGGCCCTGTTGACCTTGCTGCTGTCCCTGCTGGAACGTGTCGTCCATGACGCGCTGCTGGCGCTGAATCAGTTCCTGGGTTTCCCGCAGGCCCTGCAGTTGCTGTTGCATCTGCTGCATCTGCTGCTGGGTGATCCGGGCGCCGGAAAGTTGCTCCAGCATCCGATCGACTTCGGCCAGGGCGTCGCGGGCCTCGTCGCGCGCGCCTGCCTGGGTGAGGTCCCGGATGCGGTCCAGCATGTCCATCAGGTCCTGGCTGCGCATCGACTGCCCATTCGGATCCATCGGTTCGTTCTGCTGGTCCTGCTGCGCTTCCGCCATTTCCTGCAGGAAGCGGTCGAGGGCTTCCTTCAATTCCTCGATCAGCCGGGCGATCTCCTCCGGCGACGCATTGCGCGCCATCGCTTCCGCCAGCCGCTCCCGCGCCTGACGGAGCGCGCGCTCCGCGGCGGAGAGGCCGTCGTCCTCAAGCCGGAGCGCGGTTTCCCACATCAGGTCGCGGGCGAGTTCGTAGGAGCCGGCGTTCAGGTCGATCAGGATGCGCGCGCGGATCAGGGCGAGCGCCGTCATGACTGTCAGATCGTTATCGTAGGCTTCGGGCGCCGCGAGGAGCGCCGCGACCGCCGCGCCGACCGGCGGCCGCATGAGCGGCTCCCGGTCCAGGTCGCGCCGGGCGGCTATGAGCGCGCGGGCGACCGGATGCGCGAAGGTCCGTTCCGGCAGCGGGAACCTGAGCGGCGCGCTTTGGCCGATCTGGTCGATCGCATCCCGGGCGCGGAGCGTCAGCTCGACCGTGCGGCCCGCCCATCGATGCGCCGTCAGGTCCCGGAAGATCGCGCCCTTCGCCGATTTCGTGCCCGCCGGCAACGGCGCCGGCAAGGCGTCCGACTCCCCATAGCCGCCGGCCGGTTCGCCATCCGCCGGCGCCATCGCGATATCGGCCAGGACGACGCCGTAATCGTCGGCGACGACATAGTCGAAGCGCAGCACGCCCGCTTCCGATAACTGCACATCGCCGTCGAAGGCGGCTTGGGGCGGCAGGTCGGGAATGATTTCCAGCGGCCATTCCGCCAGCGCCGCGCCGCCGGCCTCCAGCACCGCGATCTGCCCGGCGATGGTCAGCGGCGCTTCCAGCATGTATTCGTCGGGGGCTTCGGTCGCCTGGAAGGCCAGGGTCTCTGTCCCGGCGACCAGCATGGGCTGGCCGACGTTCGATGTCGCGATCGCCTTCAGGATGCTGCCCTGGGGGACAGCGACGACGCCAAGCGCCGCGGTCGGGCGGATCGGGGCGGCGCCGGTATAGGCCGGGGGATCGATCCAGAGCTCGACCGTGCTCGGCCGCGGCGGCTCCGTCGGCCAGACTTGCAAGGCGCGCTCGAGCCGCGGCCCGAAATCGCTCCAGCCGACCGCGACCCCGCCGACCAGCACGAACAGGGCCGCATGGCGAAGCGCCCAGGGGTCGAGCCGGGTCAATTGCAGGCGCGGCCATCCAAGCCGCAGACGGCCGAGCGCGCGGCCCATGGCGCCCATATGGGCGGCCCATGCGGCGGCGCCGACGGCGTCGGTCGCCATCGGCCGGTCGCGCAACGCCTGAAACGGTCGATGGGCGAGGCCGGCGTCTTCTTCCAGCCGCCGTTCGGCCTCGACCGCCGTCGGCGCCCGGAAACGGCGCGCCAGGCGGACCGCGCCCCAGCCAAGGCCGAGCGCCAGCCCGAGCAGCGCGACGAGACGGAGCGGCCAGGGCGCCGCCGCCAGAAGGCCGAGACCGACGAGGCCGAGATATCCGGCAAGGAAGACCTGGGCCGGCCAGACGCCGCGCCAGACCCGCTCGACAAGCAGCAACGCCTGGGCGAGCGGCCGCAACAATCGGACTTTCAAGGGGAGCTGCGCTGTCATCCCATGGCTCCTGACCGCACCGGCGTTACCCGGACATTATGGCGAAAACACGCCACGGCGAGCGATCACGAACCCGCGAGCGGGCGGGCGGAGATAATAACGAACGCCTCGGCGAGAGGCGGTTCGTCAGTGATCGTCAGATCGATCTGCGCTTCCATGCCAGGCGGAATGAGCGTGGCGAGCCGGGCGGCGGCGCCGCCGGTCAACCGCATGGTCGGCTTGCCGCCCGGCATGTTGATGACGCCCATGTCCCGCCAGAACACGCCCTTGCGCAAGCCCGTGCCGAGCGCCTTGGAGCACGCTTCCTTGGCGGCGAAGCGCTTGGCGTATGAGGCCGCGCGCGCCGCGCGCCGGTCCGATTTGGCGCGCTCGACATCGGTGAAAATGCGCTCGACGAACCGGTCGCCGAAGCGCTCCAGCGTCGCCTCGATACGGCGGATATCGATCAGGTCGTTGCCGATGCCCACGATCATGCCGCATCCCCTCGTGCTTCGTCCATCAAGCGGCGCATTTCCTGGATCGCGGGGCCGAGGCCCATGAAGATCGCCTCGCCGATCAGAAAATGGCCGATGTTCAATTCGGCGAATTCCGGGATCGCGGCGATCGGCTGCACGGTCGCGAACGACAGGCCGTGACCGGCATGCATCTCCAAGCCGAGCGCCGCCCCTGCCGCCGCGGCCTCCCGGATGCGGGCAAGCTCCGCCGCCTGGGCCGCGCCTTCGGTCTCGCAGTAGCGGCCGGTATGCAGTTCGACCACCGGCGCGCCGAGCGCCACTGCCGCCTTGAGTTGGGCCAGATCCGGCTCGATGAACAGGGACACCCGGCACCCGGCCGCCCCAAGCGCCTGGACGATCGGCTTCAGGCGATCGCTGAGACGGGCTGCGTCCAGGCCGCCTTCGGTCGTCAATTCCTCGCGCTTTTCGGGCACGATGCATGCCGCATGCGGCCGAGCTTCGACGGCGAGCTTCGTCATTTCAGCCGTCGCGGCCATCTCGAAATTGAGCGGCAGCGCGCTTTCGCGGACCAGCGCCGCGATATCGGCGTCGCGAATATGGCGGCGATCTTCCCGGAGATGCGCGGTGATGCCATCGGCCCCCGCCGCCGCCGCAAGCTTCGCCGCGCGCAATGGCGAAGGATAGTCGGCCCCCCGGGCGTTCCGGACGGTCGCAACGTGGTCGATATTGACGCCCAACCGCAAGCGTTGATGGCTCATGCCTTGCTTTCCTCTCCGAACGACGCCGTCGCTGCGTCCGTGCGCGCCATCTGGCGGCGGGCGCGCCCGGCTTCCAGTTTCTGTCGCCGCCGAGCCTGGTAGCCAGCGACGATCTTTCTGCCGAGGAAATAGAAACTGACCCAGACGACGACCGCCATCAACCCGCCGCCGACCAGCGCCGGCGCCATGACCGGCCAGCTATCGACCGCGGCGGCGGCGAACTTGCCTTGCCATAGATCCTTCACAACCCCGGTCAGGCGACGGCCGAGCGCGCCTTCCCCCAACTCTGCGCCCTCGCCGAAGCCGAGCCAGCGGCCGATGCGATAGCCGCCGACCCAGATCAACGGAAAGGTCCAGGGATTGCCGATGAAAGTGCCGACCGCGCTCGCCAGCAAGCTGCCGCGCGCGACAAGCGCGAGAATGGCGCCCAGAATGAAATGCAGCCCCGGCAAGGGCAGGAAACTGACCGCGGCCCCCGATGCGACGCCGGCGGCGATTGCATGGGGCGAGCCTTTGATGCGGATGATCCGACGCGCCAGATATCGGCCGGCGCGGCCGAATCCCCCGGCTGGCCAGAGCAGCGCCTGAACCCTGCCGAACACTGTGCGTGGCCTGCGACGTCCAAGCATTCCCGGTTAAGACCCGTACCCTTCCCGATCGACCGACGTGATGACGCTCTCCGCCCTGAGCGTCGCGATGACATTCATCAGATGCTCCAGGCTGTCGACTTCGATATCCAGTTGCATCTCGAAAAAGTCGCTGGCGCGGTTGGTGAACCGAAGATTGGTGATATTGCCGCGCTGGCGCCCGATCGCATTCGACATCGCTCCGAGCGCGCCCGGCATATTCTCCAGAATTACCCGGACACGGCCGACATGGCGTTCGTCCGACGCCAGATCCCAATCCACGTCCAGCCAGCGTTCCGGCGTATGGCCGAAAGATTCCAGGGTCGCGCAGTCGGAGACGTGGATCGTGACGCCCTTGCCCGTCGTGACGATGCCGACGATCGGATCGCCGGGCAGGGGATGGCAGCACCGAGCGTAATGGACCGCCATGCCGGGAATGAGGCCGGTCAAGGGCAGCGCCGCGGCGCGCGTCGCTTCCCGCGGCATAGTTCGCCGGCGGGCGCGGACATCCAGGGCCGCCGCGTCGCCCCGGTCGACCTCGGCCGCGACGCCGGCCGTCGCCGGGGCCAGAAAGGCCTTCAACTCGCCTTCCGTATGCAGGCCCTCGCCCAGGCTGGCGTAAAGGTCCTCGAGCTTGTCGACATCGAAATGCCGGAGCGCCGGCTGCAACGCCTTCTCCGAAAATTTCTGCCCGGTCTCCGCCACGGCCTGGCGCGCAATTTCGCGGCCGAGCGAGACATACTGATCGCGCTGCTCCAGCCGGATCATGCGCCGGATGCGCGCCCGCGCCCGGCCGGTCACGACGAAGCGCTCCCATTCCGGGGACGGGGTCTTGTTCCGGGATGTCAGGATTTCGACCTGATCGCCATTGGCGAGCTTGGTCCGGACCGGCGCCATGCGCCCGTTGACCTTGGCGCCGACGCAATGATCGCCGACCTCGGAATGCACCGCATAGGCGAAATCGACGACCGTCGCGCCATTGGGCAGGCCGATCAGGTCGCCGGCCGGCGTGAAGCAGAAAACCTGATCCTGGAACATCTCGAGCTTGGTATGCTCCAGAAATTCCTCCGGCCCGCCGGCATGGTCCAGAATATCCAGCAGGTTTCTGATCCAGGCATATTGCTTGCCGTCGAGGATTTCAGAGCTTTGCTTGTAGCGCCAGTGCGCGGCGAGGCCGTATTCGGCGATTTCATGCATCTCGCGGGTGCGGATCTGCACTTCGATGCGCACCTGCTCCGGCCCGATGACCCCGGTATGGATCGAGCGGTAGCCGTTGGGCTTCGGCGTCGAGATATAGTCCTTGAAGCGGCCCGGCAGCACCGAATAATCCGCATGGATCGCGCCGAGCGCCTGGTAGCAATGCTCGACGCTGTCGACGATCACCCGAAAGGCCATGATGTCGGTCAGCGCTTCGAACGGGGCGGCCTTCCGTTGCATCTTGGTCCAGATCGAATGGGCGGCTTTCTCCCGGCCGGAAATGTCGGCGACGACGCCGTGGGCGGCCAGGGATTCGCCGAGCGCGACCATCACCCGGTCCGACAGCGCCCGGCCGTTGCTCCGCAGAAACTCAAGCCGCTTGATGATCGAGTTCCGGGCGTCCGGATTGATCTCGCCGAACGCGAGATCGACCAGTTCGTCGCGCCAGCTTTGCATGCCGATGCGCTCCGCCAGGGGCGCGTAGATATCCATGGTTTCGACGGCGCTGCGACGACGGCTTTCCGGCGACTTGACGTATTCGAGCGTGCGCATGTTGTGCAGCCGGTCGGCCAGTTTGACCAGCAGCACCCGGATATCTTCCGACATCGCGACGACCAGCTTGCGGAAATTCTCCGCCTGCTTGGTCCGGTCGGACTGAATCTCGAGCTTGGTCAGCTTCGTGACGCCATCGACCAGCCGGGCGATGTCGCCGCCGAACAGGCGGTCGATATCCGCCAGGGTGGCGTCGGTATCCTCGACGGTATCGTGCAGCAGGGCCGTCACGATCGAGCCGGAATCCAGGCGCATGTCCGCCAGGAGGGATGCGACCTCCAGCGGGTGCGTAAAATACGGATCGCCGGATTCGCGGCGTTGCGAGCCGTGCATCTGCATGGCGAAGACATAGGCGCGGTTGATGCCGTCTTCGTCGACGTTCGGGTCGTAGTTCCGCACTTTCTCGACCAGCTCATACTGCCGGATCATGGGGAACTTCTTACGCCTCCGTCCCGCCGGCGGACATGCTTTCATCGAAGGAAACCTGCGGCGGCGGCCGAGAGCGATCGCCGAGCGCCGCCTCTGGCAGCGGCTCTAGATGTCGGTCTCTTCGCCCGCATCGTAGGCTTCCGCCAGACGATCCCGGTTGACGGGCTCAGGCGCGCCTTGCTCCGCCGCGTCGCGAGCGAGCGCCGCCAGATCGAGCTCATCGTCGTCCGGCGCGTCGTCGCCGTGATCGGCATGCATCGCTTCGTCCAGCTCATCCAGCTCGTCCACCGGAGCGACCTTCTGGCGGCCGGTGATGACAGCCTCGAACAGCTCCGCCGGATCGACGTGATCCTCCGCGATTTCGCGCAAGGACACGACCGGGTTCTTGTCCCGGTCGCGATCCACGAACAGCTCGCTCCCCGAGGAAATGTCGCGGGCGCGTTGCGCCGCCATCACGACCAGTTCAAATCTGTTTGGAACCCGCTGAACGCAGTCTTCCACGGTGACCCGTGCCATAGCGATTTTCCCTTATTCGATAGCGGACTATTGTAGCGTCAAAGACGTTAGCGTATCAAATGGTTTCTGCCAGTGGCGAGCGGATTCGTCGCGGCCGATCATATTGTACAGTCGCAATCGCCGCAATAAATGCAGCGGCGTTCAGTGAGTTGATTAGAGAGGCACGAAATGAGTAATTTAGCGCCCCGTCGCGCGCTCTTCATTGATGGATCGAACCTTTACGCAGCCGCGAAAACCCTGGGCTTCGATATCGACTACCGCAAGCTGCGGCAATTTTTCGAAGGCGGCGCCTGGCTGCTCCGATCCTATTATTACACAGCAATCGCCGACGACCAGGATTACTCGCCGGTGCGCCCGCTGGCCGATTGGCTGGACTATAACGGCTTCTACCTGGTTTCCAAACCGGCGAAGGAATACACCGACGCCATGGGCCGACGGCGCATCCGCGGCAGCATGGACGTCGAGATCGCGGTGGACGCCCTCAGCCTCGCCGACAAGATCGACCACATGGTGCTGATCAGCGGCAATGGCGATTTCCGCCGCCTGATCGAAGCGATGCAGGCCAAGGGCGTCAAGGTCACCGTGGTCAGCACGATCCGCACCAGCCCGCCGATGGCGTCCGACGACGTGCGCCGCCAGGCCGACGAGTTCCTGGACCTGCTGGACATCGCGCCCGAGATCGAGCGGCGCATGCCCGAACATGGCGGCCGTCCGGACCCGCGCCGCCCTGGCTTCGATGAAGGCCGCCGGCCGCCACGCGACAACCGGCAAGGCGCCATGCTCGACGACGACGACGATGAGGACGACGACCGTCGCGGCGGTCCGCAGCCCCTGCGCGGTCCGGGCGACTATCGGGATTCCGGGTATATCGACGACGATGACGTGGAGTGATCCCGGCCGGGATTGCCCGCTCTGTCCCCGGCTTGTCGCGTTTCGCCAGGACCTGCGCAGCCGCGAGCCGGATTGGCATAATGCGCCCGTCCCGTCATTCGGACCGCTGGACGCCCGGCTGCTGATCGTCGGCCTGGCGCCCGGCATGAAGGGCGCGAACCGGACCGGCCGCCCCTTCACCGGCGATTTCGCGGGCGACCTGCTGTATCGGACGCTGCTGGACCATGGCTTCGCGGCCGGCGCCTATGGCCGCGCGCCCGATGACGGCCTCCGGCTCACGGACGCCCGCATCGCCAACGCCGTCCGTTGCCTGCCGCCGCAGAACAAGCCGACCCCGGCGGAAGCAAACGCCTGCCGCCCGTTCCTGGAACAGGAGTTGGCGGCGATGCCGAACCTTCGGATCATCCTGGCGCTTGGCCGGGTTTCCCACGACGCGGTGCTGCGGACCCTGGGCGTCCGACTGGCGGCGGCCCCCTTCGCCCATGGAGCGCTTCATGCCGCAGACAGCGTCATGGTGGCTGACAGCTACCACTGCTCCCGCTACAACACCAACACCGGTCGCCTGACCGTAGCTATGTTCGATGCCGTCTTCGCAGAGATCCGGCGCCGGATCGACCAGCACTAACCGATACGCCGCTTGAGGCAGGACCAGAGGCAATGGACGAGAAACAAGACAGCATCTGGGACTACGTGCGCGCTGTCCTTTGGGCTTTGCTGCTGGCGATCGTATTCCGCTCGATGGTCTATGAGCCGTTCAGCATTCCTTCCGGCTCGATGCAGCCGACGCTTCTGGTCGGCGATCATCTGTTCGTCTCGAAGTGGACCTATGGTTACAGCCGCCATTCCTTCCCGATGAGCCCGCCGATCTTCAGCGGCCGCGTGCCGAACGGCGCGCCGGACCGCGGCGACGTTATCGTCTTCAAGTTCATAGAGGAGCGTTGGCGCGGCGGCGAGAAGGAAGTGACGCGGACCGACTTCATCAAGCGCCTGATCGGTCTGCCCGGCGACACGATTCAGATGAAGCAAGGCCGGCTCCACATCAACGGCGCGATGGTTCCGCGCCGGCCCGACGGGCAATTTTCCGTGACGGAACGCAATCAGGACCGGGCGCAGGACGTGACCTACCGCCAGTTCATCGAAACCCTGCCGAACGGCGTCGAGCACAAGATCCTGGAATTGGCGGACGACAATCCCCTCGATAACACCCAGGTCTTCAAGGTGCCTGAAGGGCATTATTTCTTCATGGGCGACAATCGCGACAATTCGAACGACAGTCGGCTCGATGTTTCCTATGTGCCGGCTGAAAATCTGGTCGGGCGCGCCGATGTGCTGTTCCTGTCGATCGACTGGCAAGGCGGCGAATGGTCGGACTTCGACGCCAGTTTGCGGTGGGACCGGATGTTCACGACGATCGGGCCATAGCGCCATGTCCGGGATCGCTCCCGAACGGCGCGCGCTGGAAGCGCGGATCGGCCACAGCTTCGCCGACCCCGCGCTTCTGACCGGCGCGCTTACCCATCCAAGCGCCAAGCATGCCGGCCGGTCGGGCCGTGGCGGCGCCGGCTACGAACGGCTGGAATTCCTCGGCGACCGGGTGCTCGGCCTGATCGTCGCCGAAATGCTGCTGGAAGCTTTTCCGAAGGAAAACGAAGGCGCCCTGTCGAAGCGGCTGGTCGCGCTTGTCCGCAAGGAAGCGCTGGTCGAGATCGCCCGGCAGATCGACCTCCTGCCGGCGATCGATCAAGCCGCCGGCGCCGGCGGCGCCTTCGCGCGCCAGCAGGAAACCGCCATCGCGGACGGCGTCGAAGCCCTGATCGGCGCGATCTTCCAGGATGGCGGGTTCGGCGCCGCCAGGGCCTTCGTCCGCGCCTGGTGGACGCCGATGCTGAAGTCCGCGGTCGCGCCGCCGAAGGACCCGAAGACCACGCTGCAGGAATGGGCGCAGGCCCAGGGCCTGGCATTGCCGGTCTATCGGGTGGTGAAAACCGACGGGCCCGACCATCAACCGCTTTTCGTGATTGAGGCCGAAATCGAGGGTCGCCCCGCGACCGAGGGCGCCGGACGCTCCAAACGCATCGCCGAGCAGGCCGCCGCGACGGCGATGCTCGAAGCCATCGACAAGGAAACCGACACGTGAATGACGCCGCGACCGCCCCGACCCGGGCCAGCGTGGTCGCCCTGGTCGGCGCACCGAACGCCGGCAAGTCGACCCTCGTCAACGCTCTGGTCGGCGCCAAAGTCTCCATCGTCTCCTCGAAGGCGCAGACGACGCGCGCCCGCGTCATGGGCGTGCGCATGGTCGGCCGGGCGCAATTGGTGCTGGTCGATACCCCCGGCATCTTCCAGCCGCGCCGCCGCCTGGACCGGGCCATGGTCAATTCCGCCTGGACCGGCGCCGAGGACGCGGATGCGCTTTGCCTCGTCTATGACGCGAGCAAGGGCCAGCCCGAAGGCTTTGACGCCCTGGTCGAGAAGCTGAAGCATCGCCCGGCCCGGCGCATCCTCGTCCTGAACAAGGTCGATACGGCGAAACGCATGCGGCTGCTCGAGTTGGCGTCGCGGCTGAACGGCCGGCTGGAGTTCGCCCACACATTCATGGTCTCCGCGCTGACCAATGACGGCGTCGAGGACCTGGCCGCAACGCTTGCCGCCGAAGCGCCGGAAGGCCCGTGGCTGTTCCCCGAAGACCAGCTTTCCGACATGCAGGACCGCCTGTTCGCCGCCGAGATCACCCGCGAGCAGGCTTTCCGGCAACTCAGCCAGGAACTGCCCTATTCGCTGACCGTCGAAACCGATCAGTGGCTGGAATTCAAGAACGGCGATGTCCGCCTGGAGCAGACGATCTTCGTCGAGCGCGATAGCCAGCGGTCCATCGTGCTCGGCAAGGGCGGCGCCCGCGTCCGCTCGATCCGGGAAGCCGCGCAGGCCGAGCTTGCCGACGCCTTCGGCCGAAAGGCGCATCTGTTTCTGTTCGTGAAGGTCCGGGAAAACTGGGCCGAGGATCCCGAACGCTACGCGCCCTGGTCGCTCGACTTCAACGCCAAGGGTTAGCGAGCGGGATGATCGAATGGCGCGATCATGGCGTCGTCCTGTCCGCCCGGCCCTTCGGGGAGGACGGTTTGCTGGTGCGGGCGCTGACGCGGGAGCACGGCCTGCATGCCGGCCTCGCCCGCTGGACCCGCGGCAAGCGCCGGGACGGGTTCGTGCTGCAGCCGGGCGTCGAAGCGGACATGGTGTGGCGCGCCCGCCTTTCGGACCAGCTTGGCCTCTGGACCCTGGAGCCCGTCCGGGATCATGCGGGATACTGGCTGGACGACCGCCGCCGCCTCGCCGCCATCGCCGCCGCCGCCGCCTTGATGGAAGCCGCATCGGCCGAACGGGAGCCGCATCCCGGCCTCGCCGCCGGGCTGGAGGCGTTTCTGGCTTCGCTTGCAAGCGAAGCCTGGGAGGCCGCCTACGTTACCTGGGAGATCGGCGTGCTGAAGGCGCTTGGCTTCGCGCTCGACCTGACCTGCTGCGCCGCGACCGGGGCGACGGACGACCTGATCTATGTCTCGCCGAAGACCGGCCACGCCGTATCGGCCGCGGCCGGCGCGCCCTATGCCGACCGCATGCTGCCCCTGCCGGGCTTTCTGGTCGGCAGCGGCGCCTATGACGACAAGGCGATCGCCGATGGCTTGAAGCTGACCGGACATTTCCTCAGCCGCGATGTTCTGGGGGTTCTCAACAGAGATATCCCCGACCCGCGCCGACGCTTTCAGGACCTGTTCGCCGAATCTGCTATAGAGCGCCCATGAACGATCAATTGCCCCCCGACGACCCGACCGGCGACGACAACGGCGGCGCCATCCGACTGGAGCCGTTTTCGCGCGCCCTGTCCGAGCGCTACCTGGCCTATGCGCTTTCGACGATCACGTCCCGCTCCCTGCCCGACGCCCGCGACGGCTTGAAGCCGGTGCATCGCCGGCTGGTCTTCGCCATGCGCGAGCTTGGCCTCAACCCGGCCGCCGCCTTCAAGAAATGCGCCCGCGTCGTCGGCGACGTCATGGGCAAGTACCATCCCCACGGCGACAGCGCGATCTATGACGCCATGGCCCGCCTCGCCCAGGATTTCGCCGTCCGCTATCCGCTGGTCGACGGCCAGGGCAATTTCGGCAATATCGACGGCGATAACCCGGCGGCCATGCGCTACACCGAGGCCCGGCTGACGGCGGTCGCCGAAGCCTTGCTCGACGGCATCGACGAAGACGCGGTCGATTTCCGCGAAACCTATGACGGCGAAGGCCGGGAGCCGGTCGTCCTGCCAGCGGCATTCCCGAACTTGCTGGCGAACGGCGCCCAGGGCATCGCCGTCGGCATGGCGACGAACATTCCGCCCCACAATGCCGACGAACTGTGCGAGGCGCTGCTCCACCTCCTCAAGCGGCGCTCGGCCACGGTCGACGATCTTCTGGCGCTGACGCCAGGGCCGGACTTCCCGACCGGCGGCATCATCACCGAAGCGCCCGAGACCATCGCCGAAGCGTATCGGACCGGCCGCGGCTCGCTCCGTTTGCGTTCGCGCTGGGAGATCGAGGAACTGGCGCGCGGCCAATGGCGCGTGATCGTCACCGAAATCCCCTATCAGGTTTCGAAAAGCCGCCTGATCGAGCGGACCGCGACCTTGCTGGAGGATAAGAAGGTCTTTCTGCTGGGCGATATCCAGGACGAGTCGGCCGAAGACGTGCGCATCGTCCTGACGCCGCGGGCGCGCAATGTCGACCCGAAGGCGATGATGGAGCAGTTGTTCCGCCAGGCGGATTTCGAGGTGCGGATCTCGATCAACATGAACGCGCTCGACGCCGAGGGCAGTCCGCGCGTCATGTCGCTGAAGGATCTGCTCGAGATCTTTCTGGAGCATCGCCGCGAGGTGCTGCTGCGCCGCAGCCGCCACCGCCTCGCCGCCATCGCGCGCCGGCTGGAGATGCTGGCCGGATACATGGTCGTCTATCTGAACCTGGATGAAGTGATCCGCATCATCCGCTACGAGGACGACCCCAAGGCCGAGCTGATCGCCGCCTTCAAGCTGACCGAACTTCAAGCCGACGCCATCCTGAACATGCGCCTCCGGAGTTTGCGCCGCCTGGAGGAGATGGAAATCAGGACCGAGATGACCGCCCTTGAAGGCGAGCAGGCGGAGCTTGCCGAACTGGTCGGCGACGAGGCGAAGCAGTGGCGGCGCGTCGGCGCGGAAATCCGCGAGATGCGCAAGGTCTTCGGCAAGGACACGCGCCTTGGCCGGAGGCGGACGAGCATCCAGGGCCCGCCCATGGACGTCGAGGTGCCGCGCGCCGCCGAGATCGAGCGCGAGCCGATCACGGTCGTCTGCTCGGCCGAAGGCTGGCTCCGGGCGCTCAAGGGGCACCTCGCGCCCGACGCCGAGTTGAAATACCGCGAAGGCGACGGCGAGCGTTTCCGGTTCCATGCCCAATCGACCGACCGCATCCTGGCGCTGGCGTCAGACGGCCGGGTCTTCACCCTGGACGGCGACAAGCTGCCCGGCGGCCGGGGCGCGGGCGAACCGATCCGCCTGCAGGCCGATCTGGCCGCCGACGCGGAAATCGTCGATCTCATCCTGCTGCCCGCCGGCGGCCGCGTGCTGATGGCGACGAGCGACGGACGGGGCTTCCTTGCGCCGGCGGACGCCCTCAGCGCCCAGACCCGCGCCGGCCGCATGGTCCTGAATGTCAGCTTGCCCGCCAAGGCCGCGATCATGCGCCCGATGCCTGAGGACGCCGACCATATCGCCGTCGTCGGCGACAATCGCCGCCTGCTGATCTTCCCGATCGAGGAAATGCCCGAGATGGGCCGCGGCAAGGGCGTCATCCTGCAACGGTACAAGGGCGGCGGATTGGCGGACGCCATCGGCTTCAAGCTGGCGGACGGGTTGAAATGGCCGTCCGGCGACCGGGTCCGCCATGAAACCAACCTCGCGGCATGGCTGGGCAAGCGCGCCCAAAGCGGCGCGCCCCCGCCCTTCGGCTTCCCGAAACCGCCGAAGTTCGGCCTGGACGAATAGCGCGACGGCCGCTGAACAGCCTTACAACGGCTGTTCCAGCGTCGGCGCGCTGTCGGCGACGGTGGTGCGGCGCATGTCGCGCACTTCGGCGAAGTTATAACGGCGGGCGCGGTGCATGACGGCGCGGTTGTCCCACATCACGAGATCGCCGACGCGCCATTGATGGGCATAGACGAACTGCGGTCGGGTCGCGTGCTCCGTCAGGTCGCGGAGAAACATGCGCGCCTCGGGCATCGGCCAGCCCCGCAGGGCGCCCGCGTGGGACGCCAGGAACAGGGAAAGCCGCCCGCTGCCCGCATGCCGCCTGACCAGGCGCTGCGGTACGGGCTGGTTCAAGGCCAACTCATCCGCTGTCCATTCCGTGAAGCCCAGGAGGCCGCGGGAATAGATCTGGCTGTGCTCGCAGACCTGATCCATGCATTCCGCCTGGAGCTCGGGGTCGAGCGCATCCCAGGCCGCGCGCATGTCCGCGAACTCGGTGGCGCCGCCCTTGCCCGGAATCGCGCGTGCCGACAGCAGCGAGTATTTCGCGGGCGTCGGTTTGAACGAACTGTCCGAATGCCAGAGCATGTTGCCGATGCCGAATTGCAGCCGTCGGTCCTCGCGGCGCAGCACCTCGCCCTTCTCGTCGAGATTGGAGATGTCGTTGACCTTGAGGGAAAGCCGCCGTTCCGCCGCTTTGTGAATATCCCCGGTCGCCTGCTCCATCGGGCCGAAATGCTCCGAGAAGGCGTATTGCTGGGCGTCGTCGATGGCCTGATCGCGGAAAATCAACACCGCGTAATGATCCATCGCCGCTTCGATGTTGGCCGCATCTTCGGCCGAAACGCCCGCCGCGATATCGACGCCTTCGACAGCGCCGACGAAATCCGGCTTATCCGCCCGAAGCGGCCCAATCGACAGCGCCATTGCGCGCCCTCCCTCAATACAAAAGGCGGCTATCCTGCCATTTCCGCCACGACCTGCGCCACAACCCGCGCGCCGGCGGCGAGGTCGGCGGCGGTCGCGGATTCGGCTTCGTTGTGGCTGACGCCATCCTTGCAGGGCACGAACACCATGCCCGTCGGGCAGAGCTTCGTCATGTTGCGGGCGTCGTGGCCGGCGCCGGAGAGCAGGTCCATCGAAGGCGCGTCGGCCCGGCTGGCGGCCTTGCGGATCATCGCCATCACGCCCGGATCGAACGGCGTCGTTTCCGAGCGCTGAATTTCGTCCACCTGCACGTCGCACGGCCCCGCGAGCGCCTGGCAGAGGCCCGCGATCTGGCCGCCGAGGCCTTCGCGGAGCGCATCGTCCGGGCAGCGGAAATCGATCGCGAACCTGACCTGCCCCGGCACGACCGAGGGCGCTCCCGGATAGGCCTGGAAACGGCCGACATTGAAGCGCGTCAGGTCGGCCGGGTCCTCCATCATCCGGTGCAGGCCGACGACCATGGTCGAGGCCGCGAGCACGGCATCCTTCCGGCGCCGCATCGGCATGGTGCCGGAATGTGCTTCCTCGCCCGTCACCGTCACCTGATACTTGCGCGAGCCCTGGATGCCGGTGACGACGCCGATGGTGTTGCCGGTCTCCTCCAGCATGGGGGCCTGCTCGATATGCGCTTCGACGAAGCCGGCATAAGGCAGGTTGAGGGCGCGGTCCTCCATCGGCCCCGCCATCGCCCGGAATGCGGCGAGCGCGTCGCGCAGGATCACCCCGTCGGCGCCGACGGCGCTCAACATGCGCTCAAGCTCCTCGGGGCGGGTATAGACTTGGCTGCCCATGACGCCCGGCTGGAAGCGGCCGCCTTCCTCATTCGTGAAATTGATGACCTCGACCGGCCGCGTCGTCGTGATCTCCGCGGCGTCGAGGGCGTGCAGCATCTCGATGCCGGCGAGCACGCCGAAGGCGCCGTCGAACTTGCCGCCCGTCGGCTGCGAATCCAGGTGGGAGCCGGTCGCGACCGGGACCGCGTCCGGGTCCGTGCCGGGGCGGCGGATGAACATGTTGCCGATGGCGTCGACCGCGACCGTGCAGCGCAGTTCGTGCGCCCACTGGATCAGCAGCTTGCGGGCCTGGTTATCCTCGTCCGTCAGGCATTCCCGGCAGACGCCGCCCTTGGCCGTCGCGCCGAACTTGGCCATCTCCATATGCATCCGCCAGAGCCGGTCTTCATCGACGGCGGCGGCGATACGGGCGAGGTCGGCTTCGGTCAGCGCCATGGGATCGGGCTCCTTCGGGGCAGGTCGGATCGGGTAAGGTCTCGACAGTTTGCACCATGGCGCCCAATTCGCGCTATATCCAAGGCGACGCATGGGAGAGGCCCGATGGACCAGAAAATCTGCCTGATCACCGGCGCGACCGACGGCATCGGCCGGGTGACGGCGCTTGAACTCGGCAAGCTGGGGTGGACGCTGATCCTGGTCGCGCGCAACGCCCAGAAAGGCGAGCGGGTCGCCCGCGAGCTTCGCGCCGCCTGCCGGAACGAGGAGATTTTCTTCAAGCAGGCCGATCTCGCCCTGCAACGGGACGTCCGCCGCGTCGCCCGCGACGTCGCCGAAGTCTGGCCACGGCTCGACGTGCTGATCAACAATGCCGGCGCGATCTTCTGGAAACGCCAGGAGACGGCGGAGGGCGTCGAGCGCACCCTCGCCCTCAACCACCTGAACTATTTCCTGCTGACGAACCTGTTGCTGGACCGCCTGAAGGCGGCGCCCAAAGCCCGCATCGTCAACGTCGCCTCCATCGCCCATATCGGCGAGCGGATCGACTTCGACGACCTGGGCTGCGTCAAGGGCTACAAGCGCTTCAAGGGCGGGTGGACGGCCTACCAGCGCTCGAAGCTCGCCAACATCATGTTCACCGCCGCATTGGCGCGGCGGCTGGAAGGCACGAGCGTCACGGCGAACAGCTTGCATCCAGGCTTCGTGCGCAGCCGCTTCGGCAAGGACAACGGCGGCCTCTTCGCCCTCATCCTCGGCATCGGCATGCGCTTCGGCGCAATCTCGGTCGAAAAAGGCGCCGAAACCCCGATCTATCTTGCGAGCAGCCCTGCGGTCGAAGGCGTCACCGGAAAGTACTTCGCCGACTGCAAACAAAAGACGCCCTCAGCCGCCGCACGGGACGAGGCGGCGCAGGAACGGCTATGGGCGGTTTCGGAGACGCTGACGGCGGGGAGTCGGTAGGGCGCGGTCAGGTCGATGCAGGCGTCCGGCTACCTGTTCCAGAATGCCTGCCCTCTGCTCTGTCATTCATGTAGTACGCGGAGCACTTCGACTCTGTCGTCGTGAAGTCGGAAAAAGACGACGTGGCGGCCGCAGCGATAGAAACGCATGTCGGGTCGGATCTCGTCACAAGGGCGCCCAAGGTCCGGCGTCGCCGCCAAGCGCTCGAACGCCGCGAACAGATCGCCCAGGTAGACCGCACGTTGTCGCGCGCCCCATTGGCGCCGGGCGTAGCGACCGATAGCCAGCAGATCCGCACGCGCAATGCGCGTGATGCGGCATTCAGCCATGCAGCTCGGCGTCGAGGGTTCGGTTGATCGCATCGGGATCGAGAGCGACGAACTCGCCGCGATCGGCCGCCTCCCATGCAGGATCAAGCTCGCGTCGCGAAGCTTCGAGCTGGACCTGCCTGCTCTCGTCAGCGCGATTCTTCTCGCGCAACGCCTCGCGCACAAGCTCGCTCGCGTTATTGTAAAGGCCGCTCGCGATCTTCTCGCGCACATAGCGATCGAGCGTGTCTGTGAGGGATACATGCACGGCGCGCTCCATATGCGTACATGAACTATGCGCACAAGATGCGACAGCGGCGCGAAACGCTGGATCGCTATCGACCCGCGTTTTAACCGTCGCCTTGAATTCACGAGTTAGCGCCGTGTCTTACCCCGATTCTTGCGTTCGACAGCACCCCAAAGCGGCTGGACTATCGATCAACTACCCTCCTTCAAGCCGCCGCCCGCGCCGCATTCGCCGCCGCCGCCAGCGTCATCTCCGCGCATTTTTCGCCGATCATCATGCAGGGCGCGTTGGTATTGCCGCTGGTCAGCGTCGGCATGATGGAGGCGTCGGCGATGCGGAGGCCATGGATGCCGTGGACGCGGAGTTCGGAATCCACGACGGCCATGGGGTCCGGGCCCATGCGGCAGGTGCCGACAGGGTGGTAGGTGGTCTCCGCCTTCGCGCGCACCCAATCGAGCAGGGCTTCGTCGCTTTGCGCCTGGGCGCCGGGCGAGATTTCCATCGTGACGACATCGGCGACCGGCGGCGCCGCCATCAACTCGCGCGCTTTTCTGAGGGCGGCGAGCAGGCCGCGCCGGTCTTCCGCCGCCTGGAGGAAATTGAAGCGGATGGCGGGCGGGGCCTTCGGGTCGCTGGATTTTATGTGCACCGAGCCCAAACTCTCCGACCGGAGCACGTTGATCGCGAGCGTGACGCCGCGCCGCTTCGCGACCCGACGCTCCCGGTTTCGCATTTCGAAGATGAACGGCATGATCGACATGGTGGCGTCCGGCGACTCCAGGCCCTCGCGGGTGCGGAAATACAGGCGGGCCGGCACCGCCGTGCGCGCGACGAAGCCATCCTTGAACAGCACGTATTTCGCGATCTCCCGGAGGAGCCGCCAGCCGCGCGCCGTATCGTTTTCGGTCGCGTTGGCTTCCCCGATTTCGAAGGTCATGCGCGGCGAGCAATGATCGCGGAGGCCTTCGCCGACGCCCGCAAGCGCATGGACCAGGTCGACGCCCGCAGCGGCCAGCACGTCCGGCCGGCCGATGCCCGAAAGCTCCAGCAGTTTGGGCGAATTGATCGACCCGGCGGAGACGATCACTTCCCGCGTTGCGCGCGCCTGCCGCGCTTCCCCGCCGACGGCATAGCGCACGCCGACGCAGCGCTTGCCTTCCAGGATCAGCGTCTCCGCCATGGCGTTCGACTGGATCGTCAGGTTCGGGCGGCGGCGCGCCGGGTCCAGGTAGCAGGCCGCGGTCGACTGGCGCCGCCCCCTGGAAATCGTCACCTGGGACATGCCGATGCCTTCCTGGGTTTCCCCATTCAGGTCGGGATTGAACGGCAGGCCGATATGCGCCGCCGACGCGATCAGCTTTTCCAGAATGGGGGTCCGGCGGCGCGGCGAGTCCGTCACGCGCACCGGGCCGTCGCGGCCGCGCAAGGCATCCGACCCGCCATCGTAGCTTTCCAGGCGTTTGAAGACCGGCAGCACGTCCTGGAACGACCAGCCGCGATTGCCGAGTTGCGCCCAGTGGTCATAGTCCTGCGGCTGGCCGCGCATGAAGACCATGCCGTTGATCGAACTGGAGCCGCCCAGCATCTTGCCGCGCGGCACGGGGATGCGCCGGCCGCCGAAAGTCTCGTCCGGTTCGGACTCGTAGCACCAGTTGACCTCCGGATTGTCGATCAGCTTGGCGATGCCCGCCGGCACGCGGGACCAGAAAAACTCCGATCCCTTGGCGCCCGCCTCGAGGCACAGCACGCGGTAGCGCCCACACTCGGAAAGCCGAGCGGCGACGGCCGCGCCCGCAGACCCGGCCCCGACGACGATATAATCATACGACTCGACAGCATTGGACATGGCGCAACGGTCCTTCAAGGCTCCTGACCCATAACCAGTAACCGACGCCGGTGGCGCTGCAAACTGCGCCGCCGCCTCGAGCCGCCCTTCGCTTGAGCGCCCCTACTCCGCCGCGATCTCGGGGAAGGCGTGGCGCCATTTGGTGGGGAAGCCGCGGGCATGTTGCGCGGCCATCGGGGCTTCCTCGCCGAGTTCGAATGCGGCGCGCCAGGGCCATTTCGGCTCGTAGAGCATGCCGCGCGCCATGGCGACCATCGAGACCTTGCCGTCGCGGATCAGGCTTTCGGCGAGCTTCGGGTCGCGGATCATGCCGACGGCCATCGTCGGCACGCCGGTCGCGGCCTCGACCGCCGCCGCGTGGCCGGCCTGATAGGCCGGCCCCAGGTCCGGCCGGATGCCGGCGCTGTTGCCGCCGCCGGAAATGTCGAAGAAATCGCAGCCAAGCGGCTTCAGGGCCTGGGCGAAGGCGATCGCGTCCTCGATCGTCAGGCCCCGGTCGTCCCAGTCGACGCCGTTCATGCGCACGCCCATCGGCTTGTCGTCGGGCCAGGCGGCGCGCATCGCCTCGAACGCCTCGAGCGGGAACTTCATCCGGCCCTCGATGTCGCCGCCATAGCTGTCGTTCCGGCGGTTGGCGATGGGGGAGAGGAACGACGAGCAGAGATAGCCATGGGCCGCATGCATTTCAGCCGCGACGAACCCGGCCCGGGCGGCGCGCTTCGTGGTTTCGACAAAGCCTTCGATGACCGCGTCCATGTCCGCCCGGTCCATCGCCTTCGGCGTGTGCCAGCCGTCGTCGAACGGAACCGCGGACGGGCCAAGCGTCTCCCAGGCGCCGGCGCCGGCCTTGAGCGGCCCGCCGCCCTTTTGCGGCGCATTGGCCGAGGCCTTGCGGCCGGCATGGCCAATCTGGATGCCCAAGGGCGTCACGCCATTGGCGTCGCAGGCCCTGATGACCCGGGCGATCGCAGCTTCCTGTTCGTCGGTCCAGAGGCCGAGGCAATCTGGCGTAATGCGGCCGCGCGGGTCCGACGCGGTCGCCTCGATGAAGGCGAGCGCCGCGCCGGAAAGCGCCATCTGGCCGACATGGATCATGTGCCAGTCGGTCGCGACGCCGTCGACGGCGGAATACTGGCACATCGGCGCGATGACGATGCGGTTCTGAAGCGTGACGCCGCGCAGATCGAGCGGTTGGAAGAGAGGGCTGGTCATGGCGGCGAGGAGACTCCCGGGTCCGAGAAAAAATGGCGCGAAGCTCTGAGCCTGTCACAGGCCGAACCGGCGGGCGGAAAATAGCCGGATGGCGCGGCGAGGGGAATACGCGGCAGGCTTGGCGCGGCAGGCTGACGCGGCGCGATTTCCGGCGGCGCTGGCTTTGCGTTTCGCCGCCAGCCGTGATTGGCTTTGTCCGAACCGAACCCCGGCCCATCGACCTTTCGGGAGACGCCCATGAACCGCAGCCAAGCCGCCCCCGCTCCTTTGGCCCACGCCGCGCCTGACGATGCCTGGCTCGCCCAGGTCGTCGAGGATGTGCTGGAGCCGGAACTCGCGATCGTCGACCCGCACCATCATTTGTGGCTGCGCGACGGCTACCGCTACCTGATGCCGGAACTGGCGGCCGACCTCGCGAGCGGCCACCGCATTGTCTCGACCGTCTATGCCGAATGCCGCTCCATGTACCGGACGGAGGGGCCTGAGGCCGAGCGCTCGCTCGGCGAGACGGAATTCGTGACCGGTTGCGCCGCAATGGCCGCGAGCGGCGCCTTCGGCCCGCACCGCGCCTGCGCCGCCATGTTCGGCCGGGTCGACATGACCCTGGGCGCCGCCGTTCGCCCGCTGCTTGAAGCGCATATCGAGCGTTCGGCCGGGCGCTTCAAGGGCGTGCGCTATTCGACCGGCTGGGATGCAAGCGACCGCATCCCCAATGTCGCGCCCGCGGCCGGCGCCCTGATCGCGCCGGAAGCCCTGGCGGCGGCGGGGGTGCTCGCGGACATGGGGCTGACGCTCGATGTCTGGCTGTATCATCCGCAATTGGGCGAAGTCGTGGCGCTGGCCGAAGCCCATCCGGACCTTGCCATCGTGCTCAATCACATCGGTTCGCCGATCCTGGGCGGTCCCTACAGGGACCGGCAGGATGAGGTTTTCGCCGACTGGCGCCGGTTGATCCGGGCTGTCGCAAAGCGCCCCAATGTGTTCGTGAAGCTCGGCGCCATGCCGATCAAACGCACGACCGACAAGCGCCTGCCGCCGGGCTCGGCGGAGATCGCGGCGGCGTGGCGGCCCTGGCTCGAGACCTGCATCGAAGCTTTCGGGCCGACGCGAGGGATGTTCGAATCCAACTTTCCCGTCCAGAAGCGCTGGTCGAGCTACCAGACCACCTGGAACGCCTTCAAGCTGATCGCGGCCGGCGCGTCCGACGCCGAGAAGCAGGCGCTGTTTTCCGGCGCGGCGACGGCGGCCTACAAGCTGTCGTAGCCGACCTCCATGAGGTAGAGGCCTTCCGGCGGCGCCGTCGGCCCGGCGGCGGCGCGCGCCCGCGCCGCCAGGGCCTCGCCCACCCGCTCCGGCGGCCAGGCGCCGTCCCCGACGCGGGCGAGCGTGCCGGCCGTGATCCGCACCTGATTGTGCAGGAACGACCTGGCTTCGACCTCCAGATGGATCTCCTCGCCGCGCTGCACGACATCGAGCCGGTCCAGGGTGCGGATCGGCGATTTCGCCTGGCAGTGGACGGCGCGGAAGCTGGAGAAATCATGCCGGCCGAGCAGGCAGTTCGCCCCCGCTTGCATCGCCGCCGCATCCAGGGGCTTCGCTACATACCAGACATGGCCGCGCTCCAGCATCGGCGGGCTGCGGCGGTTCAGGATGCGGTAGCGATAGCGCCGGCGGGTCGCGGAGAAGCGGGCGTCGAATTCAGGCGGCGCGTCGAACGCCTCCAGCACCGCGACCGGCGCCGGGCGGGCATGGAAATTCAAGCCGTCCCGCAGCGCCTTCAGGGACCAGGGCGCCGGGAGGTCGATATGGGCGACCTGGCCCATGGCATGGACGCCGGCGTCCGTCCGCCCGGCGCCGTTGACCCGCGTTTCGACGCCGGTCAACGCCAGCAGCGCCGCCTCGAGGGCTTCCTGCACGGAGAGGCCATTGGCCTGCCGCTGCCAGCCGACGAAACCGCCGCCGTCATATTCGAGGTTGAGCCGGTAACGCGGCATCAGGGCTCCAGGTCGAATGCGGCGCCCCTGGGCGTCGCGAAGCCGTTCAGGAAGGCCGCGCGATCCAGCATCGCCTTCCCTGGCCGTTGCAGCCGCTCCAGCCGGAGGGCGCCCGCGCCCGTGCCGACCAGGAGGGCGTCATCGAGCGTCACGCCCGGCGGCCCGGCCGCGGCCTCGACGCTGGCCTGGCCGATCTTGATCTCGACGCCGCCAAGCCGCGTCCAGGCGCGCGGCTGCGGGGCGAGCGCGCGGATCTGCCGCTCCAGTTCGACCGCCGGCCGGCGCCAGTCGAGCCAGCCATCGGCCTTGACGAGCTTGTGGGCATACACCGCGCCCGTCTCCGGCTGCGGCGTCGGCTGAAGCGCGCCTTCGGCGAGGCCGGCGAGCGTCGGGACGATCAGCCGCGCGCCCATGGCGGACAAGCGGTCATGCAGATCGCCGCCTGTGGTTTCGGCCGCGATCGCCGTGCGTTCCCAAAGCAGCATCGGGCCGGTATCGAGGCCGGCGTCCATCAGCATGGTGACGACGCCGGTTTCCGCGTCGCCCGCCATGATCGCCCGCTGGATCGGCGCGGCGCCCCGCCAGCGCGGCAACAGCGAGGCATGAATATTGATGCAGCCAAGCCGCGGCGCGGCGAGGATCAGCTCCGGCAGGATCAGGCCATAGGCGACGACCACGGCGGCGTCGAGGGCGAGCGCCTGAAATGCCGCCTGCTCCGGCGCTTTACGCAGGGACTTCGGCGTGCGCACGGGAATGCCGCGCGCTTCGGCGAACGCCTGGACCGGCGACGGCTTCAGCTTGTGGCCCCGGCCGGACGGGCGCGGCGGCTGGGCATAGACTGCGACAACCGCATGGCCGGCGTCGAGGATCGCCGCAAGCGCCGGAACCGAGAAATCCGGCGTGCCCATGAACGCCAGGCGAAGCGGCGTCATGGACGGCTCGGGCGTCGGTTGGCTTCGGCGGCTTTCAGCTTCCGCATTTTCGAGAGCGCCATGTTGCGTTTCAGCATGGATATATGGTCGATGAACAGCACCCCGTCCAAATGGTCGATCTCGTGCTGGATACAGCGGGCGAGCAGGCCGTCGGCGTCGATCTCATGGCGGGCGCCAGCCTCGTCCAGGAACGCGGCGCGGATGCGCTCCGGCCGTTTCACATCGTAATAGACATCGGGCAGCGACAAGCAGCCTTCGCTCATCACGACCTTTTCGCTCGACGCCCAAAGCACCTCCGGATTGACCAGCCGGAGCGGCGTCGGCGGCGCGCCTTCGCGGGCGACGTCGATCACGACCAGCCGGCGGTCGTCGGCGACCTGGGGCGCCGCAAGGCCGATGCCGGGCGCGTCGTACATCGTGGCCAGCATGGCGTCGAGTTTCGCGCGCACGCTGTCGTCCACCGTCGCAACCGGCTTGCAACGGACTTTCAGGCGCGCGTCGGGCGCGATGACGATGGGCAGAATGGTCATGCGCTCAGCCTATCGCTTTCCAGTAACTGTCTTTCACGGCGATCTTGCCGTCGCGGAAGCTGTAGATATCGATGCCGCGCACGTCGATCGGCTGGCCGGATTTATAGGCGCCCGTCGCCCGGAAACGGCCGACGACGTGATCGTCGCCGAACAGGACCTCGGTTTCCGAGAAGCGAATGCTCTCGATGCGGCCGGCGCGCGCGACGAGGGCCGCCTTGACCGCGTCCCGACCCTTGGCGACCGCGCCTTCAGGGGCGTCCGGGCCTTCATGCAGGCGCCATTCGAAGTCGTCGGTCACCTGGGCGAGGATGCCGTCGATGTCGCCCGCGTTGAAGGCCTTGCCGAAGGCTTTCAGCACGGTCATCTGCGCTGTGCGGTCGATTGCGGCCATAATGTCGTTCCTTTGATCGATTGCGACTGTTTTGGCCGCGCGGGGCCGACGGCGTCAAGTCGGAAGGCCGCCGGAAGCCGCGCTCCGGCGAAAAGACTTTCAAGGCGGCCGCACGCTCGCTACATGAAGACAGGGCGGGCAGGGTTTGCTCCGGGGATTGACGAGCGAGGCTCACATGCTGCGCATTATTCTGTTTCTGGCGAGCGCGGCGGCGCTGGCGATATCGGCGGCCGTCCCGGCGCGGGCCGACTGCCCTGCAGCGCCGCAGCCGCCCTTGCCGACGACGCCGCTCACCATCGAGACCTTGCGCGGCGCGTTCGATTTCACGGTCGAGATCGCGGTCGGGGAGGACGAGAAGTCCTGCGGCCTGATGCGCCGTCCCCGCCTTGCGGCCGACGCCGGCATGCTGTTCCGGCAAAGCCCGCCCGGCCCGTCCTATTTCTGGATGAAGAACACCCCGCAGCCGCTCGACATGGTGTTCCTGGACGATGCCGGCCGGGTCGTCTACATCGCCGAACACACGATCCCTTTTTCGACCAACGCCATCGGCACGAACGCGCGCGTCGCGGCGGTGCTTGAATTGCGCGCGGGCATGGCGACCCGGCTCGCGATCGACTATGGCGACCAGGTCCGGCACGACTGGTTCAAGCCCTGAATCCGCCTCGGCGCAACGTCTCCTGAAACGCGAAAGGCGCGCCGCTTTCGCGACGCGCCTTGCAAAGGCTGAGGACGGTTGATCGCCATCAATAAGATAGAGCATGGACCGCGCGTCCGCCTGGACGCGCCATGCTCCAGCGGCAGGATCAGTTCTTGCCGTCGATATCTTCATTCGCCGACGCGCGATCCGACAGCAGATCGTCGAGCGCCGGGGCCTCGTCGTCCGCATCCAGATCGTCGTCGAATTCGAAGCCGTCGTCGCGGGACAGCACGTCTTCGCCGCGCGCCTGGGCGGCGGCTTCGTCATTGCTGCGCGCCACGTTAGCGGTGACGGTGATCGTCACTTCCGGGTGCAGGCGGACCTTGACCGGGTGCAGGCCGAGGGTCTTGATCGGGCGTTCCAGTTCGACCTGACGGCGGTCGATCTTGATGCCGGCATCTTCCGCGGCTTCCGCCACGTCGCGGCCGGAGACCGAGCCATAAAGCTGGCCGGTATCGCCGGCGGAGCGGATCAACACGACCGTCACGGCGCCGATCGACTTCGCGACATCTTCCGCCTCAGCCCGCTTCTGCAGGTTCTGGGCTTCAAGCTGCGCCTTCTGCTTCTCGAAGTAGGCGATGTTTTCCTTGCTGGCGCGCAGAGCTTTCTTCTGCGGCAACAGGAAATTGCGCGCATACCCGTTCTTGACCTTAACCAGAGCGCCCATCTGGCCGAGGTTCTCGACGCGCTCGAGCAGAATGATATCCATTGCGTCAGTCTCCAGCGCTGAACTTCGGGAGCCTCGCCGCGATCACGCGGCGGCGCCCCCTTCGATCAGCGAATGATGTAGGGAAGAAGGCCGATGTGGCGCGCCCGCTTGATCGCTTGCGAGAGCAGGCGCTGCTTCTTGGCCGACACGGCGGAAATACGGCTCGGCACGATCTTGCCGCGTTCGGTCAGGAAGCGCTGCAGCAGGCGAACGTCGCGAAAATCGATCGCAGGCGCGTTCGGACCCGAAAACGGGCAGGATTTCTTGCGCCGGAAAAACGGCCGGCGGCCGCCACCCATAGCCATTATCGATTCTCCTCGCCGGATCCTTCAGCGTCGCCGCCGCGCGGGCGGTCGTCGCGCGGCCGGTCATCACGGGGACGGTCGTCACGCGGGCGGTCGTCACGGGGCCGATCGTCGCGCGGGCGATCATCGCGGGAACGGTCGTCACGCGGGCGGTCGTCATCCCGGTCGCCGCCGCGACGGCGGTCGTCCCGGTCGCGGCGCGCCATCATCGGCGACGGCGCGTCGTCAACTTCATCCAGACGCACGGTCATGAACCGGATCACGTCTTCGCTGAGGCGCATCTGGCGCTCAAGCTCCACCACGGTATCGCCGTTGGATTCCATATCCAACATCACGTAGTGGCCTTTGCGATTCTTCTTGATGCGATAAGCAAGGGACTTCAGGCCCCAAAGCTCGCGCTTCACGATTTTACCGCCAGCGCCTTCGACCAGCGCGGAATAGGTGTCCGCCAACGCCTCGACCTGTCCTGGGGACATGTCCTGACGGACAATGAAAATGTTCTCGTAATACGCCATATTCAAACCGCACCTGCGCGCTGTTGGAAATGCAAAAGCCGCCGGAAGGCCGCGCCAAAAATTGCTCGCGCAGGCGGCCGGCCCAGCGAAGAAGGCGCTGTTATACAGATCAGGCGGCGGGATGCAAGGTGCTTTATGGTCCTCAATCCCCGTCAAACGCCAAAATGCGGCGATTCAGCCTTGGCACTTGGCCGATCCGGTCCAAAAGGCTAATGTCCCGCCGAACCGCGACGCAAGCGGCCGCGCAGGCTTCTGTCACAGTTCTGCCCGATTGCTCTGGCGTCCTTGGCGACCTGATTCTGCGATGGCTTTTGCGCCTCGCATTGTGCGGATAGGAAACTCATGGCTCGTTTCACACCCCTCATCGCGGCGACGCTGGCCCTCGCAGCGTTCGCCGGCAGCGCCGCCTGGGCGGCCGACCCCGAGTCTCTCGGCCGTTTCCGGGACTGGGAAGCGTTTTCCGCCAAGGAAGGCAATGCCACGATCTGCTACGCCTCGACCTCTCCCCAGGAGCAGAAAGGCGACTATACCAGCCGGGGCGCGACCTTCCTGATGCTGATCCGCCGTCCCGCCGAAGGCGTCTATGACGACGTGACCGCGATCGCCGGCTACGACTACCAGGCCAACAGCAAGCCGACGCTGCAAGTCGGGACCCGCCGATTCGAAGCCGACGCCCGCGGCGATGTGGCATGGCCCAAGGTCGGCGACCGCGCGCAATTGGTCGCGGCGATGAAGGGCGGCAGCACGCTGGAGCTCAGCGGCGTTTCCTCCCGCGGCACCCCGACCGAGGACACATTTTCCCTGCTCGGCTTCACGGCGGCGGCTGGCGCGATCGCGAAATCATGCCCGAAGCGCTGACGGATCAAGCAAAGGCTGCGGCGCCGGCGCCAGCCCAGCTTGTCGGGCTCGACCGTGAGACGCTCGCGGCGACGCTGGCGCCCCACGGCCTGAAGGGCTATCGCATCGGCCAGCTCTGGCAGCAGATCTACCGTCTCGGCGCGAACGAATTTCCCGCCATGACGACCATCGCCAAGGCGGCGCGGGCGGACCTGGCGGATCATTTCGCCATCGGCCGGCTGGCGATCGAAAGCGAGCAGATATCGAAGGACGGCACGCGGAAGTGGCTCTACAAGCTGGCCGACGGCTCGCTGGTCGAGACCGTGTACATTCCCGAAACCGACCGCGGCACGCTTTGTATCTCGTCCCAGGTCGGCTGCACCTTGAATTGCCGCTTCTGCCACACCGGCACTCAGCGGCTGGTCCGCAACCTGACGGCCGAGGAAATCCTGGGCCAGGTGCTGACGGCGAAAGACGCCCTCGACGATTGGCCGGCCCCGCGCCCGGACCGCAAGATCACGAATATCGTGCTGATGGGAATGGGCGAGCCGCTCTATAACTTCGAGAACGTGAAGCAGGCGATGCTGATCGCGCTCGACGGCGAGGGCCTGGGCTTCTCGCGCCGCCGGATCACGCTGTCGACCGCCGGCGTCGTACCGATGATCGAACGGGCGGGCGCCGAAATCGGCGTCAACCTGGCGATCTCGCTCCATGCCACGAATAACGAAATCCGCGACCGGATCGTGCCGATCAACAGGAAATATCCGCTGGAAGAGCTGCTGGCCGCCTGCCGCGCCTACCCGACGCTCAACAATGCCCGGCGCATCACGTTTGAATATGTGATGCTGCGGGATGTGAACGACCTGGACGAACACGCCCATGCGCTTGCGGCGATGCTGAGCGATATCCCGGCGAAGATCAATCTGATCCCGTTCAATCCGTGGCCGGGCTCAGCCTTCGAGCGCTCGACGGCGGCGCGGATCCATAATTTCGCTGGCATTCTGATGGATGCGGGCTACCCGACGCCAGTCCGCACGCCGCGCGGCGAGGATATCCTCGCGGCCTGCGGCCAGTTGAAGTCGACGACCGAAAAAGCCCGCCGGACCCGGCCCGGCCTCGACGCGGCCTGACCGCGCGCCGGAACGATCTAACGTCCGCAGGTCTCCGCAAGCGCCCGGGATCAGGCGCTAAAGAGCGCCAGCGCGGAGGCGGCCGCCAGGACAGACATCACGCCCAGCCAAACGGTGACGGCGTCCACGTCGAACTGACGGCGCAGTCTGAGGGCGGTGATCGAGGCTGTGGCGATGCTGGCGCTCATCGAACGGGTTCCTTTGCGTGCTTGCATGATCTTGAATACGAGATGGGATCGCCATCGGATCGTTCAAGACGCGCCCGATCACGACTGCGTTGCCGGGGGGCGGGACCGGCGGCTATGCTTCGGCGCGGCCGCCTGACCTTCAGACATCCCGCCCGCTCGCCCGACCCCCGCTTGATCCCCGCTTGATCCCTGCATGATCCACGCCAATGAGGCCCGCCATGACCTTCGATATCGCCGCCGCCCTTCGCCAGTCGCCGCCCGCGCCAGCGCTGCCCTGGAAAGGCTTCCCAGCCTACAATTTCGTCGGCGGGCACAATGACGCCGCGAGCGTGCCGGCTGCGGCGCTCGCTGCAGCCGCTGAGGCGGCGCTGCTGAAGGAAGGCGCGACGCTGGCGACCTACGGGCTGGAGAGCGGCCCCCAGGGCTATACGCCGTTCCGCGCCGCCATCGCGGCCATGCTGAAGCGCCGGACCGGGATCGATGCCAGCCTGGATCAGATCCTCGCGACATCCGGCTCGCTACAGGCGCTCGATCTCGTCTTCGGCCTGTTTCTCGACGCCGGCGACGTGGTGTTCCTGGAAGCGGCCTGCTACGGCGGCACGCTGACGCGGCTCAAGGCCCGCGGCGTCGAGATCGTCGGCATCGAGCTGGACGAGGACGGCATGCGGGCGGACGCGCTGGACGCGGCCATTCAAGCGGCGAAGGCGGCCGGCAAACGCGCCAAGATGATCTACACGATCCCGACTGTGCAAAACCCGACCGCCTCCGTCATGTCCGAAGCGCGGCGACGCGCCATTCTGGACGTCGCGGCTCGTCACGGCCTGTCGATCTTCGAGGACGACTGCTACGCCGACCTGGTGTTCGCGGGCGGACGGCCGAAAGCGTTTCGCGCCCTCGATACGTCGGGCCGGGTGGTTTATTGCGGCTCGTTCTCGAAGTCGCTGGCGCCGGCGCTGCGGGTCGGCTTCATCGTCGCCGACTGGGCCGTCATCAGCCGTCTCTTGCCTTTGAAAGGCGACGGCGGCACCGGCGCGATCGAGCAGATGGCGCTTGCCGGATACATCGCGGATCAATTCGACGCCCATGTGGATGCGCTTCGCGGCACGCTGAAAGCCAAGGCCGACGCCCTCGTCGAAGCGCTGGGCGAGCATTTCGGCGCCGCGGCGGAATTCGACGTGCCCGCCGGCGGCATCTTCCTCTGGGTGACCCTGCCGAAGGAAGTCGACACGACCCGCCTGTTCCAGGCGGCGGGCGCGGAAGGCGTCGCCATCAATCCCGGCCGGGAATGGTCGACCGATCCCGGCTATGGCGGCCGCCGGATCCGGCTCTGCTTCGCCAATCCGAGCGTCGAGACCATCCGCGAAGGCGTCGCCAAGCTCGCCGATATCTGCCACCGGGAATTCGGCGTGCCGCTTCGTTCCGGCAATATCGCGCGCGGCTAGGCCGCATCTCCTTGCCTCTCGCCCGCATGCAATCGACCCTTTCCGCCAGGAGACCATGGCCGCCATGACAGTCCGAATGCTTCCAAATCGCGGCGCGGCGCAATGACCGCGCGCATCGCTGGCCTCAGCGCGGTCATCGACCGCTATGACGCGCTCCTGGTCGACCTCTGGGGCTGCGTCCACAATGGCGTGACCCCCTTCCCGGCCGCGATCGACGCCCTGGAGCGCGCGACGGCGGCCGGCGTCGAGGTCTGCCTGCTCTCGAACGGGCCGCGCCGGATCGGCCCCATCGTCGCCCGGCTCGACGAGATGGGCGTGCCCAGGGGCTGCTACCGGCATGCCGTCACGTCCGGCGAAGCGACCTGGCGCGCGCTCGCGACGCCCAGCGACGACTGGCATCGGAAGCTTGGCCGACGGTGCTACCACCTTGGGCCGGACCGCGACGCCTCGGTGTATCAGGATGCGGGGCTGACCATGGTCCGCGACCTCGATCAGGCGGATTTCATCGTCAATACCGGCGCCGACGACAATGCCGATGTCCTCGCCGACTACGAGGCGCGGTTGGTCGAAGCGGCGCGGCTCGGCCTGCCGATGGTCTGCGCCAACCCGGATCTGGTAGTGCATGTCGGCGATCAGTTGACGATCTGCGCTGGCTTGATCGCCGAACGCTACAGCGAACTCGGCGGCGAAGTCGTCTATCACGGCAAGCCCCACCCGAGCGTTTACCGGATGTGCTTCGAAGCCCTGGGCGGCCCCAAGCCGGCGCGGGTGCTCGGCATCGGCGACGCGATCCGCACCGATGTCGCGGGCGCGAAGGCCGCCGGGGCCGACGCCCTGTTCCTCGCCGGCGGGATCTATGCCGACGGGTTCGGCACAAACGATCCCGCCCCCGAAGCGGTTCGGGCAAAGGCGGCGGAGGAAGGCTTTCCCGCCCCCGACTACGTGCTGCCCGCGCTCGCGTGGTGACGGGATCGGCCGGCCTCTCGGCAGATGCGCCCAGGCATGGTTTGATCTAAGGCGACGCCGCCCGTAGGCTTTCAACCAACCAAGCAGTCACAGATCATCATGCCCGAAGCTCCCCTGCCCCCCGTCGCCGACGGCCCCGCCGTATGGACGCGCCCGGAAATGGAGCGCGACCAGAGCTGGATTTTCCGCTTCACGCCCTCCGATCTGGCGGAGCTGGCGACCGCGACCGACGCCCTCGCGGCGCGCGGGCTGGGGCCGCTGGAGTTCGGGCGCGACGATTTCGTGCTGCCGACGCTTGGGCCGAAGCTCGTCGGCCTGTTGCACGATATCGAATATGGCCGCGGCTTCGTGCTGCTGCGCGGCCTGGATGTCGCCGCCTACGATATCGACCGGCTGTCGCTGCTGTACTGGGGCCTCGGCGCCCATCTCGGCCAGGTGATTTCCCAGAACAGCCAGGGCGACCTGCTGGGCCGGGTCATGGATATGGAGGGCGGCAAGTACGCTGGCGGCGGCTATTACGAGCAAGGCGTGCGCGGCCATCGCACCAATGCGTTCCTCGCCCCCCATTCCGACTCGTCCGATGTGGTGGGCTTGCTCTGCGTGCGGCCGGCCCGGCGCGGCGGCGAAAGCTGGATCGCCTCCTCGATCGCCATTTACAACCGCATTCGGTCGCAGCGGCCGGACTTGCTGGCCCCCTTGTTCGCCGGCTTCCGCTACGATCTCGTCGGCAAGGGCCGCACCGCCGACGAACTCACCGCCAATCGGGTGCCGGTCTACAGTTGGCACGAAGGCTTGCTCTCCTGCCGCTTCAACAAGCAGCAGATCGAGCTTGGCGCGGCGCGTCTCGGCGAGACATTGACCGACGCCCAGCGTGAGGCGATCGCGCTCGTCGAAGAGCTTGCGATGTCGGAAGAATTGCTGCTGCCGATGGCGTTTCAACCGGGCGACATCCAACTGCTCAACAATCACACCACCTTGCACAGCCGCGGCGGCTATGAAGATTTCGATGCGCCGGAAAAGCGCCGCATGCTGCTGCGGCTCTGGCTGAACATTCCGAACGGCCGCCCGCTGGCGCCCGACTATGCGGACCGGTTGAATACGGGCGGGCGCGGCGGCGTCACCAAGCGTCTCTGAAGCGCGCGGCCATGAATGCGCCGATGAATGCGCCCGACCTGACGCTTGGCCGGATCGCGGCCACAGTCCTGCTGCCGTTCGGCTGCGGCTATTTCCTTTCCTATCTGTTCCGGGCGGTGAACGCCGTCGTCGCGCCCGATCTGATCCGCGACGTCGGGCTGACGACAGAAGGCCTCGGCCTGCTGACCGCCGCCTATCTGATCGCGTTCGCCGCCTTCCAGCCGCCCCTCGGGGTGCTGCTGGACCGGTTCGGGCCGCGTCGGGTGCAGACGGGCCTGCTGCTGACGGCGGCGCTCGGCGCGGCGCTGTTCGCCGTCGCGACCAGCGAAGGCGTCCTGATCGTGGCGCGCGGGCTGATCGGCCTCGGGTTCGCCGGCGGCCTGATGGCGAGCTTCAAGGCGGTCGCGACCTTCGCGCCGCCGGGGCGCATTCCGCTGCTGAATTCCTGGGTGATGGCGTTCGGCGGCGTCGGCGTGCTCTGCGCCTCCTACCCGGCGCATCAGGCAGCATTGCTGCTGGGCTGGCGCGGCCTGTTCTTCGTCCTGGCCGGTGTGACGGCGGCGGTCGCGATCTTCATTCTGACGGCGGCCCCGAAGCGCGGCGAGGTCTCGGCGACTGAGGGCCTGGGCGCAGCGCTTAAAGGCCTTGGCCGGGTCTACGCCTCATGGGAGTTCTGGCGGATCGCCCCTTTTGTCATGACGACGGGCGGCGCGCATATCGCCATCCAGACGCTCTGGGCGGCGCCCTATCTCAGCGATGTCACGGGCCTGTCGCGGTCCGGCGTCGCCACGGTCCTGACCGGCATGGCGGCGGCGTTCCTGGTCGGAATCCTCGGCGCCGGCACCGCATGCGACTTCGCCCGGCGCTTCGGCAAGGGCCCCTTGCTGGTGATGCATATCGCGCTCGGCGCCTTCATCGCCTGCCAGATATTCATCGTCCTTGGCTATACGGAGTGGACCTGGCCGCTTTGGCTGAGCTTCGCGCTGTTCGGCCAGCTCGGCGTGCTCGCTTATGCCCATCTCGCGGACTATTTCGGCGCGGCGCTCGCCGGCCGGTCGAACACGGCGTTGAATCTGCTGCTGTTCGGCATGGCGGCGGGCCTGCAATTCGGGATCGGCGCGGCCCTGGAGCTGTGGCCGGCGACCGACGGCGCCCGGCCGCCAATCGCCTATGCCACGGTTTTTGGGGGCGTTTTGCTGCTGCAATTGCTTGCAGGTCTCTGGTGCTGGATTGCGACCACCGACCGTCCGCGCCACGCCTGATCCTTGGCATTAGTTTAACGCGGCGTTAGGCGACCGCCGGTAAACTGTGTGCTAAATCATGGGAAGCGCGGCGACCGATGGAAGTCATCCACCTGAACCCTGGCGAAACGCTCTATCGCGAAGGTGACGAGAGCGACCACGTGTATTTCATCGAAGCGGGTGCTGTCGAAGTCCGACGCGGCTCCGCAGCGGCCTTGATCCCGCTAGCGACGCTTGGAAAAGGCGAAATTCTGGGGGAAATGGGCGTGATCCGTGGAGCGCCACGGTCGGTAACCCTCGTCGCATCGACCCCGGTTTCCCTCCTCAAAATCCAAGGCGCCAGTTTCCTGAAGGCTTTTGGCGGAGCGGATGACGTGCCATTGAAGCTGCTGCGCATGATTTGCGACCGCCTGTCCGGGGCCAATACCACGGGCGCCACCGTCGGCAGAGACAAAGCCAAGCGCCAGAACGTCGCCGAAATCCGCCTGCTTGGCGCCAATCGGGAAACGCAATCGTTCCTCGGCTCAACAGGCATACCCATCGACCACCTGCCGTTTGAGATCGGGCTGGCGGCGGGCGATACGGTCATTTTGCAACGTGACAGATTGGAACTTCCAGTCCCCGGGCCATCGCCACAACTCGGTCCCGGCCACTTCCGAATAGAGTTGGGCGCCGATGGCGCACTGTCGGTGCGCGATCTGGAAAGCCAGCTTGGCTGCATCGTCAACGGTCGCCGCATCTCGTCGTTCGAGCGCATTGAACAAGGTCCGGTGGCGATGCTCAATGAAGGCGACAATGAGATCGTCGCGGGCGGCATTTACTCATCAGTGCGATTTATACTGAGCCTCCACAGTAAAGCCCATTCGGCAGCCTGAATCCGACATGGGGCGCTTGCGCTGCCCGGACCCACACATCGCTTGCAGCGAACGCCATCAGGCCTTAGGTGATGGCAGCATGACACACCCCATTCATATTGTAGGAGGCGGCCTGGCCGGCTCCGAAGCCGCTTGGCAATGCGCCAAGGCCGGGCTTCCGGTAATCCTGCACGAAATGCGCCCTGTTTCCGGGACCGCCGCCCACCAGACCGACAGTCTGGCGGAGCTGGTCTGCTCGAACTCCTTCCGCTCCGACGATTCGGAAGCCAACGCCGTCGGCCTGCTGCATTGGGAAATGCGGGCGGCAGGCTCCCTGGTGATGCGAGCGGCGGACGCGGCGCAAGTGCCGGCCGGCGACGCGCTCGCGGTCGACCGGGAGGTTTTCGCCGCCAGCGTCACGGCCGCGATCGAAGCCGAGCCGCTGATCGAAATCCGCCGGGAGGAACTGAAAGGCCTGCCGCCGGAAGATTGGGCCTCGGTCATCATCGCGACCGGCCCCCTGACCAGCACGCCGCTCGCGGAAGCCATCCGCGGCCTGACCGGCGCGGACGCTCTGGCGTTCTTCGATGCGATCGCGCCGATCGTCCACGCGGACTCGATAGACATGTCCGTCGCCTGGAAGCAGTCCCGCTACGACAAGCCCGGCCCCGGCGGCGACGGCAAGGACTACATCAATTGCCCGATGGACAAAGCTCAGTACCAGGCCTTCGTGCAGGCCCTGGTCGATGGCGACAAGACCGAATTCCGCGACTGGGAGAAGGACACCCCCTATTTCGAGGGCTGCCTGCCGATCGAGGTCATGGCGGAACGGGGACCGGAGACGCTGCGCTTCGGGCCGATGAAGCCGGTCGGGTTGACCAATCCGCACAATCCCCAGAAGCCATATGCCGTCGTGCAGCTCCGTCAAGACAACCGGGCCGCCACGCTGTTTAACATCGTCGGCTTCCAGACCAAGCTGAAACACGGACCCCAGACGGAAATCTTCCGGACGATCCCCGGCCTTGAGGGCGCCCGCTTCGCCCGGCTTGGCGGCATCCACCGGAATACCTTCATCGACGGCCCGCGGCTGCTGGACGCCAATCTTCGCCTGAAGGCGCGCCCGAGCTTGCGCTTCGCCGGCCAGGTCGCGGGCGTCGAGGGATATGTCGAGAGCGCCGGCCTTGGGCTGGTGGCAGGCCGCTTCGCCGCCGCCGAGGCCCTGGGCCGCCCGCTGGCCCCGCCGCCGACGACGACGGCGCTCGGCGCGCTGGTCGAGCACGTGACCGGCGCGCTGGCGGACGCGCCCGGCGACTACCAGCCGATGAACGTGAATTTCGGCCTGTTGCCGCCGCTCGCCGGTCCAGCGCCCAAGGGCCGGCGCGGCCGCATCGAACGGCGCCGCCTGATGACCGAGCGCGCCAAGACCGATATCCGGGGTTGGCTCGACGGCGCGGCCGTCGCCGCCGCCTAGATCAAACCACTTTTCGGCGGAATCGACTAAGAGTGGATAATTTGAACGATCTCAATTCGGTAGAGCATGGCGCGCTCACCTGAGCGCGCCATGCTCCAGACCAGAAAAGGAGCATCCCAATGACGTGGCAGGTATATCTTTCCGGCGAAATCCATAGCGATTGGCGCGATGAAATCGAAAGCGCGGTCAAGGCCCGCGGCCTCGATGTGGCGTTCTCCGGGCCCGTGACCGACCATGACGCTTCCGACGATTGCGGCGTCGTCATCATGGGCGGCGAGCAGAACAAGTTCTGGCACGACCACAAGGGCGCCAAGCTGAACGCGATCCGCACCCGCACGCTGCTGGAAAAGGCCGACATCGTGATCGTCCGCTTCGGCGACAAGTATCGCCAGTGGAACGCCGCCTTCGACGCCGGCATGGCGGCCGCGCTCGGCAAGTCGCTGATCGTCATGCATGGGCCGGACCATGCCCACGCGCTGAAGGAAGTCGACGGGGCGGCGCTCGCGGTGATCGAACGCCCGGATCAGGCGGCCGACATCCTGGCCTATGTCATCGAAGGCGTGCTGCCGAAGGCCTCCTGATCCAGGCAGCTCTTTCGCTCCTGCGCCCCGGCGGCTAGTCTCTCGCCCCTGATTATGATGTGAGGGAGCGGCCCGATGGCGGTCTTGGAGACGGAAAAGCGCGGACAGATTTTCATCGTCCGGATGAACCGGCCGGAGGCGCTGAACGCCCTCAATTTCGAGCTTCGGATGGGGCTGGCCGAAGCCTGGACCGAGTTCCGCGAAAGCCGGGACCTTGAGGTCGCCGTGTTCACCGGAACCGGCCGGGGCTTCTGCGCAGGCGAGGACATGAAGGAAGCCCTCAAGGACAAGACGCCCGGCGGCCGCAACCTGCCGATCGAGGATCCGTTCCGCACCGGCGCGCTGGAAAAGCCCGTCATCGGCGCGATCAACGGCTTCGCCATGGGCGGCGGCTTCATGCTGGTCGAGGGCACGGACCTTCGGGTCGCCGCCGACACGGCCATCTTCGAGGTTTCGGAGGCGAAGCGCTGGCTGCTGGGCGGCTATAATCACGGCCATCTGGCCAATCTGCCCTATCCGGTCGCGATGGAGATGGCGCTTGGCTTCCGTTTCACCGCCAAGCGCTTCCACGAACTGGGTTTCGTCAATCGGCTGGCGCCAGCCGACCAGGTCGTGCCCGTGGCCGTCGAAATGGCGGAGCACCTGCTGACCCTGCCGCCCGCGTCCCGCGTCAACACGGTGCACATGATGCGCCGCATGCGGCCGTCCATCGGCCCGGCCCACCAGAAGCTGGCGGACCGGCTGCACGATCATGGCGCCAAGAGCGACCTGATCGAATCGCGCGCCGCCTTCGCCGAAAAGCGGAAGCCCAACTGGACCGGCTGGAACAACCCGGACGACCGCTTCAACCTGCCTGATCTCGAAGCCTGATCAGACGGCGGCAAGGTCCAGCACGGTCCGCGCCAGCCGGATCTTGTCGTCCAGCGTGCGCATGACCGTCTGGGCAAGCCGCGTTTCCACCCCAAGCGCCTGAACGGCGGGCTCGGCGGCGGCGTCCTGCTCGTCGACGATCATGATATCGAGGAAATCGCGGTAGCGCTCCGCGACGGCGGCCGGCGAGGGCGTGAAGCCCAGTTCCCGGAACATCTTCGCCGTCGGTCCCTTGATCGCCTCGCCGGCGACGATCGGCGAAATCGCGATGACGGGCGCAGAGGCCTGGCGCAGGGCCTGCCGGATGCCCGGAACCTCCAGGATCGGCTCGATCGAGATGAACGGGTTCGATGGGCAGACGACGATCACGTCCGCCGCCGCCAGCGCGTCGAGCACGCCGGGGGCGGGCGCCGCTTCGGCGATGCCCTCGAATACAAAGCCCGTCACAGTGGGCGCCGCCTGCCGCTCGACGAAATAGCGTTGGAACGGGATGGGTCCGTGCTCGACCGTGTCGACGACGGTCGGCGTCGGCATGTCGGACATCGGCAGGATACGGGCGCGAATGTTCAATTGGGTCCGGATCGACTCGGTCAGGGCGGAGAGGCTCCGGCCGGCGTCGAGCGCCTGGCGCCGCAGCACATGCATCGCCAGGTCGCGGTCTCCCAGATTAAACCACGCCTCGCCGCCGAGCGTCCCCAGCGCTCCCATGAACCCCCAGGTTTCCCCAGCCAGTCCCCAGCCCCGCGCTTCGTCGTTCAAGCCGGCGAGCGTGTAGATCAGCGTGTCGATATCCGGCGAGACCGGAAGCCCGTGGAAGCGGAAATCGTCGCCGGTATTGGCGATCAGGGTCAAGCCGCCCGACGGCAGCGCCCGGTCGAGCCCAAGCGCCAGCTTGGCGCCGCCGACGCCGCCGGAAAGCGCGGCGACCTTCATCGGAACAGGTCTTCCGACGACGGCCGCACCAGATCGGCGCCGGTCTGGGTTTCCGACAGGACCTTGAGGCCCGAGACCACCGCGACCGGCGTGCCTTCCGCCGCCTCGCCGATCAGCAGGTTCGCCGCCGCCGCGATCTCGTCGCCAATGCCGACGATCGAGACCTTCAGTTCGCGCCCCTGCCGGTCGAGCTGGCCGCGAATGTCCGCGACCGTCTGAACGCCCGCCGCGCCAAGGGCGAGGCCGACCGTGCCGACCCGCCAGGCGCGGCCGACGCTGTCCGCGATCAGGACCCCGTATGGGCCGCCATAACGGGCTTCCAGGGCCGCCCTGATGCGCGCGGCCGATGCGTCCGGGTCCACCGGCAGCAGCAGCACGCGCTCGCCCTCCCGGCCCTCGATATTGGATTGGTCGGCGCCGGCGTTCGCCATCACCCAGCCGCGCTTGTGCTCCACGACAAGGAGGTTCGGGCGCCAGCGCAACACGCTGGTCGTCTCGCCGAGAATCGCTTCGACGAGGCGCGGGTCCTTGCCGGTCTTCGCGGCCCAGGCCTCGGCCTCCGCGCCTGGCTGAACATCCGCCAGATCGACATAGCGCCCTTCCGCCTTGGAGACGATCTTCTGCGCGACGACGATCACGTCGCCGGGCTTGAGCTGAATGTCGGCCGCGTCGAGCGCATCGCCGATCAGCGCCGCGACATCGTCCCCGGGCCGCACTTCGGGCAAGCCGGGAATAGTGAAGGCGGCGAGGCTCTGGGCATAACGCGGCATGGGGCGGTCATCCTTACCAGGGGGAAGCCGACTGGGCGGGGTTCCCCGTCAGCTGATTTGCGCGAGCGCGTGCCCGCCATCCCAGATCATGCTGAGCGCTACGTAAACGATCAAGGCGAGGCCGACATAGGCGATCCAGCGATGCGTCTCCAGCATGCGGGCGATCCAGGTCGCGGCGATGCCCATCAGCGCGACCGAGAGCACGAGTCCGAACGCCATGATGTAGGGATGTTCGTGCGCCGCGCCCGCGACCGCGAGGACATTGTCGAGCGACATGGTGAGGTCGGCGATCAGGATCTGGATCACCGCCTGTTTCAGGGTCTTGCCATCGCCGCCGCCGGCGCCGTCCCCAACGCCATCGCCGCCCGCCTCTTCGGCTTCCAGGTCCTTGATCGCCGCGCTGGCGGCGGCGCTTTCGCGGAGTTCGCGCCAAAGCTTCCATGCGACCCAGAGCAAGAGCACGCCGCCGGCCGCCATCAAGCCGACGATCGTCATCAGTTCCGCTGCGACCAGCGCGAAGGCGATGCGCATCCCCATCGCGGCCAGGATGCCGATGAGGATCGCCCGCGACCTGAGTTCGCGCGACAGCCCCGCCGCCGCCATGCCGACCACCACCGCATTGTCGCCGGCCAGCACAATGTCGATGCCGATCACCGACACCAGCGCCTTGAGTTGGCCTATCGTCTCAGGATCGAACATTTACGAGATATCGCGGGCGTGGAGGGATGACGTGTCAGGCGCGCCGTCCAGGACGCGACTTCAAGACCTAGACGCGCGCGACGTGCACGCTGATGCGCGGCCGCTTGCCGGTCTGCTTGCGCAACACCCGGCGGAGCGCCGAACGCGCCGCATCCTCGACCGGCGCATCGTCCCGACGCGCCTTCTGGGACAGATCCTCAACCGCCTCGTCGACGGCGATCTCGGCTGCTTCCAGCAGGTCTTCGTCGGCCGCGGCCTCAAGCCCGGACAAGGTCACCATGCTATCGGCGGCAAGGTTGCCCTTGCCGTCCAGAATGACGGTGATCATCGCGATCCCGTCAAGCCGCATCAGCCGCCGCTCCCTGAGCGCGTCGCCATCGAGCGCGATCTTGACGTCGCCGTCCATGCCGACCCGGCCGACCTTGACCTTGGTCAGTTCTTCGTAGTCGCCGCCGGCGAGCCGGATGACGTCGCCGTTGAACGCGACCCGGACTTCCGGAATGCCGCATTCCCGGCCGAAGATCGCGTGGCCGTGCAGGTGTCGGCCCTCGCCGTGCGCCGGCAGCAACCGGGCTGGCTTCAGCAAGCTGTAGAGATGTTTCAACTCGTCCCGCGCCGGATGCCCGGAGACGTGAACCTTCGCGGTGCCGTCGGTCACCACGTCGACATGCATCGCCACCAGCTTGTTCTGCAGGCGGCCGATGGCCTTTTCGTTGCCCGGAATATCCCGGGACGAGAAGACCACCGTATCGCCCGCCTCGACCTGGATGTGGCGATGCTGGGCGTCTGAAATGCGGTGCAGCGCAGCGCGCGGCTCGCCCTGGCTGCCGGTGCAGATTGCGACGATCTTGTTGGCGGGCAACTGGCCGAGTTCGTTTTCCTTCAGGAACGGCGGCAGGCCCTTCAGGTAGCCATGGGCGCTTGCGACGTCATGCATGCGCCAGAGCGAGCGGCCGACGAGGCCGACTTGCCGGCCGGCCGCCTTCGCCGCCAGCGCGATCGTGTTCAACCGGGCGACGTTGGAGGAGAAACAGGCGAACAGCACCCGGCGGTCGCGGGAGCGGATCAGGTCGGTGATCGGCTCGCCCAGTTCGGACTCGCTGCGCGTCCAACCTTCCCGGAGGGCGTTGGTCGAATCGCAGACCAGCGCAGCCACACCTTCCTTGCCAAGCGCGGCCAGGCGCTTTTCGTCCGCCGGTTTGCCGACGACCGGCCCCGGATCGAGCTTCCAGTCGCCCGAATGCACCACCATGCCCGCCGCCGAGCGGAGCGCCGTCAAATGCGCTTCCGGCACCGAGTGGGGCATGCCGATCAACTCGACCTCGAACGGGCCGATCTTCTTGCGGCCGCCCGATGGGATTTCGACGATCTTGACCTTCTTGCCGGCCGAGCCGCCGTCGTCCTCGAGCTTGCGCCGCAGGAAGGTCGCCGCGAACGGCGAGCAATAGACCGGGCATTTGAAGCGCCCGGCGAGGTAGGGGACAGCGCCGATATGGTCTTCATGGGCATGGGTGATCAGCACGCCGGCGAGCTTGTCGCCAAGCGCCGTCAGCACGCTGATATCGGGCACGATGATATCGACGCCGGGGGTATCCTCGTCGCCAAAGGTCACGCCCATGTCGACGGCGATCCATTTGCCGGCATGGCCATAGAGGGCGAGGTTCATGCCAATTTCGCCGAGCCCGCCAAGGGCGACAAACAGGGTCTCCGTGTCGCTCGGAATTGGCAGGGTTACGTTAGATTCGGTCACTTCGAGTTCCGTTCATAAATTTCAAGCAGGCCGCGCAGGGTAAGGTCCCTGTCCACGGCGGTGATGGCGTCTGTCGCGCCGAAGAAAAGCGGAGCCAGGCCGCCAGTGGCGACGGCGCGGATATCCGGGTCGTTGCGTTCGGTCCGGATGCGTTGCACCAGACCTTCGATCAGGCTGAGATAGCCATAGTAGATGCCGGACTGCATCGCCTGCACCGTATTGCGCCCGACCACCTGCTGCGGCTGCCTGACAGCCACCAGCGGCAGCTTGGCGGCAGCCATGTGCAGGGCCTCCATCGAGAGGTTGGCGCCGGGCGCGATGATGCCGCCGACATAGTTTCCCGCTTCATCTATCACATCGAACGTCGTCGCGGTGCCGAAATCGATCAGGATCAGCGGGCCGCCATAGGCGGTCTTCGCGGCGACGGCGTTGACCAGCCGGTCGGCGCCGACTTCGCCCGGATTGTCGAGGTGGACTTCGATGCCGAGATCGACGCCGGGTTCGCCGACGACCAGGGCCTCGCAATTGAAATAGCGCTGGCAGAGCCGGGTCAGATTGAACAGCGACGCCGGCACCACGGTCGCGATGATCGCGGCATCGATATTGTCGGTCGAAATGCCTTCCACGCCCATCAACTGCATCAGCCAGACATAGTGCTCATCGGCCGTGCGGCGCGTATCCGTCGCCGCTCGCCAGAGGCCAAGCTGCCGATCGCCGTCATAAATTGCGAAAACCGTGTTGGTGTTGCCTGCGTCAATGGCGAGAAGCATGGGGGTCACACGTCTTTGGTTAGGGGGAATACGTCGCCGGCTGCGATCCGCCGTCGCCGGCCATCGGGCAAGGCAAGCACGAGCGCGCCGTCATCGGCAAGATCGAGCGCCTGCCCGGCCACCAGCTCATTCGGCAGGCGGGCGATCACCTGGCGGCCGATATCCCGCGCCCGGGCGAGCCATGCCGCCCGGATCGGGGCGAAGCCTTGGCCGAGCCATTGCGCCAGCCAGGGATTGAGATGGCCGAGCAGCCGGTCCGCCGCGTCATCCGGATCGAGCGTCGGGCCGCCGGCCGTCGTCAGGTCGATGGGATTGGCGGCGCCGGGCCGGTCCGTCGGGACAAGATTGACGCCGATCCCCAGCACCAGCCAGTCGACCGTCGGGCCGGCGCCGGACGCCTCCGCCAGAATGCCGGAAAGCTTGGCGTCGCCGATCATCACATCGTTCGGCCACTTGATCGCCACCGGCGCATCCGCGGGCAATAGGCTTTTCGCGAGATCGTAGACCGCGAGCGCCGCGACGAAGCCCACCGTCGCGGCGGCGGAGGGCGCGAGCGCGGGCCGCAGCAGGATCGAGAGCGCGAGATCCTGGCCGGCGGTGCTCCAGACACGGTCGCCGCGGCCGCGGCCCTGGGTCTGGGCGCGTGCCGTGACCGCGAGGCCCGCCGCCGCGCCGGCCTTCGCCTGGCGGGCGGCTTCGGCGTTCGTGCTGTCGATTTCGACGTGGCGTTCGATCCGCCACCGCCCCCCCGGCGCCCAGGGCTCGATCAACGCTGGAACAGTTCCTGGGCGGCGGCCGTGGCGGTCGCGACGATCGGGCTCGGGATCAGGATGAAGACCAGGATGATCGCCGTCGCAACGCCCAGCACCAAACCCAGATCGCGTGGCATCGGGCTGTCCATCGCATCGCGCGGCGCGTCGAAATACATCAGCTTGATCAGGCGGAGATAGTAGAAGCAGCTTATGACGCTCGCGAGGACGCCGACGACGGCGAGGACGTACAGGCCGGAATCGACCGCAGCGCTCAGCACATAGAGCTTGGCAAAGAAGCCCGCGAGCGGCGGGATGCCCGCCATCGAGAACAGCACCGCCGCCAGCGCCAACGCCATGTAGGGATGGGTCTGGCTGGCGCCGGCGAGATCGTCGATGGTTTCGACCGCATGCTCGTCCCGGCGCATCGCCAGAATGAACGCGAAAGCCGCGAGGTTCATGAACAGATAGATCGCCGAATAGATCAGCAAGCTGCGCACGCCGTTTTCCGACGCCGCGGCAAGGCCGATCAGCGCGAAGCCGACATGGCCGATGGAGCTATAGGCCATCAGCCGCTTGATATTGCGCTGGGCGAGGGCGCCGAACGCGCCGACGATAACGGACAACCCGGCGATCATCGCGACGATCTGGCCCCAGGCGCTGGCGGCGTCGCCCAGCGGATCGGTCATGACCCGGGCGAACAGCGCCAGGGCCGCCGCCTTGGGCGCGGCCGCGAAAAATGCGGTGATCGGCGTGTCGGCGCCTTCATAGACGTCCGGCGTCCACATATGGAACGGCGCCGCCGATACCTTGAACGCCAGGCCCGCCATCAGGAAGACGATGCCGACGACAAGTCCTAGGGACGGCGTGCCCATCGCCGTGACGCTGGCGGCGATGCGGTCGAAATTCGTGGCGCCTGTGAAGCCGTAGATCATGCCCGCCCCATAAAGCAGCATGCCGGAGGAGAGCGCGCCAAGGACGAAATATTTCAGCCCGGCTTCCGTCGCGCGCAGCGAATCCCGCCGGATCGCGGCCAGCACATAAAGCGCCAGGCTTTGCAGCTCGAGGCCGACATAAAGCGACATCAGGTCATTGGCGGAGACCATCAGCATCATGCCGACGGATGCGAACAGCATCAGCACCGGCTGCTCGAAGCGCATGGGGCCGGAGCCGTCGGACGGCGTAGCGCGGCCGGCCGCCATGAGCACGGTCGCAGCCGCGCCGATGACGATCAGCGCCTTGGCGAAATAGGCCAGCTTGTCCGCGACGAACAACCCGCCGAACGCATCGCCGTGGGGCGTCGTCCAGCCCAGGGCGAGGGCCGCGAACAGCGCCGCCGCGACGACATAGGTGAGCGGCTTCGCTGACTTGTCGCCGACGAAGACGCCGACCATCAGCAGAACCATGCCCGCAATGGCCAGAAGGATTTCGGGAAGCATGGGCGCAGCTTGCATCGGTCGCCTCCCTTAGCGCATCTGCGCGACGAGCGCGGCCGCGCTGTCGCTGAGTGAAGCGGTCGCCGTCGCCGCATGGCGCAGAGTTTCCGCGACGGCCGGCTGAATGCCGTCCAGGAATGTCGAGGGATAGATCCCCATCCACAGGACCAGCAGCACCAGCGGCGCGAACACCGCCGCTTCCCGCCAGTTCAGATCCGTGATGGTCTTGAGGTCGTCATGCTCCAGCCGGCCGAAGATCACCCGGCGGTAGAGCATCAGCATATAGGCCGCGCCAAGCACCAGGCCGGTCGCCGCCAGGGCCGCGACCCAGGTATTGTCGAGGAACGCGCCGGCGAGCACGAGGAACTCGCCGACGAAGCCGCTTGTCCCCGGCAAGCCGACGGACGCCATGGTGAAGACCATCATCACCGCCGCATAGCGCGGCATCCGATGGACGAGGCCGCCATAGCGGCTGATCTCGCGGGTGTGCATCCGGTCATAGACAACGCCGACGCAGAGGAAGAGCGCGGCCGATACGATGCCATGGCTCAACATCTGGAACACGGCGCCTTCGACGCCCTGCGCCGTGCCGGTGAAGATGCCGAGCGTCACATAGCCCATGTGGGCGACGGAGGAATAGGCGATCAGCTTCTTCATGTCGGTCTGGGCGAGCGCCACGAGCGAGGTGTAGATGATCGCGACTATGCTGAGCGTGTAGACCAGCGGCGTGAAGAATTCCGAGGCGTCCGGGAACATCGGCAGCGAGAAGCGGAGGAAGCCGTAACCGCCCATCTTCAAGAGCACGCCCGCCAGGATGACGGACCCTGCCGTCGGCGCCTCGACATGGGCGTCGGGCAGCCAGGTATGCACCGGCCACATGGGCATCTTGACCGAGAACGAGGCGAAGAACGCCAGCCAGAGCCAGATCTGCATGCTTTCGGAGAAGGAATAGGCGGTCACTTCCTCGATGCCGGAGCCGCCGACGGTCGCGATCATGGCGACGATAGCGACCAGCATCAGCACCGAGCCGAGCAGCGTATAGAGGAAGAACTTGAAGGAGGCATAGATGCGCCGGGCGCCGCCCCAGACGCCGATGATCAGGAACATCGGTATCAGCACGCCTTCGAAGAAGACGTAGAACCCGATCAGGTCGAGGGCGCAGAACATGCCGACCATGAAGGTCTCAAGCGCCAGGAACGCCGCCATGTATTCGCTGACGCGGGTCGTGACGGAGGTCCACGACGCCAGGATGCAGATCGGCGTCAGGAAGGTCGACAGCAGCACGAAATAGATCGACAGGCCGTCGACGCCGAGCTGGAAGGCGATGTTGAATTCCGGGAACCATTCATAGGTTTCGCGCAACTGGAAGCCGGGCAGGCCCGTTTCGAACTGCGCCCAGACCAGCAGCGAGACCAGGAAGACGAAGCTGGACGCCCAGAGGGCGACCCAACGGGCGTTCTGCGCCTTCTCCGGCCCGCGGGCGAACAGAAGAATCAGCAGCGCCCCGACGAGCGGGCCGAACGTGATGAGCGAGAGGAGCGGTGCGCCGGACACGGGTGATCAAGCCCCCTCTTGGATGATGCGCCACGCGACCAGGGCGACGACCCCGATCAGCATCGCAAAAGCGTAATGGTAGACGTAGCCTGACTGCAGCTTGCTAGCCCGGTCCGCGACGCGCTTCGCCATCGACGAAATGCCGTCCGGGCCGAAGCGGTCGATGACGCCGATGTCGCCGCGCTGCCAGAGCTGCCGGCCAAGCCATTTGGCGGGGCGCACGAACAGGAAGTCGTAAGCTTCGTCGAAATACCATTTGTTGAAGAAGAAGGCGTGCAGGCCTTCGAACGCGGCGACCGTCTTGGCCGGCAGGTCGGTCTGCTTGATGTAGAAGCGCCACGCCAGATAGATGCCGAGCGCCGTCACGACGACCGGCAGGGCTTTCACCCAGAACGGCACATGGTGCGCCTTGTCGATGATCGTCTCGCCCTGGACGTTCGCCAGGATGACGATGGAATCGCCCCAGAATTCCTGGAAATGATGGCCGACGAAAGGCCCGTAGAGCGCGACGCCGGAAATCACGGCGCCGAGCGCCAGCACATAGAGCGGCCAGAGCATGATCGGCGGCGATTCATGCACATGCGCCATCACCTTTTCATCCGCGCGCGGCGCGCCATGGAAGGTCATGAAGATCAAGCGCCATGAATAGAAGGCGGTCATCAGCGCGGCCGCGATGCCGAGCGTGAAGGCGATGAAGCCGGGGATCGTGTGGGCGCCGTAGGCGACTTCCAGGATCATGTCCTTGGAATAGAAGCCGGCGAAGCCAATCACGCCCGGAATGCCGACCCCCGCCAGCGCCAGACTGCCGATCCACATCAGGATATAGGTCTGCTTGATGTGGCCCCGGATGCCGCCCATCTTGCGCATGTCCTGCTCATCGGACATGGCATGGATGACCGCGCCGGCGCCGAGGAACAACAGCGCCTTGAAGAACGCATGGGTCGTCAGGTGGAACATGGCCGCCGGATAGGCGGACAGCCCGGCCGCAAAGAACATGTAGCCAAGCTGGGAACAGGTCGAGTAGGCGATCACGCGCTTGATGTCGAACTGGGTCAGGCCGACGGTCGCTGCGAAGAACGCGGTCGCGGCCCCGACGATGGTGACGAAGGCCAGCACGTTCGGCGCATATTCGAAGATCGGCGACAGGCGGCAGACCATGAAGACGCCCGCGGTCACCATGGTGGCCGCATGGATCAGCGCGGAGACCGGCGTCGGGCCTTCCATCGCGTCCGGCAGCCAGGTGTGCAGGCCAAGCTGGGCCGACTTGCCCATGGCGCCGATGAACAGCAGGAAGCACAGGGTTTCGATGGCGTCGAGATCGAGGCCGAGGAAGTGGATGCGGGCGTCGGTGAACTGCGCGGCCGCTCCGAAGATCGTGTCGAAGGACACGGTATCGAACAGCAGGAAGATGCCGAAGATGCCAAGCGCGAAGCCGAAGTCGCCGACCCGGTTGACGATGAACGCCTTCATCGCCGCGGCGTTGGCGCTCGGCCGGTCATACCAGAAGCCGATCAGCAGATAGGAGCAGACGCCGACGCCTTCCCAGCCAAAGAACATCTGCACCAGATTGTCGGCCGTCACCAGCATCAGCATCGCGAAGGTGAAGAGCGACAGATAGGCCATGAAGCGCGGCTTGGAGTGGTCGTGGCTCATGTAGCCGACCGAATAGACGTGCACGCAGGCCGACACGATGGTGACGACGCACATCATCACGACGGAGAGCGTATCGAAGCGGAGCGCCCACCCGGCCTCGAAATTGCCGGACTCGATCCACCGCATCAGCTCGACGCTGCGCGGATTGTGGCCGAGGCCGACATCGATGAAGGCGATCACGGACAGGACCGCCGCCAAGATCAACGCCGAACAGGTGACTAACTGCGAACCGCGGTCGCCGAGGCTGCGCCCGAACAAGCCAGCCGACAGGGCTCCGATCAGGGGCAGAAAGATCGCGATGACGTAAAGGGCGTTCATGGCTCAGATCAGCCCTTCATCATGCTGACGTCTTCAACCGCGATCGAACCGCGGTTGCGGAAATAGACGACGAGAATTGCAAGACCGATCGCAGCTTCCGCCGCGGCCACCGTCAGGATGAACATCGCGAACGCCTGGCCGCCGAGATCGCCCAGATATGCGGAAAACGCGACGAGGTTGATGTTGACCGCCAGCAGCATCAGTTCGATCGACATCAGAATGACGATGACGTTCCGCCGGTTCAGGAAAATGCCGAAGATGCCGAGCGTGAACAGCACAGCCGCGACTGCGAGATAATGGCCGAGCCCGATGCTCATTGTGCGCCCCCTCCGAGCGGAACCTTGACGACTTCGACAGCCTGTTCCGGCGTGCGCGCCAATTGGTCGGCGATCTTCTGCTTGCGGACGCCCGGCCGGCTGCGCAAGGTCAGCACGATGGCGCCGATCATCGCGACCAGCAGGATCAAGCCCGCGATCTGGAACAGCACGAAGAGGTCGGTATAGATGATCTGCCCGAGCGCCCGGGTGTTATGAACCTGATCGGCGGGCGGCGTCGGCAGGGCGCCGCCGCTGACCTCGACGCCGCCAAGCGTCATGCCGCCCAGCACCAGCGCCAGTTCCGCCAGCAGCGCCAGGCCGACCAGCGCGCCGACGGACATGTAACGCGCGGCGCCGGCCCGCAGCTCCTGGAAGTTCACGTCGAGCATCATCACGACGAACAGGAACAGGACAGCGACCGCGCCGACATAGACGACGACCAGGGCCATCGCCAGGAATTCCGCGCCCAGCAGCACGAACAGCCCCGCGGCATTGAAGAATGTCAGGATCAGGAACAGCACCGCATGCACGGGGTTGCGGGCCGTCACCACCATCAGGCCGGAGACGATCGCGACCCCGGCGAACAGGTAAAAACATAAAGTGGCGACGATCATGCAACTCCCCCCTGCCAGCGTGAACGGTATTGCGTTCGCGTCGGCGGTTCGGCGATTAGCGGTAGGGCGCGTCCTGCGCCAGGTTCTGCGCGATGGCGGTTTCCCACCGATCGCCGTTATCGAGCAGCTTCTGCTTGTTGTACATCAGCTCTTCGCGGGTTTCGGTCGCGAACTCGAAGTTCGGACCCTCGACGATCGCATCGACCGGGCAGGCTTCCTGACAGAAGCCGCAGTAGATGCATTTCGTCATGTCGATGTCATAGCGGGTCGTGCGGCGGCTGCCGTCTTCGCGCGGCTCCGCCTCGATGGTGATCGCCTGGGCCGGGCAGATCGCCTCGCACAGCTTGCAGGCGATGCAGCGCTCCTCGCCGTTCGGATAGCGGCGCAACGCATGCTCGCCGCGGAACCGGGGGCTGAGCGGGCCTTTCTCGTAGGGATAATTCAGCGTCACCTTCTTCTTGAACATGTAGCTGAAGGTCAGCGCCATGCCCGAGACAAGCTCGGCCAGAAAGAAACTCCGTGCGGCGCGATCGATGAATGCCATGTGTGAACCCCTATCCTCGCCTTACGACTTCGGCAGCCAGTCGAAGGCGACCAGTACGCCGGCCGTCAACACGACCCAGAGCAGCGAGAACGGCAGAAAGACCTTCCAGCCAAGCCGCATCAACTGGTCGTAGCGATACCGCGGGAAGGTGGCGCGCACCCAGAGGAAGCAGAACAGCACGGCCGCCGTTTTGCCCGCGAACCAGAAGAAGCCCGGGATCCAGTTGAACGGCGCGACATCCAGGATCGGCAGCCAGCCGCCCAGGAACAGCGTCACTGTCATGGCGCTCATCAGGATCATGTTGGCGTACTCGCCGAGGAAAAACAGCGCGAACGCCATCGACGAATATTCGACGTTGTAGCCCGAGACCAGCTCGGCTTCCGCTTCCGGCAGGTCGAACGGCGCCCGGTTGGTTTCCGCCAGCGCCGAAATGAAGAAGATCACGAACATCGGGAACAGCGGCACCGCGAACCAGAGGCCCTGCTGCGCCATCACGATGTCGGTCAGGTTCAGGGAGCCGACGCAAAGCAGCACCGTGATGATGACGAAGCCGATTGAGACTTCATAGGAGACCATCTGCGCCGCCGATCGGAGCGCGCCGAGGAACGGATAGCGGGAATTCGAGGCCCAGCCGGCGATGATGATGCCGTAGACGCCGAGCGAGGAAATCGCGAACAGATACAAGATGCCGACGTTGAGATCGGCGATCGCCCAGCCCTCGTCGACCGGGATGACCGCCCAGGCGACGAAGGCCAGCATGAAGGTCAGCATCGGGGCCGCGACGAACAGCGTCGCGTTGGCGCCCGCCGGGATGATGGTTTCCTTGGTGAACAGCTTCAGGCCGTCCGCAAGCGGCTGCAGCAGGCCGAACGGGCCGACGACATTCGGCCCGCGCCGCATCTGCATGGCCGCGATGACCTTGCGTTCCGCCAGGGTCAGGTAAGCGACCGCGCCCATCAGCGGCAGCACTGTCGCGAGGATGTGGAGGACGATGATCATCGTCGGCCACGCATATCCTGTCCAGAAACTATCCATGCGCTTCGGTCCGTTCCGATGTCGCTTTTCCGCCGAATTCCGCCATGCACTTCGCCATGGTGGCGCTGGCGCGGGAAATCGGGTCGGTCATGTAGAAATTCAGGACGCCGCTTGCGAGCGGCGCTGGATCAATGGGGCCTTCTACCCCGAACGACCCCCAGTCGCCAGGGGCCTGCGCGTCGATGGCGCCCAAAGCCGGGCAAGCCGCGATCATCGCTTCGCGCAACTGGCGAAGGTCGTCGAACGGCAGCGGCGCGCCGAGCGCGCCCGAAAGCGCCCGCAGGATCGACCAGTCTTCCCGGCCCTCTCCCGGCGGAAACACCGCCCGCATGGCCCGCTGGGCGCGGCCTTCGGTATTGACGTAGGTGCCGTCTTTTTCAGTGTAGGCGGCGCCTGGCAGGATCACGTCCGCCACATGGGCCCCCGCGTCGCCGATGGCGCCCTGATAGATCACGAAGGCGTCGGCGAGCTTGGCGGCGTCAAGTTCGTCCGCGCCCAGAAGATAAACCGTCTTGAGCGCGCCCGATGCGGCCGCGTCCAGCATGCCCGCCACGTCGAGCCCGCCTTCGCCCGGAAGGAAGCCGAGGTCGAGGCCGCCGACGCGGCTCGCCGCCGTGTGCAGCACGCCGAAGCCGTTCCAGTCCTCGGAAACGCTGGCGAGCGCCCGAGCTTGCGCCAGGATCGCAGCCCCGTCGGCCCGCGCCAGCGCGCCCGCGCCGACAATCGTCAGCGGCCGCTCGGCGCCTTCGAGGAAATCTGCAGCGCCATCGAAATCGATTGCTTCGGCCGGGTAGGTCAGGTCCCCGGTGTGGCCGATGACGCCGACCTTGAAGCCGCCGGCGAGCCAGCGCTTGCGGATGCGGGCATTGAAGACCGCCGCCTCGATTCGGGGATTGCAGCCGATCAGCAGCAGCCGGTCGGCCGCTTCGACGCCCGCGAGGCCGGCGTTCAGGATATAGCCGCCGCGCGGCCCGCCGTTCAGCTTGGCGCCATCCTGACGACAGTCCAGGTTCTGCACGCCGAGGCCATGAAACAGGCTCTTGGCCGCGAACAGGGTCTCGCAATCGGTCTGGTCGCCGGCGATCACGCCGGTCGCCGCGGCGTCGGTCGCCTTGAGCTTGTCGGCGACGACATTCAACGCCGCCTGCCAGCTTGTCGGCTTCAACTTGCCATCGGCGCCGCGCACATAGGCGCGGTCCAGCCGCTGCCGCTTCAGGCCGTCGACGGCGAAACGCGTCTTGTCGGAGATCCACTCCTCGTTGACATCCTCATGCAGGCGCGGGAGCACGCGCAGCACTTCCGGGCCGCGCGCGTCGATCCGGATATTGCTGCCGACGGCGTCCATGACGTCGATCGATTCGGTCTTGGTCAGCTCCCAGGGCCGCGCGATGAAGGCATAGGGCTTCGAGGTCAGCGCGCCGACAGGGCAGAGATCGATGATGTTGCCTGAAAGCTCCGACGCGATGCCGGCTTCCAGGGTCGAGATTTCCATATGCTCGCCACGGCCGAGGGCGCCGATGGCCGGCACGCCCGCGATTTCGTCCATGAAGCGGACGCAGCGCGTGCAATGGATGCAACGGGTCATGAACGTCTTGATCAGGGGACCCATATGTTTTTCGGTGACGGCGCGCTTGACGTCGTCGTAGCGGCTGGAGGCGACGCCGTAGCCCATCGCCTGATCCTGCAGATCGCACTCGCCGCCCTGGTCGCAAATCGGGCAATCCAGCGGATGGTTGATGAGCAGCATCTCCATCACGCCCTTGCGCGCGTGATGGACCATCGGGCTGTCGGTGAAGACTTCCATGTTGTCGCCCGCCGGCATCGCGCAGGAGGCGGCCGGCTTCGGCGGGCCGGGTTTGATCTCGACCAGGCACATGCGGCAATTGCCGGCGATCGACAGCCGGTCATGATAGCAGAAGCGCGGCACTTCCTTGCCGGCCGCTTCGCAGGCCTGCAGCACGGTCGCCCCTTTCGGGACTTCGACCTCGACGCCGTCGACTTTGAGTTTCGGCATTGCCCTGAAGCCCCCTTACGCCGCCGCCGCGCCGAGGCGCTCGCGAATTCTGCGTTCAAGCTCCGGCCGGAAATGCCGGATCAGGCCCTGGATCGGCCAGGAGCCGCCATCGCCGTGGGCGCAAATCGTATGGCCTTCGATTTCCTTGGTGACCTGATGCAGCATGTCGATCTCTTCCATACGCGCTTCGCCCGTCACCATGCGGTTCATGACCCGATGCACCCAGCCGAAGCCTTCGCGGCACGGCGTGCACTGGCCGCAGCTCTCATGCATGTAGAAATAGGAGAGCCGCGCAATCGCCTTCACGACGTCCGTCGACTTGTCCATGACGATGACCGCCGCGGTGCCGAGGCCGGACTGCGCTTCCCGCAGCGCATCGAAATCCATCAACACGTCGTCGCAGATCGATTTCGGCAGGATCGGCGTCGACGAACCGCCGGGGATGACCGCCAGCAGATTGTCCCAGCCGCCGCGGACGCCGCCCGCATGCTTCTCGATCAGCTCCCGGAGCGGGATGCTCATCGCCTCCTCGACATTGCAGGGCGTGTTCACATGGCCCGAGATGCAGAACACCTTGGTGCCGGCGTTGTTCTCGCGGCCGAAGCTGGAGAACCAGGTCGCGCCCCGGCGCAGAATCGTCGGCGCGGCGGCGATGGTCTCGACATTGTTGACGGTCGTCGGGCGGCCATAGAGGCCCGCCATCGCCGGGAACGGCGGCTTCAGGCGCGGCTGGCCTTTCTTGCCTTCCAGGCTTTCGATCAGCGCGGTTTCCTCGCCGCAGATATAGGCGCCGGCGCCGCGATGCAGGTAGAGATCGAAATCGTAGCCCGCCCCGCAGGCGTTCTTGCCGAGCAGGCCGGCCTCGTAAGCTTCGGCGATCGCCGCGTCGAGGATGTCGGCTTCGTTCTTAAACTCGCCGCGGATGTAGATGTAGCCCGCGGTCGCGCCGAGGCCGACGCCGGCCAGCAGGCAGCCTTCGACCAGCTTGTGCGGATCGTTCCGCATCATGTCCCGGTCCTTGCAGGTGCCGGGCTCGCCCTCGTCGGCATTGACGACCAGATAGCGCGGCATGCCGTCGTCGTTCTTCGGCATGAACGACCATTTCAGGCCGGTCGGAAAGCCCGCGCCGCCGCGGCCGCGCATGCCGGACTTCTTCATTTCGTCGACGATCCAGTCGCGGCCCTTCAGGATCAGGTCCTTGGTGCCATCCCAATCGCCGCGCTTCCGGGCCGCTTCAAGCGTCCAGGGCTCCGCGCCGTAGAGATTGGTGAAGATGCGGTCTTCGGGCTTTAGCACTGGGCGTCATCTCCGCTCGGATCGGCCTTGGCGGGTTCGGAGCCGTGACGCCCGTTCTGGGGTCCCGGCTTCGGCCGCTCGCCGGCTTTGAAGGCGTCAAGGATGCGCGCGGTCGATGCGGCGTCCAGGTCCTCGTAAAAATCGTCGTCGATCTGGATCATCGGCGCGTTCACGCAGGCGCCGAGGCATTCGACTTCATGCAAGCTGAACAGGCCGTCCGTCGTGACCTGCCCGAAGCCGATGCCGAGATGGCTCTTGCAGGCGGCGACCACATCGTCGGAGCCGCGCAGCCAGCAGGGCGTCGTGGTGCAGACCTGCACCTTGTGCTTGCCCTTGGGGGCCAGGAAATACATCGTGTAGAAGGTCGCGACTTCCCAGACGCGGATCGACGGCATTTCCAGCATGTCCGCGATATATTCGATAGCGGCGCGCGGAATCCAGCCGCCGTGCTGGCGCTGGGCCAGATCGAGCAGCGGCATCACCGCGCTTTGCTTCTTCGCCGCCGGGTATTTCGCGATAATGACATTGACGCGCTCAAGCTCGGCCGGGCCGAACTCAAAGCTTTTGGGCTGCAGGTCATCGCCCGCGATATCGAGGCCGCTCATCGATCGACCTCCCCGAAGACGATATCCATCGAGCCGAGGATCGCGACGCTGTCCGCCAGCATGTGGCCCTTGGAGCAGAATTCCATCGCCTGCAGGTGGGCGAAGCCCGGCGCGCGGATCTTGCAGCGGTAGGGCTTGTTCGTGCCGTCGGACACGAGATAGACGGCGAACTCGCCCTTGGGCGCTTCGACCGCGGTATAGGTTTCGCCGGCCGGCACGTGATAGCCCTCGGTATACAGCTTAAAGTGATGGATCAGCGCTTCCATCGAGCGCTTCATCTCGCCCCTTCCGGGCGGGCTGATCTTGCCGTCTTCGGTCATGACCGGGCCGTCGGGCATCTGGGCGATGCACTGCTTGATGATCTTCAGGCTCTGCGCCATTTCCTCGACCCGGCAGACATAGCGGTCGTAGCAGTCGCCATTCCGGCCAATGGGCACGTCGAAATCGATCTGATCGTAGGCGTCGTAAGGCTGGGCGCGGCGGAGATCGAAGGCGACGCCGGAGCCGCGCAGCATCGGGCCGGTGAAGCCCCAGCCCAGCGCGTCCCGCTCGGAAACGACGCCGATGCCGACGGAGCGTTGCTTGAAGATCCGGTTGCCGTCCAGCAGCGCGCGCATGTCGTCGATAAAGGCCGGGAAGGCGTCGCACCAGGCGTCGATCGCTTCCAGCATGCCGGCGGGCAGGTCCTGGTGGACGCCGCCGGGCCGGAAATAGGCGGCATGCAGGCGCGCGCCGGAAACGCCCTCGTAGAATTCCATCAGCTTTTCGCGCTGCTCGAAGCCCCAGAGCATCGGCGTCATCGCGCCGACGTCCATGGCGAAGGCCGTGACGTTCAGGAGATGGTTCAGGATGCGGCTGATTTCGGCGAACAGCACCCGGACATACTTTCCGCGCGGCGGCGGCTCGATGCCCAGCAGCTTCTCGACGGCGAGCGCGTAGGCATGCTCCTGACACATCGGCGCCACGTAATCGAGGCGGTCGAAATACGGCAGGGCCTGCAGATAGGTCTTGTACTCGATCAGCTTTTCGGTGCCGCGATGCAGCAAGCCGATATGGCTGTCGATGCGGTCGACGATCTCGCCGTCAAGCTCCATCACCATGCGCAGCACGCCATGCGCCGCCGGGTGCTGCGGCCCGAAATTGATCGTGTAGTTCTTGATATGCGCTTCGGCCATGTTTCGCCTCAGTCCGTCTTTGCGGCGGCGGCCTTGGGCGCGTCCGCTTTTTCGTCGCCGGGCAGATGGCGCTGCGCGCCTTCCCACGGGCTCAGGAAATCGAAGCTGCGGAAGTCCTGGGGCAGCTTGACCGGCTCATAAACGACGCGCTTCGCCTCATCGTCGTAGCGCACTTCGACATAGCCCGTCAGCGGGAAGTCCTTGCGGAGCGGATGCCCTTCGAAGCCATAGTCGGTCAGGATGCGGCGGAGGTCCGGATGGTCGGAGAAAAAGATGCCGTACATGTCCCAGGCTTCGCGCTCGAACCAGTCGGCGGACCGGAAGACGCCGGCGACGGACGGCACCGGCGTGTCCTCGTCGGTCGTGACCTTGACCCGGACCCGATGGTTCTGGCGCACGCTCAAGAGATTGTAGACGACCTCGAACCGCTCCGGCCGGCCGGGATAATCGACGCCGCAGACATCCAGCAGCAGCTTGCACTCGACCGTCGCGTCGTCTCGCAGGAACGTCAGCGCGCGGATGATCGCATCCCGGCGCACGATCAGCGTCAGTTCGCCGAGACGGATCGAATGCGAGAGGACGATGTCGCCGATGTTATCGACGATGTGTTCGGCGAGATTTCTCATGATCTACCGCTCCCCGTCAGCGTAGCAACGTGCCGGTGCGTTTGATCTTTTTCTGCAGTTGCAGCACGCCGTAGAGCAGCGCCTCCGCCGTCGGCGGACAGCCCGGGACGTAAATGTCGACGGGCACGATCCTGTCGCAGCCGCGCACGACCGAATAGGAATAATGGTAATAGCCGCCGCCATTGGCGCAGGAGCCCATGGAGATCACCCAGCGCGGCTCCGCCATCTGGTCGTAGACCTTGCGGAGCGCCGGGGCCATCTTATTGGTCAGCGTGCCGGCGACGATCATCACGTCCGACTGGCGCGGGCTCGGACGGAACACGACGCCGAACCGGTCCAGGTCGTAGCGGGCGCAGGCCGTGTGCATCATCTCGACGGCGCAGCAGGCAAGGCCGAAGGTCATCGGCCAGAGCGAGCCCGAGCGCGCCCAGTTGACCAGATTGTCCAGGTTCGCGACGACGAAGCCCTTGTCCTGAATTTCGGTCGTGACGCCGCGCAGAATCGCATCCTGATCGGCGCCCGGCCCGACGGCTCCGGCTCGGTCGATTACTCCCATTCCAGCGCGCCCTTCTTCCATTCGTAGATGAAGCCGACCGTCAGAATTCCAAGGAACGCCATCATCGACCAAAAGCCCAGCATGCCGATATCGCCAAGCGCGACCGCCCACGGAAACAGGAACGCCACTTCAAGATCGAAGATGATGAACAGAATGGCGACCAGATAGAACCGCACGTCGAACTTGCCGCGGCTATCGGTAAATGCTTCGAATCCGCACTCATAGGCGGACACTTTCTCGGGGTCCGGCTTCTGGCGCGCCACGATATAGGATGCGCCGACCGCGACCACGGCCAAACCGCCCGCAATCCCGAAGAAAATCAGGACCGGCAGATACTCTTTCAGCAGATCTTCAAGACCGGCCATCGCTGGCCTCCAATGCTTGACGCCCCGAGCGGGGCCACCTCATGCCGCTTGTCCCGGCGCGGCGCACTTTAATCGGCGCATGCCCGCTGCGCAATCGATCCGGCAGGCTATTTCGCCGCGCTTCTATCCCCCACGAACTGATCGCTACAGCATTGACAGTGGCTGCAGACTCCATATCGTCAAGACCACATGCCAATGACCCCTGTCGGGAGAGCGTTGCGGCCCTGTTAGAAAAGGCGCCGCGACCGCCGAAGGAGCAACCGCCCCGGAAACTCTCAGGCGCCAGGGACCGTGGGGGTCGGCAGCTCTGGAAAGCGGATGCGCCGGCGACGCCGGTTCATCCCACCGAAGATGCAAACCGTGCGTCGGCTCCGGCCGGATGGGCGGGGAATCTTTCAGGTCCGATGACAGAGGGGGCGGCTTGCCAGGCAATGCGCCGGGCCGGTCGCGACCTCTTGCAAAGGACCGGCCATGAGCGATGACACGAGCGACCACAAAAGCGACGACGCCCCGCTGAAGACCCCGATATACGACCTGCATGTCGAACTCGGCGCGAAGCTGGTTCCGTTCGCCGGGCATGCGATGCCCGTGCAGTATCCCGCCGGCGTGATGGCCGAGCATCGCCATTGCCGCGCCGCCGCCGGCCTGTTCGACGTCTCCCACATGGGCCAGGTCCGCCTGAGCGGGCCGGATGCGGCGGCCGCGCTGGAGCGCCTCGTCCCGGCCGACATTCAGGGTCTCGGCCACGGCCAGATGCGCTACACGCTCTTCACCAACGCCGAGGGCGGCGTGCTCGACGATCTGATGGTTCTGAATCGGGGCGACGACCTCTTTCTGGTGGTCAACGCCGCCTGCAAGCATCAGGACCTGGCCCACATGACGGCCAACCTTCCCGGCGTCACGGTCGATCATCAGGCCGATCGCGGCCTGCTCGCCCTCCAGGGCCCCGCCGCCGCCGAGGTGCTGGCGAAACATGCCCCCGATGTCGCCGCCATGCCGTTCATGACCGGCCGCGCCCTGATGCTGGCTGGCGTCCCCTGCCTCGTCACCCGCTCAGGCTACACCGGCGAGGACGGCTATGAGATCGGCATGCCGGCCGATGCGGCCGAAGCCATCGCCCGCCTGCTGCTGGCGGACCCGGCCGTCGCGCCCGTCGGCCTGGGCGCGCGCGATTCGCTGCGCCTTGAAGCAGGCCTTTGCCTCTACGGCCATGAACTCGATCCGACGATTTCCCCCGTTGAAGCTGGCCTCGTCTGGACCATCGCCAAGCATCGCCGGGCGGCCGGCGGTTTCCTCGGCGCCGAACGCATCCAGCGCGAACTGGCGGAGAAGCCGGCCCGGCGCCGCGTCGGCGTCAGGCCCGAGGGCCGGGCGCTCGCGCGCGACGGCGTCGAAATCCGGATCGACGGCGCCGTCGTCGGCCAGATCACCAGCGGCGGCTACGGCCCGAGCGTCGATGGACCCATCGCCATGGGCTATATCGAAGCCGCCCACGCCAAGGTCGGAACCAGAATCGACCTGATGGTGCGCGGCCAGGCGCGCCCGGCGGAAATCGTCAAGCTGCCGTTCCATCCACACAACTATTTCAGGGGGTAGTCCGATGGCGGACCTCAAGTTCACCGAAGAGCACGAATGGGTCCTGATCGAGGACGATATCGCGACCTGCGGCGTCAGCGATTATGCCCAGGAGCAATTGGGCGACGTCGTCTTCGTCGAATTGCCGGAAGTCGGCCGCATCGTGAACAAGGACGACGAGTGCGCGGTCGTCGAATCCGTGAAAGCGGCGAGCGACGTGTTCGCGCCGATCTCCGGCGAAGTCATCGAAGTGAATGACACGCTCGAGGGCGACCCGAGCCTCGTCAACTCCGACGCCGGCGGCGACGGCTGGTTCTTCAAGATCCGGCTGTCCGACCCCGACGAGTTGGACGGCCTGATGGACGAAGCCGAGTACATCGAATTCTGCAAAAGGTGATCCGATGCGTTATCTGCCGCTGACCGACGCTGACCGCAGTGCCATGCTCCAGACGATCGGGGCGGCTTCGATCGACGCCCTGTTCGTGGACGTGCCGGAGGGCGCCTTGCTCAAGGCCCCCGTCGACCTGCCCCACGCCAAAAGCGAGATGGAGGTGGAGCGCGCCCTGACCCGCCTCGCCGCCAGGAATGTGGCGGCAGGGTCGGCGCCGAGCTTCCTCGGCGCCGGGGCCTATCGCCACCATGTGCCGGCCGCGGTCGATTACCTGATCCAGCGCGGCGAATTCCTGACCGCATATACTCCCTACCAGCCGGAAATCGCCCAGGGCACGCTGCAGGTCCTGTTCGAGTTCCAGACGCAGGTGGCGCTCCTGACCGGCATGGATGTGGCCAACGCCTCCATGTACGACGGCGCGACGGCGGCGGCGGAAGCAGCTCTGATGGCGAACCGGACGACGAAACGGTCGCATATCGTCGCCTCCGGCAATCTGCATCCCCATTATGCCGCGTCGATCGGCACGCTCGCCCGGCAGACCGGGTTCGGCTTCGATCTGGCGCCGGCGAGCCCCGCCGCCAGCGATATCGAAGCCCTGGCGGCCAAGATCGACGACGCGGCCAGCGCCGTCATCGTGCAGTATCCGGACGCATTCGGGCATATCGTCGACCTCACGGCGCTGGCGGAGACCGCCCACAAGGCCGGCGCGCTCCTGATCGTCGTCACGACCGAGGTCGTCGCCCTGGGCGCCCTGAAGCCCCCGGGCGCCATGGGCGCGGACATCGCGGTCGGCGAAGGCCAATCCATCGGCAACGCCCTGAACTTCGGCGGCCCCCATCTCGGCCTTTTCGCCTGCCGGGAAAAGCTGATCCGCCAGATGCCCGGTCGGCTCTGCGGCGAAACCGTCGACGCCGAAGGCCGACGCGGCTTCGTGCTGACGCTATCGACCCGCGAGCAGCATATCCGCCGGGCCAAGGCGACCAGCAATATCTGCACCAATTCCGGCCTCTGCGCGCTGGCCTTCACGATCCATATGTCGCTCCTGGGGGAAGCCGGGATGACCGAACTGGCGCGCCATAACCATGCCCGCGCCTCCGCAACGGCCGACCGTCTGGCGGCGATCCCCGGCGTCGAGCTGCTGACGCCCGCCTTCTTCAACGAATTCGCCCTTCGCCTGCCGAAACCGGCGGCGGCCGTCGTCGAGGCGATGGCGGCGGCGGGCGTGCTGGGCGGCGTCCCGGCCTCCCGCCTCT
>ERZ888423.231-NODE-231-length-60017-cov-11.136136_pt1 | contig 60017 bp, 46 predicted proteins | sample MGYA00520523_ERZ888423 | MGnify/ENA primary metagenome ERZ888423 (study PRJEB32303, sample SAMEA104408611) | aquatic metagenome | biome: Brackish water; feature: Pelagic; material: water | place: Baltic Sea | collected 2014-06-08T10:24:00 | depth 30,27 m ... | reverse complement strand
GTTCAAGGTCGCGGGCGCGGGCGAGGGTCAGCAGCGACTTGAGCGCGCGGCGCGGCGTCATCGGCGTTTCGCCGCCATTCGCGGCGGCGCGGCGGCGGCGGGCGGCGCGGCGGCGGGCGCATCCTCGACAACCTCGATGCCCATGGCGGCCGCGAGCGACAGATAGCTTGCTTCTAGGCCTTCGCGCTCATCCGGGCGCTGGGAGAGGAAGGCGTCAAGCGCCGGCTGCATTTCGATGGCGGCGTCGACGGCGGCGTCCGCGCCGGCCCGGTAGGCGCCGAGCCGGATCATTTCAGCCATCTGCTCATAGTCCGCGATGAAACGGCGCGCGATCTTGACCAGCTCGGTCTCGTCGGGGCTGTTGCAGGCAGGCATGGTGCGGGAGACGCTGCGCAGGATGTCGATCGCCGGATACCGGCCGCGCTCGGCGATGCTGCGGTCCAGCACGATATGGCCGTCGAGAATGCCGCGCACGGCGTCGGCGATCGGCTCGTTATGATCGTCGCCGTCGACGAGAACCGTGAACAGGCCGGTGATGGCGCCCGCGTTCGGTCCGGCCCCAGGGCCGGCGCGCTCCAAAAGACGCGGCAGTTCGGCGAAGACGCTCGGCGTATAGCCCTTGGTCGCGGGCGGCTCGCCCGCGGCGAGGCCGATTTCCCGTTGCGCCATGGCGAAGCGCGTGACGCTATCCATCATGCACAGCACGTCCAGCCCCTGGTCGCGGAAATACTCCGCCACCGTCAGCGTCAGGTAGCCGGCCTGCCGGCGCGCCAGCGGCGCTTCGTCGGAGGTCGCGACGACGACGACGCTTTTCGCGAGCCCATCCTCGCCAAGGTTTTCCTGAATGAATTCCTGGACTTCGCGGCCGCGTTCGCCGATCAGCCCGATGACGTTCACGTCGGCGGCGGCATAGCGCGCGAGCATCGAAAGCAGCATGGACTTGCCGACGCCGGACCCGGCGAAGATGCCCATGCGCTGGCCCTTGCAGCAGGTCAGAAAGGCGTTGATCGCGCGGACGCCCAGGTCCAGCTTTCCGCCGACCCGGTTGCGGCTATGGGCGCCGGGCGGCTTGTTCCGGACGGGATAGGCGATGTCGCCGATCGGCAGCGGGCCCTTGCCGTCGAGCGGTTGGCCCATTGGGCCGACGACCCGGCCAAGCCAGCCGCGGTTCGGACGGATTGTCGCAGCCGTCGTCTCCAGTTCCGCGACCGCGCCGAGGCCGACGCCTTCCAGGCCGTCGAATGCCAGCACCTGGGCATGACCGTCCTTGAAGCCGACGACCTCCGCGGCGGCGCCGGCGCCCTTGCGGCCGATCAGGCGAAGGCGCGCGCCGACGGGCGCGGCGTCCTTCAAGCCGCCGATCGTCGCCATCAGGCCCGACACGCCGGAAACGCGGCCGTAGGCGATGGCGTTCGGAATAGGTTGAAGGGCGGCGGTCAGGCGTTCGGAGAAAGTTTCCAGGTCGTAAGCGCTCATTCGGTCCGCCGTTGGCATCGGGAAGGGTTCTGTTAGGCTTCAACAACAAATCTTGCAGAGGCGTGGTGAAGAGGACGTAAAAAATCAGTGACAGGTGGATTAATTCGCCGTTAACTATTAGGCTGCATGGTAACGTTAACGAATTCGAATTGGGCGAAGGGGTGTAGCGGAAATGCGGGTTTTAATCGTAGAGGACGACAGCGCGACCGCGCGCCAGATGGAGGTCGTTCTTAAGAAAGAAGGCTTTGTTTGCGATACGACCGACCTCGGGGAGGACGGTCTCGAAATCGGCAAACTTTACGATTATGACATCATCATACTTGATTTGATGTTGCCGGACATTGATGGCTATGAGGTGCTGCGTCGCCTGCGGTCGGCCAAGATCGATACGCCGATCCTGATCCTTTCCGGCCTGACGGACGCCGACGACAAGATCAAGGGCTTCGGCACCGGCGCCGACGATTACCTGGTAAAGCCGTTCGACCGACGCGAACTGGTCGCCCGGGTGCATGCCATCGTGCGACGCGCCCGCGGTCATTCCCAGTCGGCGATCCGGACGGGCCGCCTGACGGTCAACCTCGACAGCCGCACGGCGGAAGTCGACAACCGGCCGCTGAACCTGACCGCCAAGGAATATTCGATCCTGGAGCTGCTGTCGCTGCGCAAGGGCACGACGCTGACCAAGGACATGTTCCTCAATCACCTTTATGGCGGCATCGACGAGCCGGAAGTGAAGATCATCGACGTCTTCATCTGCAAGCTCCGCAAGAAGCTGAACACGGCGACCGAAGGCGACAATTATATCGAGACGGTCTGGGGACGCGGCTACGTCCTGCGCGACCCGCCTGAAGATTCCGGCGTCGGCGATTCCGGCGACCGCGCCGCGGCCTGATCGCATTTCGACCTGAGGGTTGCTGCGGCGACCTGACGAATACCGACGGCGCTCCAAGGCCAAGGCCCTGGAGCGCCGTCTGCGTTTGGGCCAGGCGGACTTTAGGCTCCGCGTTTGCCGATTGAGCCGGCGGGCCGGGTCTGCTAGCGTCCGCTCGCGTCAGACGGCTGGATGGCCGCTGTCGGTCTGGTAACGGGCCGATGGAGGAAAGTCCGGGCTCCACGGAGGCATGGCGCCGGGCAACGCCCGGCGGGGGCGACCCCAGGGAAAGCGCCACAGAAAGCAAACCGCCGAGCGATGGCCGGGCTTCGGCCCGGCGGCGCGGCAAGGGTGAAAGGGTGCGGTAAGAGCGCACCGCGGCCCCGGCGACGGGGACGGCACGGCAAGCCCCGCCAGGAGCAAGACCGAATAGGGACGACACGCTGGATCGGCGCTTCGGCATCGACCGGCAAGCCCGCCTTCGGGCCGTCGTCCGGGTAGGTCGCGTGAGGCGTTCGGCGACGAACGTCCCAGAGGAATGGCCGTCCACATGGCCCCTTAAAAGGCCATCGGACAGAACCCGGCTTACAGGCCGTCTGACGCATTTCCGCTGTTTTCGCCATATGGACGGCCGATGAACGCCCAATGGACGGCCGACCGGTCCGGCGTTTATGCTTCCCCGAACAAGCAGGACAGGGGAGCGACTGGCAATGGGCGCAATCGATATTCGCGACGCGGGCATGACGGCTGTGATCGATCCCGATGCGGTCCTGGAACAGGTCGCGACGGGGTTCGCCTTCACCGAAGGCCCGATCTGGAATCCGGTCGCGGGCGATCTGATTTTCAGCGACATGCCCGGCGACCATATGCGCCGCTGGACGGCGGCCAAGGGGATCGAGACCTTCCGGCAGCCCTCGAACAAGGCGAATGGCAACGCCTATGACGGCCAGGGGCGCATCGTCACCTGCGAGCATGCGACCAGCCGCGTCACCCGGACCGAAGCGTCGGGCGCGATCGCCGTGCTCGCGACCCACTGGGACGGCAAGGAGCTGAACAGCCCGAACGATGTCGTCGTCGGCCCCGACGGAGCGATCTGGTTCACCGACCCGACCTATGGCCGGATGGATTATTACGGCGTCGCCCGTGAGGCCGAACTGGATTTCCGGGGCGTCTATCGGATCGCGCCCGATGGCGGACTTGCGCTGGTCGCCGACGATTTCGGCCAGCCGAACGGCCTCTGCTTCTCGCTGGATAAGCGCGATCTCTTCATCAACGATACGGACAAGGGCCATATCCGCCGCTTCGCGGTCGGCGAGGACGGGCGCCTGACCGGCGGCGCCGTATGGGCCGCGCCGGAGGGCGACCTTCCAGGCGCGCCGGACGGCATGAAGATCGACCAGGCCGGGAACCTGTTCTGCACCGGTCCCGGCGGCGTCCATGTGTTCGCGCCGGACGCGACGCCGCTCGGCGTGATCCTGACGCCGGAAGGGACCGCCAATTTTACCTGGGGCGACGCCGATTTGCGGACGCTTTACCTGACGGCTTCGACCTCGCTCTACCGGATCCGGACCAAGATCGCTGGGGTCGATCTATACCGGCCATAAGGCCGAGGCTGCCGGTTTTTCCGGTTCGAGGGTCGATTTCGGCATTTCGCTGCTGCTTTCGGCTGGTTTGAGGCGCATTTTCCAAGCCAACCCATAATGTCGGCGCGTTCGCACACGCGGACATGCGGCATTCTCCAGAACAAATAGCGAATTCAAAGAATGACTGATCGGCGAGATGGGAACATTCGGCGAGCAAAGTATGCGTGACGGAATTACTAACACCCGATTAATAGGCGCGCAGATTTTTTCCTTTCAATCGGACCCTGAATTCCCATAAAGTGCCATGAAAGGACATGCTGTCCCAGCGATGGCTATTCTCGACCGCGTCGCGCCGCCCCAGGGCCGCGCCAATCGGGCGGGCGGGGCCAGGGGACCGGAGGCCGGCGGACGCGCCGGTAGGCAGAGCAGGGTCCAGCGAAGAAGGGATGGGCGCCGCCGATGTTTCTCGGCACGCACACAAGCAAGGTAGACGGCAAGAACCGGGCGTCTGTCCCGGCGTCTTTCCGCAGCCACATCCTGGCCGCTGCGCCCGATTTCAAGGGCGTCGCTGTATTCCCGTCGCTCAAGAAAAGTGATCCTGCATATATCGGTTGCGATGCTTCCTACTTGACTATCCTGGATCGGCGCATTCGGGAAGGGGATTTCGATCCCGACGAAGCCGACGCCATGGCGCGGGCGATCTTCTCCGATGCCGAGATGCTGCCGTTCGACGATGGCGGCCGCGTCGTGCTCTCGAAAGAACTGCGCGGCTATGTCGGCATCGAAACGGAAGCGCTGTTCATCGGCAAGGGCCTTCAGACCTTCGAGGTCTGGAGCCCCGAAGCCTATGCCGCGCGCCCAGCGCCGACGGGCAAGGATTTCGGCGCGAACGCGCTTTCGATCATGTTCAACCGCGGCGGCCGGACCTCGGGAGGCGCGCATGACTGAGCGCCGCCACATCTCCGTGCTCGCGGTCGAGGCCGTCGAGGCGCTGGCCCCGGCCGGCGGCGGCCGTTTTATTGACGCCACATATGGCGCGGGCGGCTATGCGGCGGCGCTGCTCGCGGCCGGGGCGAGCTTTGTGCTGGGCATCGACCGCGACCCCGACGCGATCCGCGAAGCGGCGCCTGCCGTGGCGGCGTCCGGCGGCAGGCTCAAGGTCGCGCAAGGCCGGTTCAGCGACATGGCGGCGCTCGCCGCCGCCAACGACGGTTTGCCGGCGGATGGGATCGCGTTCGATTTCGGCGTCTCCTCGATGCAGATCGACCGGGCGGAGCGCGGCTTTTCCTTTCAGAACGACGGCCCGCTCGACATGCGCATGGAGAACGCCGGCCCAAGCGCCGCCGACTTCGTCAATACCGCCGAGATGCGCGAGATCGTCCTGGTGCTGCGCCGCCTGGGCGAGGAGCCGCGGGCGCGCCGGATCGCGGAAGCGATCGTCGCCGCGCGCGCCGAACAGCCGATCGAGCGGACGGCGCGGCTCGCGGATATCGTGCTCGGCGCCATCGGCCGCCGGCCAGACGCCAAGACCCATCCCGCGACCCGCACGTTCCAGGCGATCCGCATGCACGTCAACGATGAGCTTGGCGAGATCGTCCGGGGCCTCGCCGCGGCCGAACTGGCCTTGCGTCCCGGCGGGCGGCTTGCGGTCGTCTCGTTCCACAGCCTGGAGGACCGCATCGTGAAGCGGTTCCTGAACCGCCGGGCCGGCCGGGAAGCCAATGCGTCGCGCCATGATCCGGCCGCGCTTTTCGACGACAGGACGCCGCCGAGCTTCCGGCTCCTGAACCGCCGCCCGACCGCGCCGTCGGACGCCGAGGTCGCGGCCAATCCCCGGGCGCGTTCGGCCAAGCTGCGCGCGGCCGAACGAACCGACGCCGCCGCTTTCGACCCAGCAGACGATTTCGGGAGCATTGCCGCATGATTCGCCACGCCGCCATTTTCTGGGTCGCCGTCGCCGGTTTGTTCCTGAGCGGCCTGACCATCGTCGGCAGCGAAGTTCGCAGCCGCGACCATGCATTGGCCGAACTCCATGACGCGATCGAACGGGAGCGGGAGACCATCCACGTCCTGAGGGCAGAGCGGGCCTATCTCTCCAGCCCCGATCGCATCGCCGAGCGGGCGAAGCAGGAGCTGCATCTGGTCGAGCTCAAGGGCGACCGGTTCCGCGACATCGCGAGCTTGCCGCGCTGGATCCCGAGCCCGGATCTGGAGATTGCGCCCGCCGAGACCCGGCCGCTGCTGCTGTCCTCGTTCGACGGGGAAGGGGCGCCGGGCGGCGACCTGATTGACGCCGCCGTATTCTCGCCGCTGACAGGGCTCGATATCGCCGGTTTGGCGGCGCAGATGTCCGCCATGGCCTATAGCGCTGGGACGGCGACCGAATGAGCGAAACCAACGAAACCCTGTTCGCCGCAGCCGAACCGCCTTCGAACGCCGCCGATCCAGGCCTTCGGGCCGATACGGGCGGCCGCGCGCGGCCGCGGACCCGGTTCAACCTGCCGGTCCGCGTTCGCTTGTTTCCAGGCCGCCATGACGCGCAGGAGGTCGGCCGGAGCCGCCTCTTCGTGACCTGCGCCATTTTCGCGGTCGCGTTCGCCGTCGTGACCATGAAGCTCGTCGACGCCTCGCTGTACGATCCGGCGCGCACCGTGCGCCTTGACGACAGCCGCGCGCCGGAAGCCCTGCCCGAGCCGGAACAATTGCGGGCCGATATCCTGGACCGCAATGGCCTGCTGATCGCGACCAGCTTGCCGGTGACGTCCGTCTGCGCCCGCCCGCCTCTGGTGCGCAATCCCGTCGCGACGGCGTTTCTGGTCGCGGGCGTGCTGCCGGAGTTGAATGCCGCGGCGGTGCAGGCGCAATTGGAGCGTAAGGCGGAATTCGTCTGGCTGCAGCGGCACATCACGCCCAAGCAGCATCAGGCCCTGCTGGCGCTTGGCGAGCCGGGCCTGTGCTTCGAGCGCGAGCAGCGCCGGGTCTATCCCCAATCGGGCCTGGCGGCGCATGTGTCCGGCTTCACCGATGTCGACGGCGTCGGCATCGCCGGCATCGAACTTGCCTATAACGATGTCTTGAACGAACGCCGGGATCCGCTGCGCCTGTCGCTGGACCTCCGGGTGCAGCGCATCGTCCGCGACGAGGTCCAATATGCGATGGATCGCTTCCAGGCGACCGGCGGCGTCGGCGTGCTGATGGATATCGCGAACTCCGAAACCGTCGCCATGGTGTCGCTGCCGGATTTCGATCCGAACGATCCGGGCACGGCGAGCGCCGATGCGCGCTTCAATCGCGCGACGCTTGGCGTCTATGAAATGGGCTCGACCTTCAAGCTCTTGACCGCCGCGCAGGCCCTGGAGGCAGGCAAGGCGACGCTGTCGACGAAGTTCGACGCGACGACGCCGATCAGGATCGGTCGTCATACGATCAGCGATTTTCATGCCTTGAACCGCTGGCTCACTCTTGAGGAGGTGCTGATCCATTCCTCCAACGTCGGGGCCGCGAAGATAGCGGAACTGAGCGGCCCGGCCGCGCAGCGGGACTTCTTCGGCCGGTTGGGCATGCTGAAGAAAATGTCGATCGAGGTCGCCGAACTGGGGTCGCCCCTGGCGCCGCGCCGCTGGTCGGAAGTCCATATGCTGACCATCGCCTTCGGCCACGGCCTGGCGGTGACGCCGATGCATCTGTCGAACGCCATCGCGAGCTTGACCAATGGCGGCGTTTACCGGCAGGCGACCTTGTTGAAGCAGCCGGGCGGCGACCTGGCCGGCGGCGAGCGGGTGGTCTCGGCCAAGGTCAGCGCCAGCATCCGCTGGCTGATGCGCCAGATCGTCATCAACGGCACTGGCCGCAACGCCGATACGGCGCTCTATCCGGTCGGCGGCAAGACGGGCACGGCCGAAAAAGCGATGGGTCGGCGCGGCTATGACAAGAATGCGAAGCTGGCCTCCTTCATCTCGGTCTTTCCGATCAACGATCCGAAATATGTGCTGCTCGTGATGATCGATGAGCCGAAGCCGCGCGCCGACACCTTCGGCTATGCGACGGGCGGCTGGGTCGCCGCGCCGGCGGTTAAAGCGATCATTGAGCGCGCCGCGCCGATCATCGGCATGCCGCCCATCGGCCCCGACCATCCGGCCCGGCAAATGCCGATCCTCCAGATCGAAAAGCGGCCGGAGACCCGGACATGACCCCTGGCCGCAACCCCGACCTCAATGTCGAGCGCTTCACGGGCCTTACGGCGGACAGCCGCAGGGTGGCGCGCGGCGGCCTGTTCGTCGCGGTCGCCGGCGCCGCCGCGGATGGCCGGGACTTTATCGAGCAGGCCATCGTCAAGGGCGCGGCTGCCGTCCTGACGGATATGCGCCCTGGCCTCGAAGCATTTCAGGATCGCATCCAGATCATCCAGGACCCCGACCCGCGCGCGCGGCTGGCGGAACTGGCGGCGGAATTCTATGTGCTGCGTCCGGCGACCGTGGCGCTCGTCACAGGCTCCAGCGGCAAGACCTCGACCGTTGAATTCGCCCGGCAGATCTGGACCGCGGTCGGCCGCCCCGCGGCGAGCGTCGGGACACTTGGCGTGATCGCGCCGGGCGCCCGGCATTATGGCGGGCTGACCTCGCCCGATCCCGTGGCGCTGATGGCGACGCTGGCGGGCCTGGCGGGCGCGGGCGTCAACGCGGCCGCCGTCGAAGCATCGAGCCACGGCCTCGATCAACGTCGCTTGGACGGCGTGAAGGCCGAAATCGGCGTCTTCACATCCTTCAGCCGCGACCATCTGGATTACCATGGCGACGAAGCTGCCTATCTGGCGGCGAAACTCCGCCTGTTCAGCGCGGTGATGGCGCCGAGCGGCTTCGCGCTGATCTGCGCGACGGCCGACCATGCAGGCAAAGCCAAGGCGGTCGCCCGCGCGGCCGGCAAGGCGGCCTTGACCTATGGTCAGGGCGGGGACCTTTTGAACCTGCAAGGCGTTGCGCGGGACGGTTTCGGCCTGATTCTCGATATCGTCTATCCGGGCGGCAAGGCGAAAGTTCGGCTGGATCATTTCGCCAGCTTCCAGGCGGAGAACGCGCTTGCGGCCGCGGCGATCGCCATCGTCTCCGGCGCCGACCCGAAGGACGCCCTGCGAGCGATCGAAGGCTTGCAGCAACCGCCCGGCCGGATGCAGCGCGCCGCGGTCACGGCCGCCGGCGCCCCGATCTATGTGGACTATTCCCATAAGCCCGGCGCGCTCGAGGCGGCGATCCTGGCCTTGAAACCGGTTGTGGCAGGCAAGATCACCGTGGTCTTCGGCTGCGGCGGCGACCGGGACGCCGGCAAGCGTCCGATGATGGGCGAAATCGCCGCGCGCTATGCCGACCGCGTCATCGTCACGGACGACAATCCCCGCACCGAAGACCCGGCGAGCATCCGGAAGGCCATCTTGGCGGCCGCGCCGCGGGCGTTGGAAATCGCGGATCGCGCGGCGGCGATCCGCGAAGCCGTCGCCGGCCTTGGGCCGACGGACGTGCTCCTGATCGCCGGCAAAGGCCACGAGCGCGGCCAGATTGTCGGCGACCGCGTGCTCCCGTTCGATGACGTCGAAGCCGCCAAGGCCGCCGTCGCGGCGACCGACGGACCGGCGCCGCAGGCCGCAAAAACGGGAGCCGCCGCATGAGCCAGGCCCCCCTTTGGACGTCACAAGCCGCCGCCCGCGCCCTCGGCCTCCAGCCCGTCGGGTCATGGGCGGCGGAGAGCGTTGAGATCGATAGCCGGCAGGTTCGGGCCGGCGCCCTCTTCGTCGCCATCGTCGGCGACCGGCTTGACGGTCATGACTATGTGGCGGCGGCGTTCGCCGCCGGCGCCGTCGCCGCCGTCGTCCATCGAACGCCGAAGGACGTCGCGGCCGACGATCCGCGCCTGCTCACGGTCGCGGATAGCTTGCGCGGCCTCGAAGCCCTGGCCATCGCCGCCCGCAAGCGCACGGCCGCGCAGGTCGTCGCGGTGACAGGCAGCGTCGGCAAGACCGGCACGAAGGAAATGCTGCGGCTGGCGCTCGGCGGGCTTGGGGCCTGTCATGCCAGCATGGGCAACCTGAACAATCACTGGGGCGCGCCGCTCTCGCTCGCGCGCATGCCCCAGGACGTTGGCTTCGCCGCGATCGAACTCGGCATGAACCATGCGGGCGAGCTTCGGCCGCTGACGCGCATGGTCCGCCCGGATGTCGCCGTCGTCACGCGCATTGCGCCGGCGCACACGGCATTCTTCGACAGCATCGAAGCTGTCGCGGATGCGAAGGCGGAAATCTTCGAGGGCCTCTCCGACGACGGCGTCGCGGTCCTGAACGCGGACGATTCCTTGACCGAGCGGCTTGCGGCCAAAGCGGCGCCGCGCCGCATCTTGCGGTTCGGCGAAGCGGCTGGCGCGGATATCCGCCTGACCGGGCTGGAGTTGGCCGAAGCCGGCTCGACGGTCGCGGCTGACGTGCTTGGACAGCCCGTGCGCTGGCGGCTTGGCGCGGCCGGCCGCCATTGGGCGATGAACAGCCTTGCGGTCATGGGCGCGGTCGCGGCGCTTGGCGGCGACCTCGATGCCGCTGCCGCGGCGCTCGCGGCGACGAAAGCGCCAGCCGGACGGGGCGAGCGCCGCACGGCCGGGCGGATCGACCTGATCGACGAAAGTTATAACGCGAGCCCGGCGGCTGTCCGCGCCGCGTTCGCGGCTCTGGCTTTGGCGCGTCCGGCCCCCGGCGGCCGCCGCGTCGTCGTCCTGGGCGACATGCTGGAGCTTGGCGAGCGGACGGACGCCGATCATGCCGGCCTCGGCGAAGCGTTTATCCAGGCCAAGCTCGATCGCGCCCACGGCGCCGGTCGGGCGACGCGGCATTTCATGCAAGCCCTGCCGGACGCGGCATGCGGCATCTGGGAACCCGACGCGGCGGCGCTGGCGGCGCGGGCCGGGGAAATGGTCGCGGCAGGCGATGTCGTGCTGGTGAAGGGCTCGCTCGGGATGGGCATGGCTCAGGTTGTCCAAGCTTTGGAGGGGGCAGGTCGTGCTCTATAATCTGCTCCCCGCGTTCGCGGACGATTTTCAGGCCTTCAATCTGTTCCGGTATCTGACGTTCCGGGCGGCCGGCGCCGTCGTCACGGCATTGTTCCTCAGCTTTGTGTTCGGTCCCTGGGTCATCCGCTGGCTGAAGTCGAAGCAGGGCGAGGGCCAGCCGATCCGCGCGGACGGTCCCGAATCCCACATTCTGACCAAGCGCGGCACGCCGACCATGGGCGGCGTCCTGATCCTGTTCGCGTTGACGGTTTCGACCCTGCTCTGGGCCGATCTCTCCAATCCCTATGTCTGGACCGTGCTGCTGGTCACCGGCGGCTTCGGCCTCATCGGCTTCGGCGACGACTATCTGAAGTTGACCAAGCGGAACGCCAGGGGCCTGCCAAGCCGATGGAAATTCGCAGGCCAACTGGCGATCAGCTTCGTGGCGGCGGTCGCCATCATGACGACGACGCCGGCGAACCTCGCCGACGGTCTGGCCGTGCCGTTCTTCAAGGACCTGCTGCTCAATCTCGGCCTCTTTTTCATTCCCTTCGCCATGCTGGTGATGACGGGCGCGTCCAATGCCGTGAACCTGACCGACGGGCTGGACGGCCTTGCGATCGTGCCGGTGATGATCGCGGCCGCGGTCTTCGCGCTGATCGCCTATCTCGCGGGCAACATCGTGTTTTCGGAATACCTGCAAATTCTTTATGTGCCGGGCGCCGGCGAACTCGCGATCCTGTGCGCGGCGCTTTGCGGCGCGAGCCTTGGCTTCCTCTGGTTCAACGCGCCGCCGGCCATGGTCTTCATGGGCGATACGGGCAGCCTCGCCTGCGGCGGCGCGCTCGGCGCGATTGCGGTCGTCGCGAAACACGAACTGGTGCTGGCGATCGTCGGCGGCCTGTTCGTGCTGGAAACGGTTTCGGTGATCGTCCAGGTCGCGTCCTTCAAACTGACCGGCAAGCGCGTCTTCCGGATGGCGCCGCTGCACCATCATTTCGAGAAGAAGGGCTGGGCGGAACCGACCATCGTCATCCGCTTCTGGATCATCGCATCGGTGCTGGCGCTTGCCGGCCTCGCCACATTGAAACTCAGGTGAGGCGATGATCGATCTCTCCCACCTCAAAGGCGAACGCTACGGCGTCTTCGGGCTTGGCCGAACTGGCATGGCGGCGGTCAAGGCGCTGGTCGCCGGCGGCGCCCGCGTGCTGGCATGGGACGACGCGGAGCCGCTGCGCGCCGCCGCCGCGGCCGCAGGCGCAAAGATCGGCGATCTGGCGACCGCATCGCTGGACGGCATGAAAGCGATTGTCTGGAGCCCCGGCGCGCCGTTCCTGGCGCCCGCCCCGCTGCCTGCCGCCCGCGCCGCGCGGATCGCCGGGGTGCCGCTGATCAGCGATATCCAACTGCTGTTCGATGCGCCGGGCGGGGCGCGGTTCGTCGGCGTCACCGGGTCGAATGGCAAATCGACCACGACCGCCCTGATCGCGCATATCCTTGAACGGGCCGGCCTGAAGGTCGGGGTCGGCGGCAACCTCGGGCCGCCGACGCTCGGTCTGCCAAGCTTGAACGCGGACGGAATCTACGTCCTGGAGATGTCGTCCTACCAATTGGAACTGACCCCCCGGCCGCGCTTCGATATCGCGATCCTGCTGAACCTGGAGCCGGACCATCTGGACCGGCATGCCGGGATGCACCGCTATGCCGCCGTCAAGCGCCGCATTTTCGATGGGGCCGGCGTCGCGATCGTCGGCGTGGACGATCCGCACGGCGTCTGGCTGCAGAAACGTCTGGCCGACCGCATGCGCGTGCTGCCGATTTCCGCCAGCGACAGCTTGAACGGCGCGCTGCCCGGCCCCGCCTTGCTCGGCCGGCACAATCGCCAGAATGCGGCCGCGGCCTATCGGACGGCCGAAGCGCTCGGCCTCAGCCACGGCGTGATCGCGGCCGGCCTCGGCGATTTCCCAGGCCTGCCGCACCGTCAGGAACTGACGCGGCGGATCGATCGGGTGCGCTATATCAACGATTCGAAAGCGACCAACGCCGCGGCGACGGCGCGGGCGCTCGCCAGCTTCGACCGGATTTACTGGATCGCCGGCGGACTGCCCAAGGATGGCGGCCTGAAGGGCGTCGAGCCCTGGCTCGACCGGATCGCCGGCGTGTTTCTGATCGGCAAGGCGGAAGCGGAATTCGCCCGCCAGTTGGCGGCGATGGCGCCGGGCCTGCCGGTCGTCCGCTCGGGCGCGCTCGAACCCGCCATCCAGGCGGCGCACAAGGCCGCGCAGTCCGATCCCCTGCCGTCGGTCGTGCTGCTGTCGCCCGCATGCGCGTCCTTCGATCAGTTCGAGAGCTACGAAGCCCGCGGCGCCGCCTTCCGCGACGCCGTCGGCCAACTGCCGTCCGCCCGCCATCAAGGAGCGGTCGCATGATCGGCATTCAAAGAGGCGACAACACCGTCGTCGGCCGCTGGTGGTGGACGGTCGACCGGTCCTTGTTGGCGGCGCTGTTGGGGCTGATGGCGATCGGCCTCATCATGGTCATTATCGCCAGTCCCAGCGTCGCCGAGCGCATCGATGCGCCGACCTTCCATTTCGTCAAGCGACATCTGCTGCTGCTGCCGTTCGCGGCGGCGGCGATGTTTGTCTGCTCCCTGATGACGCCGCGCCAGACGCGCATGGCGGCGCTGGCGCTGCTCGTCGGCTCGGCTATTGCGTTGGTCGCGACGCAGGTGATCGGCGTCGAGATCAAGGGCGCCCGCCGCTGGATCCCGATCGGCGGCTTTTCGCTGCAGGCGTCGGAGTTCGCCAAGCCCGCCATGGCGGTTCTGGCCGCCTGGATGCTGACCCAGTTCCGGCAGCGCGGCGACAGCGGCTACCTGATCGCCGCCTTCCTGGTCTTTATAATTCCGTTCGGACTGACCGCAGTGCAGCCGGATGTCGGCTCCTCGGTCGTGATGACGGCCGTGTTCGGGGCGCAGGTCTTCATCGCCGGCATCTCGCTCTGGTTCGCGGGCCTGATGGGCATGGCGGCGCTTAGCGGGTTCGGGCTGGCCTATCTCTATGTGCCGCACGTGACGAGCCGCGTCGACCGCTTCCTCGACCCCGCCTCCGGCGATACCTATCAGATCGACATGTCGTTGAACGCCTTCCGGGCCGGCGGCCTGATCGGCAAGGGACCTGGCGACGGGATTATCAAGGGCGCGCTGCCGGACGCCCATTCTGACTTCATCTTTGCGGTCGCGGGCGAAGAATTCGGCCTGATCGCCTGCGTCGTCATCGTGGCGATCTTCGCCTTCGTCGTGCTGCGGACGTTCTATCGCGCGCTGTCGGACGGCGGCTTGTTCATCATGCTGTCCGTATCGGGGTTGGCCGCGGTGTTCGGCTCCCAGGCGCTGGTCAATCTGGGATCGACCCTGGCGCTCATACCGACGAAGGGCATGACGCTGCCGTTCATCAGCTATGGCGGCTCCTCCTTGTTCGCGCTGGCGATCGGCATGGGCTTCGCGCTTGCGCTGACCCGCAAGCGCCTCGGGCCGGAGGACGACGCATAATGCGGCCCCTGCGCATCATCCTCGCAGCCGGCGGCACCGGCGGCCATGTCTTCCCGGCTCTGGCGGCGGCGTCGGCGCTCCATGGGCGCGGGCATCGGGTCGTCATCGCGACCGATGTGCGCGGGCGTCAGTTCGAGAGCGACATCGAAACCGCCACCGTCGTGGCGAGCGGGCTGAGCGGCAATCCGGGCGAGAAGCTGCTGGGCGCGCTGACCATCGCTCGCGGAGTGCTGCAAGCCTGGCGCCTGATCGGCCGTGGCCGCGCCGATGTCGTGGTCGGCTTCGGCGGGTTCCCGAGCTTGCCGACGATGATCGCGGCGATCCTGCGCGGTCGGGCGACCGTCATCCACGATCAGAACGCGGTGCTTGGCCGGGTCAACCGCAAGCTCGCCAGCCGGGTCACGTGTATCGCGACAGCCTTCCCGGCGGTGCGCGGCGTTCAAGCGGAGCAGGCGACTTATGTCGGCAATCCCGTGCGGCGCCAGATCGCGGCGATTGGCGCACGGCCCTATGCGGCGCCGCAGGCCGAAGGCCCGATCGCTGTGCTGATCTTCGGCGGCAGCCAGGGCGCACGGGTATTGAGCGCTGTCCTGCCGGCGGCGCTGGCCGCACTTCCTGCGCCGATCAAGGCCCGCCTCAGCATCGTCCAGCAGTGCCGGCCGGAGGACCTTCCGGCCGTCGAAGCTGCTTATCGGGACGCCGGACTTCAGGCGGAGCTCGCCGCGTTCTTCGGCGATATGCCCCAGCGCCTTGCGGCGGCGCACCTGGTCATCGCCCGCGCCGGGGCGTCGACGGTCGCGGAGCTTGCCGCCGCCGGCCGGCCCGCCATCCTGATCCCGTTCGCCGCAGCGCTCGACGATCACCAGACCGCGAATGCGTCGGCCCTGGTCGAAGCTGGCGGCGCCTGGCGGATCGCCGAAGCCGATGCGACGCCGGAGCGGCTCGCCGCTGAAATCGAGCGCATCCTGTCGGCGCCCGATGGGCTCGCCGCCGCAGCCGCCGCGGCGCTGACCGCCGGCAGGCCCGACGCGGCCGAAGCCCTCGCCGATCTGATCCAGACGGCCGCCAAGCCCTCGGACGGTCGCGGCGGCCGTTCGACCGCCATTCGGGGGATTGCGGCATGAACCGGATTCCGCTGGATATCGGACCCATCCATTTTGTCGGCATCGGCGGCATCGGCATGAGCGGCATCGCCGAAGTGCTGCGCAATCTCGGCTACAAGGTGCAGGGCTCGGACGTCGCCGACGGCCCGAATGTCGAACGGCTGCGCGACCTTGGCGTGCCGGTGCATATCGGCCATGCCGCCGCCAATATCGGCGAAGCGGCGGTCGTCGTCGTGTCGTCGGCGATCCGCTCGGGCAACCCGGAAGTGGACGCCGCCCGCGCCCGCCGCGTGCCGGTGGTCCGGCGGGCGGAAATGCTGGCGGAGCTGATGCGCCTCAAGTCCTCCATCGCCATCGGCGGCACCCACGGCAAGACGACGACAACGTCGCTGGTCGCCGGCGTGCTGGCGGAAGCCGGCATGGACCCGACGGTCATCAATGGCGGCATCATCAACGCGCTTGGCAACAACGCCTATCTCGGCGGCGGCGACTGGATGGTCGTCGAGGCCGACGAAAGCGACGGCGCCTTCCTGAAACTGCCATCGACCGTCGCGGTCGTGACCAATGTCGATCCGGAGCACCTGGATCACTGGGGATCGTTCGACGCCGTGCGCAAGGCCTACCGGGCCTTCATCGAGAACATCCCGTTCTATGGCTTCGCGGTCGTCTGCGCCGACCATCCGGAGGCGCAGGCCCTGACGGCCGCGGTGCGCGACCGCCGCATCATCACCTATGGCTTCAACCCGCAAGCCGACGTCCGGGCGGAAGATGTCACCCTCGGCGCCGACGGCGCCCGCTTCGATGTGGTCGCGCGGCTGCCCGGCGCCCGGCAGGATACGCGGCTGGAGGGCCTGTCCCTGCCGATGTTCGGGCGGCACAACGTCCAGAACGCGCTGGTCGCGGTCGCGATCGGGCTGGAGCTTGGCCTGGTCGATGCGCAGATCCGGCGCGGACTGGCGGCCTTCGGCGGCGTGAAGCGCCGGTTCACCAAGACCGGCGAAGTCCATGGCGTCACGGTGATCGACGATTACGGCCACCACCCGGTCGAGATCGCGGCGGTGTTGGCCGCCGCCCGAAGCGTCGCGACCGGGCGGGTCATCGCCGTCATGCAGCCGCATCGCTATAGCCGGTTGAAGGAGCTGATGGAGGGCTTCTGCACCTGCTTCAATGACGCCGACCGCGTGATCGTCGCGCCCGTCTATGCCGCTGGCGAAGACCCGCTGCCCGGCGTCGATGCGGCGGCTCTCGCCGCCGGATTGATCGCCCACGGCCACAAATCGGTCGAAACCATTGCAGGACCCGACGCCCTGGCGGCGGCGGTCGCGTCCGATGTCGGTTCCGGCGACTACGTCATCTGCCTGGGCGCGGGCACGATCACCCGTTGGGCCGCCGCCCTGCCGGACGAACTACAAGCCATATTGGACGCCAGGTCATGATGGCGGCGGCGAAACTCCCGACAAGCGCATGGCCTGAGGTCAGGGGACGACTGGCGTTCGATGCGCCGCTCGCCCGGTTCACCTGGTTCCGCGTCGGCGGCCCGGCCGACGTGCTGTTCCGCCCGGCCGACGCCGATGACCTCTCGGCCTTTCTCGCGGCCCTGCCGGTCGAGACGCCGGTCTGGCCGCTCGGCGTCGGCTCGAACGTGATTATCCGGGACGGCGGGATCGAAGGCGTCGTCGTGCTGCTGCGCGGCCCGTTCGCCGCGTCGGAGGTTGCGGGGGATCTTGTCATCGCCGGCGCCGGCGGCCTGTCCGCCAATGTCGCCCTGAAAGCGGCGGACGCCGGCCTTGCCGGGCTGGAATTCCTCTCCGGCGTGCCGGGCTCCGTCGGCGGCGCGGTGCGCATGAACGCCGGCGCTTACGGCGGCGAAGTGAAGGACGTGCTGGTCTGGGCGGACGTGGTCGGCCGCGACGGCGCCGTCCGCCGGATGACGCCGGCAAGCTTGAATCTGGCCTACCGCCATTCCGACCTCGCCGCCGACGCGATCGTGGCGCGGGCGGCGTTCCGAGGGACGCCGGACGCGCCGGACGCCGTCCGCGCCCGGCTCCGCGCCGTGCAGGCCGCGCGCGAGGCGAGCCAGCCGCTTCGGACCCGCACCGGCGGCAGCACGTTCCGCAATCCGCCGGGCGGCAAGGCCTGGGAAGCGATCGACGCCGCCGGCTGTCGCGGCATGCGGATGGGCGCCGTCCATGTTTCCGAGAAGCACTGCAACTTCCTGATCGCCGAAGAGGGCGCGACCGCCGCCGATATCGAAGCGCTTGGCGAGGCGGTGCGGCGCCAGGTGCGCGAAAGGACCGGCGTCATGCTCGACTGGGAAATCAAGCGCGTCGGCCGGGCGTTGGGCCAATGAAACGGGTAGCAGTCCTGATGGGCGGCTTGTCGGCGGAGCGCGCGGTCTCGCTGGCTTCAGGCGAAGCCTGCGTCGCGGCCCTGCGCGCCAAGGGCTACGACGTCGCGGCGATCGATTTCGACGCCAAAGGCGGCGTTCCGGCGCTGTTCGCGGCGCTGGCGCCCAGGCCGGACGTCGTCTTCAACGCGCTGCATGGCCGCTTCGGCGAGGATGGCTGCATCCAGGGCCTGCTGGAGCTGCTTGGCCTGCCCTATACCCATTCCGGCGTGCTCGCCTCGGCGCTGGCGATGGACAAGCCTGCCGCCTGCGCAATCTTCCGCAGCCGCGGCATCCAGACGCCGGAAGGCCGCGTCGCGGCGCTCAAGGATGCGCACGACGTTTTTGAAGCGCCCTATGTGGTTAAGCCGACGCGGGAAGGCTCCAGCGTCGGGGTGCTGATCGTGCGCGACCGGGACAACCGGCCGCCGCTGGCCCAGGACTGGGCGTTCGGCGACGAGGCGCTGGTCGAGCGCTATGTGCCGGGCCGCGAACTGACAGTCGCCGTGATGGACGGCAAGCCGCTTGGCGTGCTCGAAATCGTCTCCGACCGGGCTTTCTACGATTATGACGCGAAATATGCGCCGGGCGGGTCGTTGCATCGCCAGCCGACCGACCTTCCGGACGTGCTGTTGCGTCGGGCGGAAGCGGTCGCCGTCGAAGCGCATCGGGCCTTGGGCTGTCGCGGCGTCACGCGGTCCGATTTTCGCTGGGACGACCGGCGGCCCGACGCCGAGGGCCTGTATCTGCTTGAAGTGAATACCCAGCCCGGCATGACGGAAACCTCCCTCGTGCCGGAGATCGCGGAGAATGCCGGGATCGACTTTCCGTCGCTCGTCGCCTGGATGGTGGAGGATGCGCGATGCGGGCCTTGATCCCTCATAGAGCCAAACCGGCCGCCAAGGCGCCGACCCGGCGCCGGCGGCGCATCAGCCTTTGGAAAGCCGCGACCTGGCTCGCGGTGCTGGCGCCATGGGCGCTGATCGGCGGGCTGACCGCCGGCATCGTCTGGGTCGTCTGGAGCGAGGGCGGGCCGGATAGCTTCGCCGCCAGGGTCAAGTCCGAAGCTTTGCTCGCGAGCTTGCGCCTGGGCTTTGAAATCGATCAGGTCTGGGTCAAAAACCTTCACCGCTCGGACAGGGGCGATGTGCTGGCGGCGGTCGGCGCCGTTCGAGGCGAGCCGATCCTGGAATTCGATCCGAAGGCGGCGCGCGCCCGGCTGCTCGAACTGCCGTGGATCAAGGACGCGGTCGTCGCGCGCACCCTGCCGCGCCAGATCCATGTCGATCTGACGGAGCGCGTACCGGTTGCGCTTTGGCAGCTGGAGCATCGCCTGACGGTCATCGACGCCGACGGCGACGTCGTTCCCGGCATCGCGGCCGATGGGTTCGGGCGCTTGCCCATCCTGGTCGGCAAGGGCGCCAACGATGAAGTGCGCGCCTTGATGGCGCTGGTCGGCGAGACGCCCGAGATCGCGCGGCGGATGACGGCGGCGGTCTTCGTCGCCGAGCGGCGCTGGACGATCCGCATCGACGACCGCATCGATCTGCGCTTGCCGGCGGACGCGCCCGGCGCAGCGCTCGCGCGCCTCGTCGCCATCGACCGGGAGCAGGACCTGTTCGGGCGCGACATCGTCGCCATCGATCTTCGTTTGAACGACCGTCTGATCGTCCGTATGGCGCCGGGCGCCGCAGACGCGCCGACGGCCGCCGCCGGCCGGCCTAGTTAAGGGGATAGCGTATACATGGCGAAACAATTGATCAGGCCGCCGTCCGGACTTGTCGCCGCGCTCGATGTCGGCAGCGCGAAGATGGCCTGCGTGATCGCCCGCATCGGCGGCGACCGGAAACCGCGATTGCTGGGGTTCGGCCATCAGGCGGCGGCGGGCGTCCGCAAAGGCGTCATCGTCGACATGGATGCGGCGACGGCCGCAATCTCCGCCGTCGTCCAGGAAGCCGAGACCATGGCGGACGAGCGCATCGACAGCGTCTTCGTCGCGATGGCCGGCGGCGGGGCCCTGTCCTCGCTGGCCCATGCCGAAACGACGATCGGCGGCCGCGCCATCGCGGAGGCGGACGTGCAGCGCGCGCTGCAATCCGCCCGCTCCCAGGCGCAGGTTCTGGGCCGGCGGGTGCTGCATGTGCTGCCGCTTGGCTTCTCCGTCGGCGATGCGCGCGGCATCGACGATCCGCGCGGCCTGTTCGGCGAAAAGCTGGGCGTGTCCTTGCACATCGTCAGCGCCGACGAAGGCCCGGCGCGCAGCGTCGAGGCGGCTGCCGCCAGGGCGCATCTCGAAGTGGATGGGCTTGTCGCGGCCGGATACGCGGCCGGTCTCGGCGTCCTGTCGCGGGATGAGGCGGAACTGGGCGCCACGGTGATCGATATCGGCGGCGGCGCGACGAGCGTCGCAATCTTCCGGGGCGGCAAACCGATCTTCGTCGATTCCATTCCCGTCGGCGGCCAGACCGTCACCCAGGATATCGCCCTGGTGCTGAAGACGCCGGTCGCGGAAGCGGAGCGGCTGAAGGCGATCGAGGGCAGTTGCATCGCCGCCGCCGCCGATGAGCGGCGCTTTATCGCGGCGCCGCCGATCGGCGACGACGAAACCGGCGGTCAGCAGCCCGCGACCCGCGCCGACCTGGTCCGGGTCATCCATGTCCGCATGGAGGAAATCTTCGAGATGCTGCAACAGCGCATCAAGGACGCTGGCCTGGAGCGGGCGTCCGGGGGCTCGCTCGTGCTCACTGGCGGCGGCGCCAGTCTGCACGGCGTCTCCGATCTTGCCGGCCGGGTCATGGGCAAGCGCGCCCGGATCGGCAAGCCGACAGGGATGCTCGGCCTCGACGAACGGCTGAGCGATCCTGGATTTGCGGCCGCCATCGGACTGCTTCGATACGCCGCGAAGGATGCCGCAGCCGCAGATATTGCGCATTTGGCTGCAGTAAGTGGCGCCAATGGTGTTTTTGGCCGTCTTGCGGGCTGGTTCAAGGAACATTTCTGAGTGTAGAATCGGACTGTCCGAATTGATTCGGACCGTCCCAGGCGAAACGCCAAGGGAGAAGGAAAGATCATGAAGCTAAAGATCTCAATGCCGGAGCCGACGTTGGAACTGAAGCCCCGGATTACGGTTGTCGGCGTCGGCGGCGCCGGCGGCAACGCCGTCAACAATATGATCCGCTCGAACCTGACCGGCGTCGAGTTCTTGGTGGCGAATACCGACGCCCAGGCGCTGGCGATGTCGAGCGCGGAACAGTGCATCCAGCTTGGCCTCAGCCTGACGCATGGCCTCGGCGCCGGGGCGCGGCCCGATATCGGGCGCGCCGCGGCGGAGGAAGCGCTGGAAGAGATCATGGAGCGGCTGTCGGCCAGCAACATGGTCTTCATCACGGCTGGCATGGGCGGCGGCACGGGCACGGGCGCTGCGCCCGTGATCGCGCGCGCGGCCCGCGAAGCCGGGGTGCTGACGGTCGGCGTCGTGACGAAGCCTTTCCACTTCGAGGGCGCCAATCGGATGCGCGCCGCCGAGGAGGGCATTGAGGAGCTCGCCCGTCACGTCGATACGCTGATCATCATTCCGAACCAGAATCTGTTCCGCATCGCCAACGAGAAGACGACCTTCGCCGAAGCGTTCCAGATGGCGGATGACGTCCTGTATTCCGGCGTGCGCGGCGTGACCGATCTGATGGTCATGCCGGGCCTGATCAACCTGGACTTCGCGGACATTCGCACCGTCATGGCCGAAATGGGCAAGGCGATGATGGGCACCGGCGAAGCCGAGGGCGAAGATCGCGCGCGGCTGGCGGCGGAAGCGGCGATCTCCAACCCGCTGCTCGACGAAATCTCGATGGCCGGCGCGCGCGGCGTGCTGATCAACATCACCGGCGGCGACGACATCACCCTGTCGGAAGTCGATACGGCGGCCAATCGCATTCGCGATGAAGTCGATAGCGACGCCAACATCATCTTCGGCGCGACCCTGGACCCGGAACTGGAAGGCAGGATCCGCATTTCGATCGTGGCGACGGGCATCGATTCGATCCAGGGCCAGAAGCCGCTGCCGCTGGAGCCGTTCACGACCATTACCGGCGGCCGTCCGAAGGTCCAGAGCGTCGCTCCGGCCAAAACCGCCGCGGCGCCGCAAGTCGCGGCCGAACTGCTCGACGCCGAAGATGCGCGGGCGAAGGCGACGACGGCCGCCAAGGCGGCGCAAGCCGAGGCGGAAGCCAAGGAAGCTGTCTTGCGGAGCGAACGCGAAGCTTCCGAAGCGGCCGCCGCTGCGGACGACAAGCAGCCGCGCCGCATGGAGCCGACTCGCGATCCGGTCTGGCGCTTCCCGTCCGGCATCGACGCCAAGAAGCCCCAGAAGCCGACGGACGTCTATATTCCGGCGGCGCCGGCCGTCTCGGCCCGGCCCTCTCCGTCAGTCCGTCAGCCTGCGGCCGCGGCTCAGCCGCTGCAGGCGGCGGCTGCGCACGCCGAACCGGCGAAGCAGCGTCGGTCCTTCACGAGCTTGTTCGACCGGATGACCGGCGCGCGGGTCGTGGCGGACGAACCGGCGCCGCAGCCCCAGGCCGAACGCGCCGCCAAGGCGGAGCCAAGCCTGGAGCCGAAGACCCAGAAGCCTGACGACTATCTCGACATCCCGACCTTCCTGCGCCGTCAGGCGAACTAGATAGACCGGCCCTTTGGCAGAAACGCCAAAGGGCGCATCGGTCGACCTGCTTCAGCCAGGCAGAGCACGGCCCGTCCGCCCCTTGCCTCTCCCTCAAGGGGCGGACGGGCCCGGTCGGCGCTGGCGATATGCCGCTAGCGCGGGCCGCATATGCGCCATGTTTTCGCCTCGGCAGACTTGCTATAAGGGGCGGATCATTTTTAGGGAGGCTTGATTTGTCGGCTCGACACATCGCCGCCGCGACGCTCGCCATGCTGCTTGTTGCCTGTTCCGGCCCTGAAGAGGAGCCATACGAGGATCGCTCGGTCGACTCGATCTATAACAGCGCCATGGAAGAACTGCTCGACCAGAATTACGTGGTCGCGGCGAGAGAGTTCGAAGAAGTCGAACGGCAGCATCCCTATTCGGTCTGGGCGGCGAAGGCCCAGATCATGGGAGCCTACGCCTATTTCCGGAAGGACCAGTACGACAGCGCCATCAACGCCGTCGACCGCTTCATCCAACTGCACCCGACCAATGCCGATGCGCCCTATGCCTATTATTTGAAGTCGCTGGCCTACTACGAGCAGATCGTCGACGTCGGCCGGGACCAACGCACGACCGAACGCGCGCTGGATGCGCTTCAGGATGTCGTCCGGCGTTTCCCTGAGACCCAATATGCGCGCGACGCGTCGCTGAAGCTCGACCTGACGCGGGACCATCTGGCCGGCAAGGAAATGTCGGTCGGTAGGTTCTATCTGAAGCGCGGCGAGATCGTCGCGGCGATCAATCGCTTCAAGAGCGTGGTCGAGGCCTACCAGACCACCACCCATGTGCCGGAAGCGCTGCTGCGCCTGACCGAGGCCTACAAGGCGCTCGGCCTTGGCAATGAGGCGCGCCGGATGGCGGCGATCCTTGGGCATAATTATCCCGGCAGCCCCTGGTATGCGGACGCCTATGAACTAGTCGAAGGCGTGAAGCTCGAAGACTTTCCGCGGCCCGATCCGCCGCCCTTCTACCGGCGCTGGGTGAACCCGGACGCGACCATCGCGAAGGCCGAGCGCCGCGACATCCCGGTCCTGACGCCGAACGCGCCCGAGAGCGTCGTGACCGCCGTCCCGCCCGGCTTGCCGGGTTCGACCGAAGGCGCTGCCCCGGCCGCCCCATCCGACGGGGATACGCCTGCCGTCGCGGCGGCGCCGACGCCGTCGATCTCCGAACCGGCGCAACCGCCAGCCCAGGCGCCAGAGACCGCCGGGCCTGCAGCGCCTGTCACGACGGTCGCGCCGCCGCCAGAGGAGCCGACTGCGACGGCGGCATTGGCCGCGCCGGAAGCGCCGGAAGCCCCCGTAGCGCCCATCCCAGCAGCTCCAGCAGCGCCTGTCCCGCAGGATCCGGTCGTCCGCGACCTGTCGCCTGCGCCCGCGCCGCCGGACGCCACGGAAGCGCCGGCTCGGGCGTCGGCCTTGACCGCGGCGGAGCGGACCGCCTTCAAGGCCGAGGCCGAAAGCCAGCGTCTCGCGGCGCTTGAAGCCTCGGGCGAATGGCGCCGGACCATGGCGCTCGCGGAAGGCGACGAGGCCCAGAGCGCCGCCAGGGCGAAACTCGCGCTGGCGCTCGCCTCGGTCGAGTATTGGGGCGCTCGCGGCGCCGTCGCGGCGGCGGAAACCCCGGAAGCGGAAGCCGCAGCCGAACGCCTCCTGGCCGAGCGGTCCGTCGACTATTGGCGTGCGGCCCGCGGCGCAGCCGAAACGCCGGAAGCGCGCGCCGAAGCGGAAGCTGCCCTGGCGCAGGCGCAGACCGTGCTGAATTATTGGCTGAACGTGCGGCAGGTCTCCGCGTTGGATCGGCCTGCGCCGTCGCCGCTTTAGCACGGTTGCGCGCGCATGCTTCGCGCCCTGTCGATCCGGCGGATCGTCATCGTCGATGCGCTCGACCTGGAGTTCGATGCGGGGCTGATGACGCTGACTGGCGAGACGGGCGCGGGGAAATCGATCCTGCTCGACTCGCTCGGTCTGGCGCTTGGCGCACGGGCGGACGCCGGACTGGTACAGCCGGGCGCGGACGGCGCCAGCGTCACCGCCACCTTCGATCTCCTTGCCAGCCATCCGGCCTGGACGATCCTGGCCGATGCCGGCGTCGCAGCATCGCCCGAAACCGACAGCGGCTTGCTGCTGCTGCGCCGCGCGATTGGGGCGGACGGGCGGAGCCGAGCCTTCGTGAACGATCTTCCTGTCTCGGTCGCGTTGCTGAAGGCTGTCGGCGATAGCGTCGCCGAGGTGCATGGCCAGTTCGAGCAGCATGGCCTGCTCAACCCGGCGCGCCACCGGGAAATCCTGGATGCGGCCGGCGGGCTGATGGCCGCGGCCGTCCGGGTCCAGGGGTGCTGGGCGGCCTGGCGCGCCGCTGCCGAGGCGTTGGCCGACGCGGAAACACGGGCGGCCGCCGCCCGCCGCGACGAAGATTTTCTCCGCCACGCGACTGAGGAACTGCGCCGCCTCGCGGTCGAGCCGGGCGAGGAGGAGCGACTGGCGGACGAGCGGGCGTTCCAGATGGGGCGAGGCCGCCTGATCGACGCGCTGAATACGGCGCTCAAGGCGATGCAGGATATGAACGGCGCCAATGCGCTTGCGAAAAGCGAACGCGCGCTGGCCCGGGTTGCGGAAGCCGCCGAGGGCCGCTTCGACGGCGCGCTCGCGGCCCTGGAGCGGGCGTCGATCGAGTTCGGCGAGGCGGAGCGCGCGCTCAATGACGCCGCCCAGGCGCTGGAGGCCGATTCCGGCAACCAGGAGATGACCGAGGAACGGCTGTTCGAAATCCGCGACATGGCCCGCAAGCACAATGTCCCGGCGGGCGCTTTGCCGGAACTGTTGGAAAAGCTCGAGCGCGATCTCGACCTGATCGACCGAGCCGACGGCCAGATCGCCGAACTGAAGATCGCCGCGGCGGCGGCCGAGGCTGAGTACAAGAAGACGGCGGAAACCCTCTCCAAGGACCGGCGCGCGGCGGCCGCGACGCTCGCCAAGGCAGCGATGCGGGAATTGCCGCCGCTCCGCCTCGAGCGGGCGGAGCTTGTCGTCGAAGTGGAGCCGCTGGAACCGTCCGGCTGGGGACCGAGCGGCATGGACCGGGTGCGCTTCCTGGCGCGCGCCAATCCCGGCCAGGCGTTCGGCGCCATGCACAAGGTCGCGAGCGGCGGCGAACTGGCGCGCTTTGCGCTCGCCCTTCGCGTCGTGCTGGCGGCGAGCGGCTCGGCGAGCGCGCTGGTGTTCGATGAGGTCGACGCCGGCGTCGGCGGCGCGACGGCCGCCGCGGTCGGTGAGCGGCTCCGGCGACTTTCCGAAACCGTTCAGGCGCTGGTCGTCACCCATTCGCCGCAGGTCGCGGCGCTCGGCCGCCGGCATTTCCGCGTGGCGAAGCATGAGGTCGAAGGCCGCGTCGCCTCGACGGTGACGGAGCTCAAGGGCGAAGCGCGCCGGGAGGAGATCGCGCGCATGCTCTCCGGCGCCGCCGTCACCGCCGAAGCGCGGGCGCAAGCCGACCGTCTCCTGGAGGAAGCCTGATGGCCGAGGATATCCGCGACAAACCTGTCGACGCCCTGACCGCGACCGAAGCCCGCCGGGAGCTCCGCCTGCTCGCCCAGGAAATCGAAACCCACGACCGGCTGTATTACCTGGCGGAACAGCCCACGATCACGGACGCCGCATACGATGCGCTCCGCCAGCGCAACAGCGCGATCGAAGCGCGCTTCCCCGATGCCATCCGCAAGGACAGCCCAAGCTTGCGCGTCGGCGCGCCGGTCGCCGCCGCGCAAGGCTTCCGCAAGGTCCGCCATGCCAAGCCGATGCTGTCGCTCGGCAATGCGTTCGAGGCGAGCGACGTGGAGGAATTCGAGGCGCGCGTCCGGCGCTTCCTCGGGCTGGATGCGGACGCGCCGCTCGCCCTGGTGGCGGAAGCGAAGATCGACGGCTTGTCGCTTTCGGTCCGCTACGAGAACCGCGATCTGGTTCTCGCCGCAACCCGGGGCGACGGCGAGGAAGGCGAGGATGTGACGGCCAATGTGCGGACCATCGCCGATGTGCCCGACCGACTGCCCGACGACGCGCCGGATATCCTTGAGGTGCGGGGCGAAGTCTATCTAAGTCGCCGCGAATTCCAGCGGATCAATCAGGACCGGGCGGCCGAGGCCGCGCCGCTCTACGTCAATCCGCGCAATGCCGCCTCCGGCGCGCTTCGCCAGTTGGACGCGGCGATCACGGCGTCGCGGAAGCTCCGCTTCTTCGCCTATAGCTGGGGCGAGGCAAGCGCGCCCCTGGCAGAGACCCAGACGGCGGCGCTCGCGCGGCTGGGCGCATTCGGCTTCGTCATCAATCCCTTGACGGAAACGGTCGTGGGCGCGGCGGGCGCGCTCAAGGTCTACGGCAAGGTGGAAGCGGCCCGGCCGAGCCTCGACTACGATATCGACGGCGTCGTCTACAAGGTCGACCGGCTCGACTGGCAGGAGCGACTCGGCCAGGTCGCGCGGGCGCCGCGCTGGGCCGTCGCCCACAAGTTCCAGGCGGAGCAGGCGGAGACGGTGCTGCTGGATATCGACATCCAGGTCGGCCGGACCGGCGCGCTGACGCCGGTCGCGCGGCTGAAGCCGGTGTTCGTGGGCGGCGTCACGGTCGCCAACGCGACCTTGCATAACGCCTATGAGATCGAGCGGAAGGATATCCGCAAGGGCGATACAGTCGTCATCCAGCGGGCGGGCGACGTCATTCCCCAGGTCGTCCGGCCGATCCTGGAAAAGCGCCCGGCGGACGCGGTCGCCTACGTCTTCCCGACCCGCTGCCCGGTCTGCGGCAGCGAGGCGACGCGGGGCGCCGATGCGGACGACAAGGTCACGCGCTGCGCCGGCGGGCTGACCTGCGCCGCGCAAAAGCTGGAGCGGTTGAAGCATTTCGTTTCCCGCAACGCCTTCGATATCGAGGGGCTTGGCGGCAAGCGGGTCGAGGAATTGATCGAGCGCGGGGTCGTGACGGAGCCGGCGGACTTCTTCATGCTTGAACGCCGCGCCGCCGCTGGCGCGCTCGATATCGAAACCTGGGAAGGCTGGGGCCGCGCCAGCACCACGAAGCTGTTCGATGCGATCCGCGCCCGCCGCACGATCGGCCTCGACCGGTTTCTCTATGCGCTCGGCATTCGCCAGGTCGGCGAGGCGACGGCCCGGCTGCTCGCCCGCCACTACGGCGATCTCGAGGCGCTTGAGCGCGCCATGGCGGCCGCGAACGATCCGGCGAGCGAGGCGTTCGCCGATCTGAACGCGATTGACGGCATCGGCGTCAGCGTCGCGGCGGACTTGACTGCGTTCTTTCACGATCCGCAGAATCAGACGGTGCTGGCGCATTTGACCGACATCCTGGAGATCGAGCCGGTCGCAGCGCCGGTCGCGACCTCCTCGCCGATTGCGGGCAAGTCGATCGTTTTTACAGGCACGCTGGAAGGCATGTCCCGCGGCGAGGCCAAGGCGCGGGCGGAAGCCCTGGGCGCGAAGGTCGTCGGGTCCGTTTCGAAGAAGACGGATATCGTCGTGGTTGGGGTCGATGCAGGCTCCAAAGCCAAGAAGGCTGCCGAACTGGAATTGACCGTCTGGACCGAAGCCGAATGGCTGGCGGTCGCGGCAGGAGATGACGCATGACGCCTGGCCTCAAGGACTTCCGGGATGCGGCGGCGCGCATCGAAGGCCGCGTCCGCCGGACGCCGATGTTCGATCCGCGGCCCCATGGACCGGCGCTCGACGGTGGCGCGGGCGCGCGCGTGCTGCTGAAGCTGGAGTGCCTGCAGGCGTCGGGCTCCTTCAAGGCTAGGGGCGCCGCCAACAAGCTGGCGAGCCTCAAGCCTGAAACGGCGCGCCGGGGGCTGATCACGGCGTCCGGCGGCAATCATGGCCTCGCGGTCGCCTGGTCGGCGGCGGCGGCGGGCGCGCCCGCGACGGTCTACCTGCCCACATCGGCCCCGACCGCCAAGGCGGACGGCCTGCGCGCGCTCGGCGCCGAGGTCATCACCCATGGCGCGGTCTGGGACGAGGCGAATATGGCGGCGCTCGAAGCGGCCAGCGCGCGCGGTCTGACTTATGTGCATCCCTTCGCCGATCCTGACGTGATCGCAGGCCAGGGCACGCTTGGCCTCGAGATCCTGGAGCAGGCGCCGGATGTTGACACGATCATCGTCGCCATCGGCGGCGGCGGTCTGATTTCGGGCGTCGCGACGGCCGCCAAGGCGGCGCAGCCCGGCGTTCGGATCATCGGCGTCGAGCCGACGGGCGCGCCGACGCTTTATGAAAGCCTGAAGGCCGGCGAACTCGTCACGCTGGATTCGATCGCGACATCGGCCGGAACGCTTGCGCCGCGCCGCTCCATGCCGCTGAACTACGAGATGATCGCGGTCGCCGTCGACAAGATCGCGCTTGTCACGGACCCGGAAATGCGCGCCGCCGCGCGCCTGCTGTGGCAGGAATTCGGCCTCGCCGTGGAACTTGCCGGCGCGGCGGCGCTCGCCGTCCTGATGACCGGTCGCTACGTGCCGACTCCCGACGAAACCGTCGTGCTCATCGTCTGCGGCAAGGGCGAGGACGGCTTCGAAGGGGCGTAAAGCTTGGCGCGTCCGATCGGGCGCGTTGTCGATGCTTTATCATATTGAGAGCAATCTACTTTTTGCCCTTCTCGACCTGATCGTAGATATAGCCGCCGGCCGCGCCGACCGCGCCGCCGACCGCTGCGCCGCAGGCGACGCAACCGCCGGTGACGACGGTGCCTACAGCGCCGACGCCGGCGCCAATGGCGCCGCCGGAAAGAGTCCGTTGCTGGGTGTCGTTCATGCCGGAGCACGCGCCAAGGCTCAACGCAAGCGCGCCAGCGATCGTTACGTTCCGCATCTTGATCGACATCTGACTATCCTAAACTCTTTGTTGTTCCAATGCGGCGTCGACGCGGTTCAATCCGCGTTGCGCCTGGCACAAAAATGGGCTGGCGGGGTTCATTTTCCAGCGAAAAGCGCCTTGGCTCAGCGACGCCCTGTGACGGTCGTCACAGGTCATGCGTCGCGCAGATCAATTTCAACCTATTGAATTAATAAAAAAACCAGGATCCGCGAAGCTTCTCATCAAAGGGCCGCCGCGATGGTTCTTGGTATTGCGGAGACTTCTAAATTCCACGCACATCGTGCAGCGGGCGGCTCCAGTCGGCGGCGCGGGCGACGCTGCGCTCGATGTCTTCTTCCAGCATATAGCCGTCCCGGACGAGGGCTTCCGCCGCCTTGCGGATCGCCGCAATGTACCCGGCCGGATCGCCGTAGCGCTCCAGGATCGAGCGGCGCGGGTCGCCCGTCGCGGCGCGCACTTCCGGCGTTTCGGGAAACGGAATGTAGCCGCCGGAGAATTCATGGGTCGCGCCGCCGCCATGGCCGCGCTGGCGGACATTCCAGCCGACATATGTCCCGAGCGGCGCCTGGACCATCGGCGCCGCGACGCCGGACGTGTCGATGCCGTCGGCGTCGACCGCGGGCGCGAGCACCGTGTAGGCGGCCTCGTTCAAGACGAGCGGCGGCTCCTGTTCCAGGATGCCCGCGGCGGCGTTGGGGCCGAAATCCATGAACGGCAGTTCGTTCAGGCCTTGCGGGATCGGCTGGCCAGGGATCGCCGGAAACTGTGTCTTCCAGACAGCATAGGGCACGAGCGTGCCGTCCGCCCGGGTCGGGTAGCGCGACGGCGGCGGCGGAACGCCGTCCTTCGCCCAGCGGTCCATGGCGTCAAGCATCGCCCGGAACAGCATCGAGGTCTGGGCGACGTTCAGATAGGCGGTCCCAGCGCTGGTCTGCGGCATTTTCAGATTGGGGTCGGATGTGTGCTGGGTCGACGTCCAGTGATAGAGGCGCACCGTCTCCGGCAAGGGCAGGTCGCCGCCCTGGGTATCGGTATGCACAAGGCTGCCGCGCCGCTGCCAGTATTCGGTCGAGGTCTGGGTGTGGATGATCAGCGGATCGGTCGCCGGGCGCTTCAGGATGGCGTCGGTCTGGCCGGAATTATGGTCGGTCGTCTCGCTATAGGCGAAGGGGAAGCGATCGGCCGGGCAGTAATGGTCCTCATGCATCTGGCCGCCAGCGACGACGGCATTGGCGAAGCGCTGGTTCAGCCACTTGCCGCCAGCGCCGGAGACATGGGGCATGGCGCCGTCGAAGACCCGGCGCCCCTCGGCATCGGCGTTGAAGCCGCGCCAGATGAAGTCCCGGATCAGACGACCGGTCTGGGACCGGCCATAGACATAGGCCTTGTCGATGCCGCCCGCGAGCGGATTGGCCGCCCCGCGCTCGTCGGCCGCGCCATATTTCAGGAAGCTTGCAAGGTCGCGAATGGAGACATGGCCAAGGCCCATGACCAAGGGGTCGCGGCCCTTGTAGACGATCTCATAGATCCAGCCGGGCTCGAAGCCCTCAGCCAGGTAGATATGCTCCAGACTGGGGGCGAGGCCTTCCTCGGCGCCGGTCGCGTGCAAGCCGCCGCCGCCATCCAGGCGCGCGAAACGCCATGCCGATTTCGGCGCCTCCTGGCGCGGGTCCGTCTGATAGCGCCGCCGGGTCAGCGTCGCGTGGCCCTGATCCAGCGACACGGCCGGGTGCGACCGGGTCGAGGCGCGGCCGGACAGGGGAAAGCAGCAAATGCCCGGTTCGCTGGCGATGAACTCCGTCCGCACCAGGCCCTCGATCGGCCGGTCGCCGTCGCGGGCGACGGGCAGGTCGAGCAGCATGCGCCCCTGGCCCGGCAGCAGATCGCCCTGCCACGCGGCGGCGACGACGGAATATCCGCGCCGGAACAGGAAGCCATTGCCGGCATGGGCGCTGGCGATGGGATCGTTCGTCGGCGGCGCGTCGCAGAAATACTGGACTGCGCGGATATTGCCGCGATTGCCGGTATCGAAGAACAAGCTCCGATTGCCCTTCGCCAGGTCGAGGGGCTTCAGGATGACAAGGTCGGAGGCGAAGCGGACGAGGCCGTCGTCATCCCGTGGCGCATGCTGGATATCGACGACGCCGGCTTGCGCCGCCGCCAGCGGATCGACGCGGAAATGCGCCCGGCCTTTCAGGCGCTCATAGGGGCCGGCGGCGCCGAAGCTCTGCCCCTCCGCAAAGGCGCGGCGGTCGAGGATATCGAGGGCGATCAGGTTGGTCATGGCGGCGCTCCTTTGCGGTCCGCCATGGTCGCGCAGATAATTCACTCTCGGCAACCTCCTTGTTCTTGCCTATTTTCAGGCGCTTGCGCCCAAGGGAGAAACGACGATGCAGATATTCGACCGCCTCGACAGCGGCCATGGCTGGGCGGAGGACGAGGCGCAGGTGATCGAGACGGTCGCCCGCCTCGCCGCCGAGGCGATCGCGCCCAGGGCGGCGGCGCTGGATGCGTCGAAGGCGTTCCCGTGGGAGAACGTGAAGGCGATCAACGCGCTTGGCCTGAACGGCTTGTTTGTGCCGGAAGCCTATGGCGGCGCGCCGATGCGCTATGCGGTCTATATCGAATGCGCGCGGCTGATCGCGGCCGCCTGCGCGTCGACGGGCATCGTCTGGTCCACGGTTTTTCACGCCATCAAGCCGGTGATCGACTTCGGGACGGACGCCCAAAAACGCCGCTTTTTGCCGCGAATCGCAGCGGGCGGCCTCGCGGCGCTCTGCATCACGGAGCCAGACGCCGGGTCGGACGCGACCGGCATGCGCACCCGCTTCACGCCTGAAGGCGACAACATTCGGATCGACGGCGGCAAGCGCTTCATCACCAATGGCGATGTGGCGGACGTCTATCTGGTATTCGGCAAATGGTCGGATATCGACAGCCCCAAGGGCGCGATCTCCGCGCTGGTGATCGAGAAGGGCGCGCCGGGCCTTGAGGTCGTGCGCCTGGAGGACAAGCTCGGCCACCGGGCGTCCTCGACGGCGGAGCTTCGGTTCGACGGCATCGTCGTGCCGAGGGACAATCTGCTGGGCCAGCCGGGCGAGGGGCTCGGCATCCTGTTCGCGGCCCTGAACAAGTCCCGGCCGAGCGTCGCCGCCCATGCGCTTGGCATCGCGCGGGCCGCCTTCGTCGCCGGGGTCGACTACATCAACGACCGCAAGCAATCCGGCCGGCGGATCGTCGATTTTCAGGGCGTGCAGTTCATGCTGGCGGACCTCGCGACCGATCTGGCGATGTGCGAGCGCTGGCTCGCCCATGTCGCGGCGATGATCGATGGCGGCGAAAGCGATGTCGGTATCGAATCGAGCATGCTGAAGATGCGGGCCTCCGACCTCGCCATGCGGGCCGCCGACCTCGCGGTCCAACTGCATGGCGGTTACGGTTACGTCACGGACTATCCGGCGGAACGCCTGTTTCGGGACGCCAAGATCACGCAGATCTGGGAAGGGACCAATCAGGTGCATCGCCAGTTGATCGGGCGGAGCTTCGCCCGGCGCTAGATCGAGAACAGGCAGGGAGCGGCTGGCGATGGATCTCGGATTTTTCAGCTACAACGTCGATTATGGCGCGCGGCCCGACGACCTGGCGGAGGCCATCGAAGCGCGGGGCTTCGAAAGCTTCTGGGTCGGCGAGCATACTCACATCCCCGCCAGCCGCCTCACGCCCTATCCGGGCGGGGAGCCCTTGCCGAAGCCCTATTATCATATGGCCGATCCGTTCGTGTCGCTGATGGCGGCGGCTTCGGTCACCACGACCCTGACGCTCGGCACGGGCATTTGTCTGGTGCCGCAACACGATCCGATCACGCTCGCGAAGACGGTCGCGACATTGGATTATCTCTCCCGCGGTCGGTTCATTCTGGGCGTCGGCGCCGGTTGGAACCGGGACGAATGCGAAAACCATGGCGTGCCGTTCGCCAAGCGCTGGAAAGCGCTCCGCGAGCGCTCCGAGGCCATGCGGGCGATTTGGACCGAGCCCGAAGCCAGCTATGCCGGGGAATTCGCCAACTTCGAGCGGATTATCTCCTACCCGAAGCCAGCCCGTCCGGGCGGCCCGCCGATCATCATCGGCGGCGCCCTGCCCCAGACCCTGGACCGCGTCGTGCGCTATGCCGACGGCTGGATTCCGATCGACGTGCTCGTCGACGATCTGCCGCCGATGATGCGGAGCCTGAAGGAAAAAATGACGGCCGCCGGGCGCGATCCCGCCAGCTTGACGATCTCCGTCTTCGCGTTCGATGCTAGGAATGACGATGTCATCCGCCGCTACCGTGAAATGGGCGTCGATCGGGTTGTGATGATCATGCCCCGGCGGCTGGATGACGCGCTCAGATGGTTTGACCAGAAGCAGCCCTTGGTTGCTGAACTCGCTTAAGGATCGGGATTTCATGAAAGTATTCTTCACCGGCAATTCCCCCTATGCCCGCCGGGCGCGCCTCGCGGCGCGGGCGAGCGGACTGAAGATCGAGGAAGTCGATGTCGCGCCGCTCGTGCGGCCGGACCAGCCGCTATTGCAGAAAGGCCCCGGCGGCAAGGTGCCGGGCCTGGAGACCGACAGCGGCGTCTACCTCTGCGAGACCCTGGTGATCACCAACTACATCAACCAGAAATCCGGCGGCGCCCTGCTGCCCGGCGACGCGGCCGCCCAGGAATCCGTCCTGGCGCTGGAGAGCGTCGCGTCCTTGCTGCTCGACAGCCTGTTCGGCCGCTCGCACGAAAAGCGCCGTGAAGAGGGCGATCCCTCGCCGGCGTTTATTGCAAAAGAAGCCGGTCGCGCCGGTCGGTGCTACGACGCGCTGAACGGCATGCTCGCCGGCCAGAAGCCTGCCCTGAACGTCGGCACGATCGCCGCCGTCACGGCGCTCGGCTATGCCGACTGGCGCATGGCCGAGGATAACTGGCGCGGCGGCCGCGACGGCCTCGCCGCCTGGTTCGACGCCATGCACACGCTGCCGGCGGTCGCCGAAACCAAGCCGGTTTTCTAACCGAGCTCGAAGGTCGTCACGCCGAAGATCTGCCCCATCGGCAGCTTCGGCATGGCGCCTTTGTACATGCGCGCCGTCTCGAAGGCTGGCTCCATGCCGGCGGCTTCGGCCATGGCGACGGCGGCGGTGTTGACCTCGGGCGTGTCTAGCGCGATTTCCGATCCGGCGGGCGTCAGGTCCGTGAGTTGGCTGAACATGCTGGCGGCAATGCCGGGGTTCGGCGCGAACAAGGGACCGATCTTGTAGCCGCTGTTGCAGGGGCGGATGACGCCGTAGCCTGTGAGATCGCCGTCCTGCTCGGCCACGAGGCATGTCCGCCGCGTCTCGGGCGCTTCGGGCTTGATCCATGCTTCCAGAAACGCCGGGCGCGGCGCCGGCACATGGCGGCGGTCGAGGGCGGCGAGCGCGCTCCAGTCATCGGGGGCGAACGGCCGGACTGTCAGGCCGGCGACGGCGTCCGCCGTCGGGCGGGGGCGGCCGAGATAGCGGATATTGCGCTCGCTCAGGACGAAGCCGCTTTTCCGGTAATTGTCCTGCTGCTCGATCACCCCGTCGAGGCCGATGATGCGGCCGCCCAGATGGCGTATGCCCGCGTCCCAGATTTTCAGGCCGAGCCCCGTGCCGCGAAGTTCGGGACGAACGATGTAGAAGCCCAGAAAGCCATAGTTCGCGTCATAGCGCACGACGGTCAGCGAGGCGACCGGCCTGCCGTCGAGGAAGCCCATCAAGACCCCTCCCGGGTCGGCGCCATAAAAAGCGGGCGCGTCGTCGAGGCCGGGGTTCCAGCCTTCGCCCGCCGCCCAGTCGACGGCGATTTCAAACTCGGCCAGGGTCGCGGGCCGAATGACGTAGTCGGGCATCGGGGTCCTCCAGTTTCGCTAGCGATCCAGTGGCGGCGGCGCAGCCGTCAGCGCGCGGTCCAGCCGCCGTCGATGGGCAGGACAGCGCCGGTGATGTCGTCGCCGGCGGGGCTGCACAGAAATACCGCCGCCGCCGCGACGCTGTTCATGGCGACGAAGCGGCCGGTCGGATGGCGCTCGGCCAGATACTCTGCCGCAATATCGTCGAGCGTCCGGTTCTCGGCGGCCGCCATGCCTTCCAGCTTGCCGAGGATCGCGGGCGTCGGCACGGAGCCGGGGCTGAGGCCGTTGCACGTCACCCCGGCGCCGGCGGCCTCAAGCGCCACATTGCGGGTCAGGCCGAGCAAGGCGGTCTTGGTCGTCACATAGTCGATGCGCCCGACCGAGCCGCGCTGGCTGAAGGCCGAGGTCATGTTGATGATCCGGCCCCAGCCTTTCGCCTTCATGCCGCCGAGCGTCAGGCGGACCAGATGAAAGGGGGCGGTCAGGTTGACGGCGATCGAGCGGTCCCAGTTCTCGGGCGCGAGGTCTTCCAGCGGCCCGAAATGCCGGACGACGGCGTTGTTGACCAGGATATCGACGCCGCCGAATCGGTCGTTGGCGCCCTGAACCATCGCTTCGATGGCGGCGAGATCGGTCAGGTCCGCCGGATCGAAGCCGGTCCGGACGCCGTGAGCCTCGGCGATCTGCGCCGCGGCCGCTTCGCCCTCGCCGGGGGCGCAAAGGCCGTTCAGGATGACGTTCGCCCCTGCCGCCGCCAGCCGGTCGGCGATCGCGAAGCCGAGACCGCCGATCGAGCCGGTGACGAGCGCGCATTTCCCGGCCAGCATGGCGTGACCGGCGCCTGCCCCGCTCATGGCCGCGCCGCCGCGAGGCGCATGATGGCGCCGGCGTCTTCGGCCGTGTCCAGGGTCCAGACCGCGTCGATCAGGCGGTTCACGTCGCCGGTAAACGCGGCGCGCTGAGCCAGGGCCTTGAGCTTCGCTTCCAGGTCGCTATCGGTCATCGGGTTTTCGGCGGAGCCGCGCGCCGCTCTGACGGCGGCCTCGATTGTCTCGCCATCCGTCAACGTGACGGTCATATCGACGGCGGCGATCGGGTAGCTTGGGTCATCGATGAAAGTGAGCGTCGGGCGCCCCGCCGCCGCTGTCCGGGCGACGGCGGCGTCGCTGAAGGCGTCGAGGCCGGCCGCGCCGTCCGCCAGGGCGACCGCGATGGCGTGCTGGGCGCTGACCTGAGCTTCGCGGCCGGTCATGACGTCGGGCCGGTCCGTGCGTTCGCGGAGCAATGGATGCCCGCGGAGCGCGATGCCTTGCACGCGGTCGGGCTTGAAGCCGGGACGCGCCGCCAGCTCCAGCGCCGCGTCGATCACGGGGTTCAGCACGACGCCCGCCGGATAGGGCTTGTAGGTGTTCCGGCCGATCTCCCAATCCGCGCCGAGGCCGTCGGTCAGGGCCGCCAGCTTGGGCGCATCGCCATAGACGCGGAGGAAGCCGCGGGCGCCCGTCAGGGGCGCAGGCGGGCCGGTGAAGCCGTCCCGCGCCAGGAGGGCCGACATCATGCCCTGCCGGGCCGCGTTGCCGACGCTAATGCTCTTCGACATCGTGCCAAGCGCTTCGACCAGTCCCGCCGACTGCACCGCCGCGTTGCCGAGCGTCGCGACAAATCCGGCTTCCGGCAGGCGGAGCAGGGCGCCGACCCCGAAGCCCGCGCCGAAAATCCCGGCGGTCGACGTGATGTGCCAGCCATGGGCGTAATGGTAGGGCGAGAGGGCGTTGCCGATCCGGCATTCGATCTCGCCGCCGATGACGAAGGCGCGCAACAGGTCGGCGCCCTGCGTCGGCGCAGCTTCGGCCCAGGCCAGCAAGGCCGGCGCCAGGGGCGCGCTTGGATGGATGATTGTGGCGGCATGATTGTCGTCATAATCGAAGATGTTCGCCGCCATGGCGTTCAGGAATGCGGCAAGCGGCGGATCGGCGCGTTCCTGGCGGCCGATCAAGCTGGCGGCCGGCTTGCCGGAATAGGGCAGATGGGCATGCAGCGCCTTTGTGACGGCTGCTTCCTGACAGCCGGAGAACGCCGTGCCGACGATGTTGAGGATCGAGCGTTTCGCTTCATGGCGGACGGCCGGCGGAATCGCCTGCCAATCGAGCGTTGCGGCGAATCCGGCCAATTGGCGTTCGATGGCGCCGGGCGCTTCGTTTGTCATAAGGGGCCTGCTTGGATTGGATTTACTGGCGCTCCAACCTAGAAGTATCCGTCGGGCTTCGCCAATAGCGGATTGTATGCCGCAGCCGCGGCGATCTTGACGATTGACGGCGGGCGGCGCTTGGGCCACATCCCGCAGTATGCTGAAAATTTCAGAAATTAACTTCGCCATCGAAGGCCGTCCCTTGTTCGAGGGCGCCTCCGCGTTCATCCCGAAAGGCCATAAAGTCGGCCTGATCGGGCGGAACGGCACTGGCAAGACGACGCTGTTCAAACTGATCCGGGGCGAGCTGCAACTGGATGGCGGCGAAATCTCGATTCCGGCGAAAGCCCGCATCGGCGGCGTCGCCCAGGAAGTGCCCGGCAACGAAACGTCGCTGCTGGATACGGTCCTGGCGGCGGACGAGGAGCGGGCGGCGCTGCTGGCCGAGTCCGAGACCGCGAGCGATCCCGGCCGGATCGCCGACATCCAGACCCGCCTCGTCGATATCGACGCCTGGTCGGCCGAAGCGCGCGCCGCGACCATCCTGAGCGGCATGGGCTTCAACCACGAGCAGCAATTGATGCCATGCTCCGCCTTCTCCGGCGGCTGGCGCATGCGCGTCGCGCTTGCGGCCGTGCTGTTTTCCGAGCCCGATTACCTGCTGCTGGATGAGCCGACCAACTATCTCGACCTCGAAGGATCGGTCTGGCTGGAGAATTATCTGGCGAAATACCCGCACACGGTCCTGATTATCAGTCACGATCGCGGGCTCCTGAACCGGGCGGTCGGCGCGATCCTGCATCTCGAAAACAAGACCCTGACCTATTACACCGGCCCCTATGACCAGTTCGCCCGGCAGCGGGCGGAGCAGCGGGCCGTTCTGGCAGCCCAGGCGAAGAAGCAGGACCTCCGGCGCGCGCACCTGCAAAGTTTCGTCGATCGCTTCAAGGCGAAAGCGAGCAAGGCCAAGCAAGCCCAGTCCCGCGTCAAGATGCTCGAGAAGATGGAGATCATCCGCGCGCCGGAAGACGCGGCCCGCACGGTGCTGACCTTCCCGGAGCCGGAGGAGCTGTCGCCGCCGATCCTGACGACGGAAAATGTCTCGGTCGGCTATGGCGGCCGTGCCGTGCTGCGCGGCCTCAACCTGCGGATCGATCAGGATGACCGGATTGCGCTGCTCGGCCAGAACGGCGAGGGCAAGTCGACCCTGGCGAAATTGCTGTCGAACCGCCTGGCGCCGATGCAGGGCCAGATGACGTCCGCCCGGAAGCTGCGGGTCGGATATTTCGCCCAGCATCAGGTCGATGAGCTGTTCGTCGACGAAACCCCGTTGCAGCATCTGATGCGGGAGCGGCCGGACGAAGGCCAGTCGCGTTTGCGGGCGCGGTTGGCGGGGTTCGGGTTGGGCGCCGATCAGGCCGAAACCCAGGTCGGGCGGCTCTCGGGCGGCCAGAAAGCCCGGCTGTCGTTGCTGCTCGCCACATTGCCGGCGCCGCATCTCCTCATCCTCGACGAGCCGACGAACCATCTCGACATCGAAAGCCGGGAAGCGCTCGTCGAAGCGCTGACGACCTATTCGGGCGCGGTCATTCTGGTCAGCCATGACATGCATCTGCTGTCGATGGCGGCGGACCGGCTATGGCTGGTGAAGGGCGGCCAGGTCCGGCCCTATGAAGACGATCTTGAAGCTTATCGGGCGGAATTGCTGCAAGGCGCCCGCGGCGGCCGGGCCGAGACTTCGGCGCCGGCGAAGCTCAGCGAGCGGCCGAAGCCTCAGCCCGCAAAGCGACGCAGCCGCGACGAAGTGCTGGCGCTTCGCGCCCAGGCGCGGAAGTGCGAGGAGCGCGTCGAGAAGCTGACGACGATGCGCGAAAAGCTGTCGAAGCGCCTCGCCGATCCCGCGCTCTACGCCAACCATACCGGCGCCGAGGTTGAAGACTATCAGCGCAAGTACGCGGACATCGAAGTCGCCCTGGAGCGCGCTGAAGCCCGATGGCTCGCCGCCCTCGAAGTGCTGGAACAGGAAGCCGCTTGAGCGGAAGTCCCGGCCATGCTCTGGCCGGGACTTCGCAAGAGCTGCCGTCGGAAGTCCCGGCCAGTCGGCAATCAGGCCGTGCCGCGGGCGGTCGCGCCCTGGCCGAAGTCTGGAGCCTGCACCAGCACCGCCATGTTGCCGGGCTTGTGCTGATTGTTCGCCATGCGCGTATGGGCGGCCGGCAGGTCGTTCCAGGCGAAGCATTCGGACAGGCAGGGATCGAGCTTGCCTTCGATCATCAACTGGTTGGCCGCTGCGGCCTGCTTCAGGGTCGCGAAGTGGCTGCCTTGAATGCGCTTCTGGCGCATCCAGACATAGCGCGCGTCGAATGTCAGATTATAGCCGGTCGTGCCCGCGCAGAAGACCACCATGCCGCCGCGCTTCGTCACCATGCAGGAGACCGGGAACGTCGCTTCGCCCGGATGCTCGAACACCATGTCGACATCGTTGCCCTTGCCGGTGTGCGCCCAGATGGCTTTCCCGAATTCGCGCGCCCGGCCCATATAAGCCTTGAAGCCTTCGGCGTCGTTCATATCCGGCAATGCGCCCCAGCAATTGTAGTTGCGCCGGTCGATGACGCCTGACGCGCCGAGGCTTTTGACATAGTCGATCTTGTCGTCGCCGGAGACGACGCCGATCGCCTTGGCGCCGACCGTGTGCGCCAGTTGCACCGCCATGGAGCCCAAGCCGCCGGCCGCGCCCCAGACCAGCACGGTCTGGCCGGGGCCGAGGGCATGGGGCGCATGGCCGAACAGCATCCGGTACGCCGTCGCGAGGGTCAGGGTGTAGCAGGCGCTTTCTTCCCAGGTCAGGTGGCGCGGACGCGGCAGCAACTGGCGCGACTGCACCCGGCAGAACTGGGAGAACGCGCCGTCGGGCGTCTCATAGCCCCAGATGCGCTGGCTTGGGCTCAGCATCGGGTCGCCGCCATTGCAGGCTTCGTCGTCGCCGTCGTCCTGATTGCAATGGACGATGACTTCGTCGCCGACCGACCAGCGCTTCACCCGCTTGCCGACCGCCCAGACGATGCCCGACGCATCGGAGCCCGCGACATGGGCGTCGGCGCCGTGAATGTCGAAGGGGGAAACCGGCTCGCCCCTGGCGGCCCAGACGCCGTTGTAGTTGACGCCGGCGGCCATGACGTGAACCAGCACCTCGTCCTCGCCGATGGCCGGCGTCGGCAGCACTTCAAGCTGCATCGCCTGCTCCGGTTCGCCATGGCGCTCGCGGCGGATCGCCCAGGCGTACATCCGGGCCGGGACATAACCGAGCGGCGGCATTTCGCCCATTTCATAGAGATCGCGGAGGCCATGGGCGGCGGCGCGATCCGGGGTCTGGGTCGTCGGCAATTGGTTGATCGGCGTATCGCGCATTTGTCGTCTCCAAGTCTCGTTTCGGTCGCGCCGGGCAAGGCGGTCGTCGCCGGCCCAACGGCATCGTCGGCTGCATATTGCGCCGCAGCGCAGATCGGCAACGGGTCGATTCTGCGTCGGCCAGAGATGTATACGGATTGAAATTGCTGCAATCAAGACATTTGTGAAATTTCTTTTCAAGTTTAATACGGTTGTGCATATTTAAAATCTCCTATATCCCTGCGACATAAGCTTCGGGACGTGGCGTTCGCCGCGGCCAGAGCGCATGCGCAGCATTCGGAGGTCGATCGCCATGACGATGTCAGCAACGAGCAAGGACCAGCCCTGGCTGTTCCGAACCTATGCCGGGCATTCGTCCGCGACGGCGAGCAACCTGTTGTTTCGCAAGAACCTGGCGCGCGGGCAGACCGGTCTTTCGGTCGCGTTCGACCTGCCGACGCAAACCGGATTCGATCCCGATCACGTGCTGGCGAAAGGCGAGGTCGGCAAGGTTGGCGTGCCGGTCGCGCATCTGGGCGACATGCAGGCGCTGTTCCGGGATATTCCGCTCGCCGAGATGAATACGTCGATGACGATCAACGCGACGGCGCCCTGGCTGTTGGCGTTATACGTGGCGGCGGCGGAAGCCCAGGGCGCGGACCGGAAGGCGCTTTCGGGCACGACCCAGAACGATGTTCTGAAAGAATATCTGGCGCGCGGAACCTATATCTTTCCGCCGGCGCCGAGCTTGAAGCTGACCGGCGATCTGATCGCCTGGACGGCGCGCGAGGTCCCGCGCTGGAACCCGATCAATATTTCCTCCTACCATCTCCAGGAAGCGGGCGCGGACCCGGTGCAGGAAGTCGCCTTCGCGCTCGCCAACGCGATCGCAGTCCTCGACGCGCTGCGCGCCTCGGGCGAGATTGCGGCGTCGGAACTGCCGCGCATCGTCGGCCGCATCAGCTTTTTTGTGAACGCCGGCATGCGGTTCCTGACGGATATCTGCAAACTCCGGGCTTTCGCCGGCCTCTGGGACGACATCGCAGCGACGCGCTACGGCGTCGAGGACCCGAAATTGCGGCGCTTTCGCTATGGCGTCCAGGTCAATTCCCTCGGGCTGACGGAAGCGCAGCCCGAGAACAACATTCACCGCATCCTGATCGAGATGCTGGGCGTCACGCTCTCGAAGCGCGCCCGCGCGCGGGCCGTGCAATTGCCGGCCTGGAACGAGGCGATGGGCCTGCCGCGCCCCTGGGACCAGCAGCTGAGCTTGCGGGCGCAGCAAATCCTGGCGCACGAAACCGATCTTCTGGAATTCGGCGACATCTTCGACGGAGCGCCGGCGATCGAAGCGAAGGCTTCGGCGATCCGCGCCGCTGTCGAAGCGGAACTGCAGGCCATTGAGGCTATGGGCGGCGCCGTCGCCGCAATTGAGCAGGGCTACATGAAGCGGGCGCTCGCGGCCTCCCTCGACGCGCGGCGCCAGGACATGGAAACGGGCGCAGCCGTCGTCGTCGGGCTGAACAGCTACCGGGACACGGCGGCCTCGCCGCTGGAGGCGGGCGGCGCCGCGCCCATCCAGGCGGCGGACGCGGAGGCGGAGCGGAGCGCCCGCGCCAGCCTCGAGGCCTGGCGGCGGCGGCGGGACCCGGCGGCGGTCCGGGCGGCGCTCAAAGGCCTGGCGGATACGGTCGCGAGCGGCGCCAACATCATGCCAGCCTCAATCGAGGCCGCGCGCGCCGGCGTCACGACCGGCGAGTGGGCGGGGGCGCTGCGGGCGGTCTACGGCGAGTATCGGGCGCCGACAGGCGTCGCGACGGGCGAGGCGCTCGTCGCGGCCCCGACGCCCGCGCCGGGCCTGGGCCGCGCGCCGCGGCTGCTGGTCGCCAAGCCCGGTCTCGACGGGCATTCCAACGGGGCGGAGCAGATCGCGCTCCGCGCCCGCGCCGCCGGGTTCGCCACCCGCTACGACGGCATCCGCCAGACCCCCGACGCCATCGCCGAGCAGGCGGCCGACTTTCAGCCCGATGTGATCGGCCTGTCGATCCTGTCCGGGTCGCATATGGAACTGGCGGCGGAGACGCTGGCGGCGCTCAGGGCGCGGGAGCTTGGGCATATCCCGGTCATCGTCGGCGGCGTGATCCCGGGACCGGACGCCGTGCGCCTGAAGGAGGCGGGGATAGCCGCGATCTACACGCCCAAAGACTATGCGATCGCCGATATCCTGAAGGAAATCGCGGCGATGGCCGAGGAGGCCGAGCGCCGCCGCAACGTCGCCTGATCGCGCCTACAGCTTTCTGTAGCGCCGGCTCATATACGTCACGTCGCCGGACTTGAGGCCGCGATAGAGCAGCGAGCCTTTTGTGCCCGCGAATTCAGCCATGAAGCGGCGCATGAGCCGCAGTTTGGCGATCCGGTTCTGTTTGCGGTCGTTGGCGGCATCCAGGGCGCGCACGACATCGGCGGAGATATCGCGCTGTCGCTCCAGGACAAACTCCGGCCGGGCGAGGCTCTTGTCGGTTTGCGTGACTGCGCCCTTGGAACGCATGTCGGCCCAACCGAACCAGCCGCCCGGTTTCAACACGCGGGCGGCCTCGGCGACAAATCGGTCCATATCGCCGTAGCAATGGGAGGATTCGACGTTCAGCACCACGTCGAAGCTGGCGTCGGGAAAGTCCAGGCGCTCGGCGTCGCCAACGGCGAATCGCAGGTTCGGCGTGTCGGCGTTAAGCGCGCGCGCCCGCGCTGTCGCCGGGCCTGAAAAATCGACGCCGATAACCGTATCCGGCTTAAAATATCGCGCCACATAGCGCGCGCCGCCGCCGCGGCCGGAACCGATTTCCAATACCCGCGCGCCCTCCAGCGGCAGGCCCCGCGCCACGTGATCGTAAAGGCCGATGAAGGGCCGCTCAGCCTCGTCCTCCGGCGCCAAATTCAGCGGCGCTTCGCCCTCTGGCGGCAGCCAGCCATAGTTCATGAAGCGCCAGTCGGAATCGCGCCATAGACGGCCGAGGCCATTATAGAGAAATTTCCAGGCAAACCGGCGGGAGCGGGGAAAGGCGCCAGCCTCGATCGCCCGCACCATCCGCTCAAAGAGCGGGCTCGCCATTGTCAGTCCGCCTGCAGGGCTTCGGCTTCGATCCGAGCCTGCCACGCGCGGATAAAGGCGGGATCGTGCTCACGGGCCGGGGCGAAGCCGGGTTTGTAATAGGTCAGGAACCGCCAGAAGCTTTTCCGGAACAAGCCCGGCCGGCCGAACAGCCGCCAGAAGATGCGAGCGAAGTAAACCGGGCCGACCTTGACGCCGTCCTGCCGGGCCAGGTCCGCCAGGTTCCGCAAAAAGGCGACGGCGATCAGGAAGACGGCGGCATTGAAGATCGCGATGCGCGTGCGATATCGCCGCCATGCCGACCAGTTTCCGGTCACCGTGTTCGCCACGTCCAGCGCCACGGCGCGATGCTCCAGTTCTTCGAGCGCATGCCAGCGCCAGAGGCGGGCATAGGCGCCCTCGGCGGTATCGTACCATTCATTGTTTGCAAGGAATGTCGCGGCGAACGTGGTGGTCAGATGTTCGAGGGCGCAGGTGACATACAGGCGCTGCATTGGGCCGTGCGCCAGCTTCAAGGCGCGTTTGACCCGGACTTCCATCCGATCGACGTCATAGCCGAGCCGGCGGAGGCCGTTGTTGTAGTCCTCGTGCTCGCGCGTATGAAAAGCTTCCTGGCGGCAGAATTCGCGGAGCGCCGCTTTCAGCGCCGGGTCCTCGATGCGCTTTTCATAGTGCAGCAGCGACTGAATGAAAAAGCGCTCGCCCGCCGGCAGCATGACCGAGAACGCATCGCCGATCGCCGTCAGCGGCTGGTCGCCGCCCCACCAGTGCCGCACCGGATTGGCCGATATGCCGAAGGACCGGTCGCGGGGCTTGAAGTCTGCCGTCAATGGCGACACCTCTTCTGCTCCATCATCCTGTCCGAGATAGCGCCTTCCCCCCGGATAGGGAAGCCTCGGTCAGCGATGGCGCCCAGCGGTGAATCGTCCTATGGCTTCCCTGCAATGCGGACATTTCTTGAATTCTTTGCGGGCGGCGGCATGGCGCGGGCCGGGCTTGGCCCCGGATGGCGATGCCTGTTCGCGAACGATATCGATCCCCTGAAAGCCGAGGCCTACCGGGCGAACTGGGGCGACGCCGACTTCCGCCTCGCAGATGTCGCGACGTTGACTGCGGCCGATATTCCGGGCGCCGGTCGGCCTGACCTCGCCTGGGCCTCGTTCCCCTGCCAGGACCTGTCGCTCGCCGGCGCCCGCCGTGGCCTCGCCGGCGGCCGGAGCAGCGCCTTCTGGGGGTTCTGGGCAGTGATCGAGGCTTTGGCGGCTTGCGAGCGGCGGCCGAAGCTGATCGTCCTGGAGAATGTCGCCGGGCTGCTGACCTCGAACCGAGGCGCCGATTTCGCGGCGCTCGGCGGCGCATTCGCCGATGCCGGCATGGCCTTCGGCGCGGCCGTGATCGACGCCCGGCATTTCACGCCGCAATCTCGCCCGCGCCTCTTCGTCGTGGCGTTCGACCGGAGCCTTGCCGGAAGGCTGCCGCCAGCCGATCCAGACCCGGCCTGGACGACGCCCGCGCTCGTCCGCGCCGTTCAGGGCCTGCCCGGGTCCGTCGCGGCCGTCTGGCGCCCCTTGCCGCTGCCCGCCCCGCCCAAACGCAATGCCGGCTTGAACGAGATCGTCGATGCCGGCGCCGTCGATTGGGACCCGCCGGAGCGGACGGCGGCGCTGCTCGGCCTGATGTCGCCGAGGAACCGGGCGAAGGTCGAGGCGGCGCGCCAGACCGGCGCGGTCGGCGCCGTGTTCCGCCGCACCCGGAAAGGCGCCGGCGGCCAGTCCGAACAACGGGCGGAAGCGCGTTTCGACGGGCTTGCCGGCTGCCTCCGCACGCCAGCCGGCGGCTCCAGCCGGCAAACCTTGATCGTCGGCGACACAGCCGGGGTCCGCACCCGGCTGATATCGCCGAGGGAAGCGGCGCGGCTGATGGGCCTGCCGGACGATTACCGACTGCCGGCCCGTCTCAATGCAGCGCTGCACCTTCTGGGCGACGGCGTCGCGGCGCCGGCCGTCCGATTTCTCGCCGAGCATGTCCTGGAGCCGCTCACGCGGCCTTGAACCGTACCAGTGGGTACGGGATCGATCCGGGGCGCCCTTCCGGCAGGCAGATCAATTCAGGCGGCGGACGGCGGCGACGATCTGGCGGGCAGTGACGCGCACCTGATTTTCAAGTTCCGGCGCGTAGGAAATCGGTATGCGCGGCGCCGCCAGTCTGAGCGGCGGGCGCCGCAAGCTGGCGAAATGCCGTTCGGCGATGGTCGCGACGACTTCGCCGCCAAAGCCGCCGACGCCGACGGCCTCGTGCGTCACGATCAGGCGCCCGGTCTTCGCGACCGAAGCCGCGACCGCTGCTTCGTCCCAGGGCCAAAGCGAGCGGAGGTCGATCACTTCAGCGTCGATGCCGTCGTCCGCAAGCTCGGCGGCGGCCTGCATGGCGACATGGACCTGAGCCGACCAGGAAACGATCGTGCAGTCGCCGCCAGCGCAGGCGATGCGCGCCTTGCCGATTTCGGCGGTCGCGTCATCGGCCACATCGCCTTCCATGTCCCAAAGGTTCTTGTGCTCCATGAACACGACCGGGTCGTCGTTCCGGATCGCGGCTTTCAAAAGGGCATAGTTGTCCTCCGGCGTCGCGGGCGCGATCACGACGAGGCCCGGAATGTGCGTGTACCAGGCTTCCAGCGATTGCGAATGCTGCGCGGCGGAGGAGCGCCACATGCCCATGGGCTCGCGCACCGTCAGCGGCACTTTGCTTTGACCGCCGAACATGTAGCGGGCCTTCGCCGCCTGATTGACCAGTTCATCGACGGCGCAGAGCGCGAAATCGGCGAACCGCATTTCGACGATCGGCCGCGTTCCCGCCATGGCCGCCCCGACGGCGGCGCCCATGATGGCGCTTTCGGAAATCGGGGTGGAGCAGATGCGGTCAGGCCCGAACTCCGCTTCCAATCCGGCGTACTGGCCGAAGACGCCACCGCGCCCCAGGTCTTCGCCGAGGCACCAGACGGTCGGATCGGCGCGCATCGCTTCGGCGATCGCAAGCCGTCCTGCTTCCCTGTAGGACAGCCGCGCCATGGCCTAAAGGCCTGCCGGCGCCGCGACGGCGCCGATATCCTGAACATCGTCATAGGCGGCGCTGACCGGCGGCCAGGGCGCGGCTTTTGCGTCTTCGAAGGCGGCTGTCATTTCCGCGGTCGCGGCGGCGGCGTCGGCGTCGAGAACATTTTGCGCGACCCCGGCGCCCAGCAGCAGATCGGTCGCGCGCCGGATGGGATCATCGGCCCAGCGCGCTTCGGCCTGGCCCGCCGGGCGATATGCGGCCTTATCGACGCTGGTATGGCCGAGCAGTCGGTAGGTCCTGGCGTGGAGCAAGCGGGGGCCGCCGCCGGATCGCAAGCTCTCGACCAGCGCCTGCGCCGCTTCCTCGACCGCCAGCACGTCGTTGCCGTCAACAGCCGCGGTCGCGATCCCCAGGGCTTCGGCGCGGGCGGCTGGCCCAGGGCCGCCGGTGACGGCGCGGGTGCTGGTGGTCGCCGCCCAGCCGTTATCCTCGCAGACAAACAAGACCGGAAGCTTGAAGGATGCGGCCCAGTTGAGACCTTCCAGGAAAGGCCCGCGGTTCATGGCTCCGTCGCCGAAAATACAAACCACGACCTGATCGCCGCCCCTAAGCTTCACGCCGTGGGCCGCGCCGGCCGCGATGTTGATGTTGGCGCCGACGACGCCGTTGGCCCCCAGCATGCCGACGGAAAAATCCGCGATATGCATGGAGCCGCCCTTGCCGCCGCAGTTCCCGCCGTCGCGGCCGAACAGCTCGCGCATCATCGCGGCGGCGTCCGCGCCCTTGGCGAGCGTGTGGCCATGACCGCGATGGGTCGAGAGGAGCAGATCGTCCCGCCTGAGCGGCGCGCAGACGCCGGCCGCCACGGCCTCCTGACCGACGGAGGGATGGATCGCCCCGAGCACCAGCTTTTCATCCGCCGCCCGGATTGCGGCGGTTTCAAAGGCGCGGATGCGCAGCATCAATCGCCGCCGGTCACGGAGGCGGTCGATGTCGAGATTGGAGGCCATCAGGCGGTTAGACGGCTTCAAGCGGCGCGTTGAGCACGACCGTCGCCGGCGTGATGATGCCGCCGCGGTCGCCGATCGTGACCGACCCGAATTTCTGCGCGAAAGGCTCCGGCAGCGGCCGGGCGCCGTCCGCCGCGAGCCAGAGGCGCAGGAGATGGCGGCGTTTTTCCGGCTCCGGCCAATCGTCGTAGCCCAGGCGGTCGTGCAGCAGCACGTGGTTGTGGGCCAACTGGATGTCGCCGGGCTTGAACTCCATGTCGAGTTTCAGGTCCGGATCGTTCGCGAGGCTGTCAAACATGTCGAGCGCCTGGATGCGCTTCTCGGTCAGCCTAGGCGCATCCTCGAAGCGCTGGGCGCTATCGATATAGCGGCGGGCGTAATGAACGGTCAGGTGGCCCTCATGCCAGGTCAGCGGGGAAAGCGTGTAGTAGCCTTTCATGCCGACAGGCACTTCGCCGCGCCGGTCGATGGCGTTCGGCCGGAACAGCTCCAGCGCGAGTTCGGGCGCCTGTTCGCGCATGACGTTGTAGATCGACATGGCGCTGACGAGCATGGACTCGCCGCCCTTCTTCGCGGTCTTCAAGCAGATCAAGCCGACGATATCGGTCGAGTCCGTATGAAATGTCTGCCGCGCAGTCGTCTGGTAGATGCGTGCGGAGGGGTCGTTCGGGTCGCGGCCAAGATCGCGCACATGGCCGAGGATATGTCCCTTGGCGTTCTGGGAGCGGGCCGAGCCCAGATGCGCGCCAATGCCGTAAAAGGCGGCGGCTGAGAGTTCCGTGCCCCAGGCCTCCGCCGGCACGCCGCGCATCAGCGTGAAGCCGCGACCCTGCAGCAGGTCCTTGGAAATCTTCGCAATGCGCGGGCCGAGCGTCGGCAGCGGAAACTCCGCCGCCTGAATTTTCGCGATATCGCCGCCGGCGGCCTTCAGGGCCTGGCGGGCGGCTGCTTCGATCTCGGCGCACTCGGCGTCCGACAGGCGTTCGATCCATTCGGTCGATTTGGCCATATCCTTGCCGAGCCACGCGGCCGGGCCGGTCACCTTGGGCGGCAGGTCGGCGACGGTCTGTATTGACGGATTGATCGCGTGGGCGAGGGTCGTTCCATCCATGATTTTCTTCTCCTTAATCGCGCGCCCAGCCGGCGCCCCAAAGATTGACGGCGCGGCCGTCCATGGGCCACCAGCGCGGCGCCATATCGCGCGGCATGGTTTCGATTTCGGCCGAAATCTCGATCTTGTCGCCAAGCGGATCCTCGACCATGAAAAACAGGTTGTTGCCCGCGCCATGGCGGCCCGGACCCCACCAGATGCGGACTTCGAGATTGGCGAAATGGTCCGCCCAATCGCGGATATCCATCCAGCCCGTCGTCTCATAAGCGTGGTGATCGTGGCGGACAGAGGACGCGCCGAACGCGGCAAAACTGTGATGCTCGCTGTCGGTCCGCCAGAAAGCGACATGCTTGGACGACCGGTCGGCGCTATCCATCAGCACATAGTCCGATGGCCTGAAGCCAAGAGCGCTCTCATAGAAGTCGATCATGCGGGGCAGATTGTTCGTCGCCACGACAAAGTGCTGCAGGCGGCCCGGCAAGGAAAGCGGCGGGCGGCCGTTGGCGGCCTTCAAGCTCGGCAGGTCCGCGCGGCCGATGCCGTAGACGGTGACCCAACCGTCCGGATCGCGGACAGCGACGGCGTCGTCGCTGAAGACCGGGGAGGGGTTGGGCAGGATCGGGACGCCCTGGCTTTCCAGATAGCGGCGGACGTCCGCCAATTGCTGCTGGCTCGCCAGACGGTAGGCGACATAAGGGCGGCCATGGGCTTCGCCCTTGCCGAAGACAAGGCGGCGGCCGGCGCCCTGGAGCAGCAGCGCGCCGCCGGGCAGGTCGATCGCCTCATAGCCAATGGCGTCGCAATAGAAATCCGCAAGCGCTGCCGGATCCGGCGCATCGATGCGAAAGTGATCCAGTTGCGCTGGCCAAATCGGCGAGTCCAAGCTCATCGCTCCTGTCCCAGTTTGCTTTAGGTCGCCCCGATCTTAGTCCAGGGCCGGGTTATGAGGCCAGCCGCTCCAGCTTCTGCAGGGAGCGAAGCGGGCGCGGCATTTCAGCGTCGCCGAAGCTCGACGGCCAGTTGGTATAGGAGACCTCGCCCACATAGATGTCGCCGCGGCTGTCGACCGCGAGGCCATGCGGCGCCATGAACTGGCCGACGTTCAGGCCCGGCCCGTCCTCGCCGCCAAGCCGCGCCAGCAGCTTGCCTTCATTGTCGACGATGGAGAGCCGCGGCCCCAGGTTCTTGTAGGCGCGGTTGACCGGCATGCCCGGCCCAAGCTCGCCGATGAAGCAATGGGGGCACTTGCCGCGCGGCATGAACAGGCCGCAGGGCCGGTGCAGGTTGTTCCACTGGCCTTCGTATTTGCCCTCGGTATTGAAGACCTGGACCCGATGGTTCTCCCGGTCGGCCACGTAAACGAAGCCGGCGTCGTCAGCGACGATATTGTGGACCAGGTTGAACTGGCCGGGACCCGTGCCCGGCTCGCCCCAGGTCAACACGCGCTTGCCGTTCGGATCGTACTTGTGGACGTGAGCGTTGCCGTAGCCGTCGGAGACGAAGATGTGGCCATCCGGCGAGAGGGCGGTATGGGTGCAGCGATGAAACGGCTCGCCGCTCATGAACGGGGCAGGCTTGCCCGGAATGCCGATCTCCAGCACGACCTTGCCGTCCAGATCGCATTTCCGGACGGTGTGGTCGCCGTCGTCGGTGCAATACAGCATCTCGTCCGGGCCGACATGCAGCCCGTGCGGGCGCTTGAACACGCCTTCGCCCCAGGACTTGATGAATTTGCCGTCGCGGTCGAACACGATCATCGGGTGGGCGCCCCGATTGAACACATAGACGCGGTCTTTGTGATCGACCGCGACAGCCGCCACATCCATCAGCTCCCAGCCATCGGGCAGCTCGCCCCAACCTTCGCAGACCCGATAGCGATACTCGCCCGAACCCAGAATGACAGACATGACGGTCCCTCCCGAACGTGTTTTCTGCTTTTTGTTGTCAGTCGGCCTTCAAGGCGGCTTCGACCTTGTCCTTGTCGACATCGACCAGGATGCCGGCGCGCTCCTGCTGCAGCAGCATGAAGGCGCGGCTGTCGCGGTGGCCCCAGCCGCGGTTGAGGGCGTCGGTCATCTCGGCCCGCGTCAGGTCGATCATCCGGGCGGGGACGCCGATGTCGCGGGCCATTTCCGCCGCGAGGCTGACGTCCTTGTGCGCAAGCTTCAGGGCGAAGTCGGCAGGATCGTAGCTGTTGATCATGTAGTGGTCGGCCAGGCTGTCGAAGGTGCGGGTGCGACCGCGGGCGCCCATGCGGATCGCCTCGAACAGGGCGAGCGGCTCGACTCCGGCCTTGACGCCGACCGCGAAGATTTCGCCGATGGCGTGCTGGATGGCATAACCGGCGCTGTTGTGAACCAGCTTCGCGATCGAGCCGGCGCCGATCGGCCCGATATAGCGCACCGCGTCGCCCATGGCGTCGAGCGGCGCGCGATTGGCGTTGAACACGGCTTCATCGCCGCCGACCCAGATGGCGCAGCGCCCTGACGCGGCGCCCTTCGGCCCGCCCGAAACCGGGGCGTCCAGCAGATGCACGCCCTTCTTGGCGAACTGGGCATGCAATTCGCGGATCACCGTCGGCGAATTGGTCGAGAGATCGAAATAGACCGAGCCCGGCTTCAGTCCGGCAAGCAGCCCGGTTTCGGGATCGGAGGCGACCGCGCGCACTTCCGGCGGACCGGGCAGGGAGGTCAGCACGACATCGCATTTCTCAGCGAGCGCCTTCGGCGTCTCGACCCATTCGGCCCCGGCGTCCAGGTGGCGCTTGGCCGCCTGCTGGCTGATGTCATGGACGATCAGCTTATAGCCGCCCTTGGATTGCAGGTTACTGGCGAAGCTGGCGCCCATGGTGCCGAGGCCGATAAATCCCACTTGCATAGGTTCTGGTTCCCTAGAGAGCATGGCGCGTCCAAGTGGACGCGCGGTCCATGCTCTATCTTATTGATAGCGATCAAATTATCTAGTCTTAGGCGTTTCCGCCTAAGACTGGTTTGATCTAGTGTCGAAAATGGCGTTGAGCCAAGCTTAGGCCCGTGCGCGCCGGGCCGCCAGCGCTAGGTCGGGCCGGTCGCTGGTGAACGCGACGAGACCGAGATCGAGCATCCGCTCGATCGTCGGCGCGTCGTTGACGGCATAGGCCCCGATCCGGACGCTGGCGGCTTTGGCGGCGGCGACCATGGCGGCGGAAAGGTCGGGCGACCGGGGCGCGATCTCCGGCACGCCGAACGCCGCCGCGAGCTTGAGCGCGCTTTCGATGCCGCCGATATGCCGAAGCGTGACCGGGTTGATCAGCCAGATGGTCTCGCGTCCCGGCTCCGCCGCGGCCCGGAAGCGGGCGAGGGCGTCCAGCGAGAAGGCCGAGATCAGGGTGCGCTCCAGCATGCCGGCAGCTTGCAAGGCGGCCGCAACCTTGGCTTCGATGCCCGGATAGGGATCGAGGCGCGCGTTCAGCTTGATCTCAAGGCGGAGGTCGATCGCCGTCGGCCGGAAAATCTCGATCACCTCATCCAGCAGCAGCGGCCGATCTGCGGCCGTACCCTTGATGACGGCCTGGGCGATGTCGGCCCAGGCCATATCCATGATCGCGCCCTTGCGGTCGGTCATCCGGTCCAGCGTCGCGTCATGATGCACGACGAGGCGCCCGTCCGCCGAGACATGCACGTCGAACTCGACGAAATCGACCGGCAGCGCGGCGGCGCCCAGGAACGCCGTCCGGCTGTTCTCGGGCCAGATATCGGCGCCGCCGCGATGGGCTGCGATCAACGTCATGCGCCGAGAATCTCCCGGCGGACGATCGCCGCGCCGCCGGCCAGCGCCCTGAGCTTGGCGAAGGCGACGTCCCGGCCAAGGTACTTCATGCCGCAGTCGGGCGCCGCGATCAGCCGATCCGCCGGGATATGCTTCAGCGCCTGCCGCAGCCTGCCCGCCACGATATCCGGCGTCTCGACCAAACCTGAGCCAAGGTCCAGCACGCCATACATGATCTGCTTGCTGGGCAAGCGCGCCAGCACTTCCGGATCGAGTTTCGGCTGCGCGGCTTCGATCGAAATCGCCGTCGCGGCCGATGCGTCAAGCTCGGGCAGGAAGGAATAGCCCGAAGGCTTGTCGGCGACGACATAGGCATAGCCGAAACACATATGCACGATGGTCGGCCCTTGGACGCCGCCCAGCACATGGTCGATCGCCTTGACGCCGAAGCGGCGGGCTTCTTCCGGATGCGCCTGCAGGTGCGGCTCGTCGATCTGGATCACGTCCGCGCCAGCCGCCTTCATGTCGGCGATTTCCGCCTTGAGGGCGTCGGCATAGGCCATGATCAGGGCTTCCTGATCCTTGTAATATTCATCGAGCGCCATCTTCGCCATGGTGAACGCGCCGGGGATCGTCACCTTGATCGGCCGGTCCGTGTGCGCCCGCATGAACGCGACCTCATGGACCTGAACGGGCGTGCTCCGCCTAATCGGGCCGACCACCCGCGGCACGGTCGTCGGCTTGCCGGTGCGGCCGGGGACGACGCCCGGATTGTCGATGTCGATGCCGTCGAGCGCATTGGCGAAATGGTTGAAATAGCTCTCCCGCCGGACTTCGCCGTCGCCGACAATCGTCAATCCGGCGCGCTCCTGATCGTGGAGCGCGGTCAGGGCGGCGTCGTCCTGGGCCTCATCCAGCAGGGCCGCCGGCGGCCGCCAGACTTCCTTCATGCGCACGCGCGGCGGCCCGCTCCCCAGCAGGATCGTCTTGTCGACCAGCCATTCGGGCTGCGGATAGCTGCCGACCAGGGCGGTCGGGATCAAGGTTCCAAACATGCGCGCGCTCCCAGCGAGTGGACCAGTTGATCGACCATATTACATGGAAGCGCGAAGCCCGCGTTCGTCGGGGTCGCCGCTCAGATCAAACTCCATTCCGCTCATTATGCGCTCCATCAAATCAGAATGTCTTCCGCCCCGATCTGCGCGACCGTCACGCCCGTCAGCTTGATCGAGTCCGGGCCGGCGAGATCGATCAGCGCGCCGCCCGCGGCATCGGTCATCAGCGCTTGAACGGCGGCGAAGGTCGCGAAGTTGTGGGCGGTCAGGTCCAACAGGTCCTGCACGGTGCTGAAGTCCGTGATGCGGTCGTTGTTGTCCCCCGGCCGATGCACGAAGCGGTCGACGCCGAACTGGCCGGTGAGGAGATCGTTGCCTGCGCCGCCCGTGATCACGTCATCGCCGGAATTGCCGAAGATCCGGTCTGCCCCGGCGCCGCCGTCGATCACGTCGTTGCCGACGAGGCCGATGATTTTATCGTTGCCGCCCAGGCCCAAAATCACATCGCCGGAGGAGATCTTGTTCGCGCCCGTGATCCGGTCGGAGCCGTTGCTCCCGGTCAGGTTCAGGCCGACCGGCGCGAACTTCGCGATCAGGAACTCGACATTGTCCGGATTGACGATGTCGACCACGGTATTGATGCGGTCCTTCGTTCCGCCATTTGCGCTTTCCTGCACGATGTCGTTGACGTTCTCGACGTCATAGATGTCGTCGCCGTCTCCGCCAGTCATGACGTCCGCACCGCTGCCGCCGGTCAGTCGGTCTTCGCCCGCGCCGCCAATCAGCACATCGTCGCCGTTTCGGCCCAAGAGCGCGTCGTCGCCGTCGCCGCCGAAAAATCTGTTCGCCGCATTATCGCCGAGCATTTCGTCGTCGAACGCCGTGCCGGTGAAGTTTTCGACGCCGGTCGTCTGGACGATGGCCCGCAGCGCCCCGGTTCCTGCGTTCATGTCCGCCCCGTCACGGGTTGCGCGCAGGTTGGCCGAGCCAAGGTCGATGCGAATGGCCGAATGGAAGCCGGAGAAATCGCCGGTGTCGGAATCGGCGCCGCCATCCCAGACATCGAACTTCGTACGGTCGCCAGCGTCCTCGTTAAAGACCAGCGTGTCGTCGCCGTCCCCGCCGGCAATCGTATCCGCGCCAAACCGCCCGTTCAGGATATCGTCGCCGTCCCCTCCGTTCAGCACCGTTGCCCCATTGAGGCCGGCTAGTTGATCGTCGCCCGCGCCGCCGATCAGGCTTTGGAAGTTTTGGATGACGTCGAACAAATTATCGCCCGTCGCAATAACTATGTCGGTGGCGAGATCGATCGTCAGGTCAAATTGGTGGCTCGCGTAGGACAACGTATTGCCGCCGCCGCCTCCATCCAGAAAATCGAGCCCTTCGCCGCCTTCGATGATGTCGTCGCCCGCGCCGCCGGTGATCGTGTCGCTGCCGCCGGCGCCGCGAATGGTCTGGCCGCTATCGTCGCCCGTGATGATGTCGCCAAAGCCGCTGCCCAGAACGATTTCAAAGTTCGTGAAGCTGGCGAACCCGGCGCCGGTCAGGTCGAGCGGCGTCAGGGCGTCGAGCGGCGTCTGATGTTCGCTGAGGTCGAGGGTATCCGTGTCGCCCGCGCCGCCATCGAATGTTTCGCCCGCGATCGCGGCAAACACGCGAATGATGTCGTCTCCGGCTTCGCCCAACAGCGCGTCGATGCCGGCGCCGTCGCTATCGGTCAGGACATCGCCGCCGCCGCCGCCGCTGACGATGTCGGCGCCGCCGCCGCCATTCAGCGCGTTGGCGACGCCCGATCCTGCGATGACATCGGCCTGGTTGGTGCCGATCACGTTCTCAAAGCCGGAGAACTGCGCCGCGCCCTTGGTGAAGAATGCGGCGGCAAGGTCGACCGTGTCCGCCAGCGTATAGCCCGCGCTCTCGTTCGAGAGGTCGAGCGTGTCGACGCCCTGACCCCCCTCATATGTGTCGCCCTGGGCGTTGTGGACGATGATCGTGTCATCGTCGGCGCCGCCGTCGATAGCGTCGGCCGCGCCGTCCCGGTCGGTAATGATATCGTCGCCCGCGCCGCCATCGATCGTATCCGCGCCGAAATGCCCGTCGAGGATGTTGGCGCCGTCGGAGCCGATGATATCGTCGCCGAAGACCGAGCCTATGGCGTTCTCGAAGCCCGCGAACCGGGAGCCGTTGACGAATGCCGCAAGCGATAGATTGATCGCTTCCGCGCCGGAATACTCATCGACATTGGTCGATAGATCGATGGTGTCGTTGCCCGCGCCGCCGTCATAATTGCCGGAATTGACGGGCGTCACCCGGAAAATATCGTCGCCGTCGCCGCCGTTCAGCGTTTCCAGCCCGCTGTTCGACGCGTCGTCGTCAATGATGATGTCGTCCCCGTCGCCGGCATTGACGATGTCGACGCCGGCGCCCGCGTTGATCGTGTTGGCGCCAGCTGAGCCCGTGATCGTATCGCCTAGCGCTGTGCCGATGACATTCTCGAAATTGCGGAAGGTCGCGAATTGCACGAACTCGGCATCGACGCCGGAGAGGTCAATCGTGTAGGCCGCCGTTTCGTTGCTGACGTCGAGGGTATCGATATCCGCGCCGCCGTCGAAAACCTCATTTGTGAGCGCGAAGAATACGCGGACAAGATCGTCGCCGGCGCCTGCGTCTATCGTGTCGACGCCTGCTGCAATATTCGCGGAACCGTCGATAATCGTGTCGTCGCCGTTCCCGCCGAGGATCGTCTCCGCCGCCCCGCCGCCGGTGATCATGTCATCGCCGGAGCCGCCATTGATGCTGTTTGTCGCTGCGCCGCCGACAATCACGTCGCCGAAGATCGTGCCGATGGCGTTCTCGAACCCGGCGAACGTCGCGCCGTGGGCCGTAAAGCTTGCGCCGGACAGGTCGATGGCGTTGGCGCCGTCATAGGCCTGGCGCTCGCTCCGGATGTCGATGAGATCGATCCCCTGACCGCCGTCATAACTGTCGCCCGCCGTCGCGCCGACCACGATCACCCTGTCGTCGTCATCGCCGGCGTCGATTGAGTCTGCGCCTTCTGCGCCCGCGACAAAGTCCAGGTCGGAGATGATGTCGTCGCCCGCGCCGCCGGTGACATTATCATCGCCTGCGCCGCCATCCAGCACGTCGGCGCCGCCATTGCCGGCAATCTGATCGGCGCCCGCGCCGCCATCGACAATATTTGCGTCGGCGGAGCCTATGATGATGTCATCGCCCTGGGTGCCGATGGCGTTTTCAAAGTTGTCGAATGAAGCGCCGAAGTGTGTGAACGCCGCGCCGAGCAGCACATTGGTAGCGCCGGAGGCGTCCAGGCTGAAATCGATGGTGTCGATGTCGCCGCCGCCGTTGTAAACGTCCCCGGCGCTACTGAAGGCGGCGACGATCACATCGTCGCCCGCGCCGCCATTCAACGTATCCGCGCCCTGGCTGTCGCCCGCAATGCCATCGACCAGGCGATCGTCGCCGTCGCCGCCGTTAATCGCGTCATTGCCGCCGCGGCCGTCGATCGCATCGTCGCCCGCCCCGCCAGTGATGACGTCGTTGCCGCTCCGGCCGGCGACAGAGGCGTCGCCTGCGCCGGTGAACGTCATCTGCCCGTTCGTCGCAGCCATGCTGAAGGCGCCTGCGACCCCAGCCGCGAGATCGAAAGTCAGGTTGTTCTTTGTGACAGAGACGTTGTCGATGCCGACGACGTCCGCGTTCCGCACCTGGATCGTGTCGCCAGATGACGCCGCGTTAATCGCAGCGCCGATAGAGAGGAACTCATCGGCCGGCGGCGGCGCCGCTTGGTTGGCGGAGACATCGCCGACGTCGCCGCCCCGGAACAGGAACGCGGACCCGCCGCCGGCGCCCGCATTCAGGACTGGGTTCGCGAGCGCGCTGAAGGAATTGATGAACTGGTCCTGGCCGCCGATGCTCGCGTCCTCGACCGCGCCGAACAGCGTGTAATCGAGCGCGCCGTCGGATGCGAAAGCGCGCTCGTCATTGAAGCTGGCGCCGCTTGAGGCCGTATTCAGCGGGAAGATCGCGCCAAAATCGTCATAGCGGGCGACGGCCTGCTGGAATTCGGTAAATGTCGCGGTGATGCTTTCATTGGCGCCGCCTGTGCCGATGCCGATGTCCTGGTTGATGTAGCGGACGCCTTCGAACACATACTCCGCCAGACCTTGGAACCGGTCGTTGCCGCCCCAAATCTCGATCTCCAATGTCTGGGGCAGCGCGTCGCCGCTCGCCGCGAGAAACAGGTTCTGAATGCTTTCGTCGTCGAGCAGCCGGTTGATCACGAGTTCATTCGACTGCTGGGTCGGATCGAAGTTGAAGCTGGTGATCTCGTTCCAGATTGGATTGGCTGCGCCGTTGACGTTCATGAACATGCGGTACGGGTCCGCAAACACGAGCCCGGTATCAAGCTTCGACTGCCACGCTCCGCCGATGAGTCCCGAGGCGGCGGGATTGTCGAAGCCCTGGAATTGCGGGTCGTCGAAATCCATGCCGGTGAACGTGCCGCCCGCCAAATTGTAGGTCGCCGTTATAGTGCCGCTGCCGGTCCGGTTCCCGGTGGGATTGTCGCGGACGGTCCAGCTGAATTCATCGCCGAATTCCAGCCTGTAGCTGCGCTCGATGCCGCCGGCTTCATTCAGAACTTCGCCGGAAACCAATCGTGCGTTCGGCGCCGTGATTTCCCAGACGATATTACCGTCGCCGCCGCTGCTGCCGCCTTCCGGTCCGTGGTCGGCGGCGGCCAGGCGGGCATTGAATATGCCGCTCGCGCCGCCGGGCGTCAGGGCGTCAATCGCCAGCTTGTCGAGGCCGACCCAGTTCTGGCTGTCGGCGACGCTGATCGCGATGCCGTTGGCGAATGCGGCTGGACCGGCGCCTGCAGCGTCGAAGTCGAAGCTGTTGACCGCGAACCATGTATCGAAGGTCGAAAAAGCGAACGCTACATCGCCATCTCCGGAGTCCACGCCCTCCGCCTCGAAGAACAACTTCAAGCCGCCGGACCCATTCCCGAAATTGACGAGAGGGTCGTTGAAAATCGGCGTGCGCTTGAGGTCGCCGGTCTGCTCATCAACGGTCGCGTCGCTGGTAACCCCGGCGGGCTGCGGCAAGGCGCCTTTTGTATCGGCCGCAAGATCGAGCCGGATGCCGGCGCCGACGCCAACCGGCTGCCCTGCGTCGACGCCGATTGGCTCGAGTTTTGAAATGTCCACGAGGAATTCCTCGTAGACGGAAAAGTCGAGGCGCAAGGTTTCCTGGGCAAAAGACTGGCTGGCCTCGCCGCTGGTCCGGATGCTGGCGATCGTCGCGTCCACAAATTTGTAGTGCGCGATCGGCGCCCATCGGACGGCGAACTCGTCCCAGATTTCGATATGAACTTCCGCCTCGGCGTTGTTCGCCATGAGTTGAGCGAACTTTGCGGACGCTTCGTCGACTGGCCGGGTGATTGTGACGTTGCCGGAGATTGGCGAGAGGCCGGCCGCGCCGGCGCCATTGGCGTCGCGGCCGAAGGAAAAATCGAAATCTTCGATTTCGACCCAATCGGTCGCGCCGCCGGCCGTCGTGACGCGCATGAACGCCTGCTGGCCAAGATCGGCGACGGCGATGTCCAAGCCAGAGAGGTTGAAATCCCTGCCGACCACTTCAGGATTGTCGAAGGTCGCGCCGGTCTCGGTCAGCTTGAACGTCTGATTGGCTTCGCCGCCGGCCCGGATCGAGCCTTGGACGATGGAAAGTTCCTGGCCGGACGAAAGCCCGCGTGTAATTGGGTCCTCGAGCAGGTCAAAGGTTACGGATCGGACAGCGACGCCGTCATCGCCTAAGAGCCTGAATCAAAAGATCATGAAGGCTTGCAATGGGTTGCGATCCTTCG